>WNFB01001604.1_pt1 | contig 19641 bp, 17 predicted proteins | sample 5400501 | NCBI WGS metagenome assembly WNFB01 (sample SAMN13153341, study PRJNA577476) | soil metagenome | isolation source: 200 cm saprolite under Douglas fir tree site 2 hole 1 | place: USA:California | collected 2015-04-18 | reverse complement strand
TGAGCAGAATGTCTTCGATCTGATGAGACTCCAGTTCCTTAAACTTGGGGATGGCCGATTCCGCCGCCATTCCGGTTTCGACGATGAAGCGCGCGCCGGGTTTCAAGGCCTGGGCGACACCGTTGAGAAACTTCTCCATGTCCGCATACTCCAGAAATCCGAAGCTGTTGCCAAAGCAATACGCGCCATCGTAGACGCTACTGCCTTCGATGCTGCGCATGTCGCCGAGAATGAACTGTGGCGCGGGCGTCTCGTCCATTTTTGTCGCTAACGCGCGCGCTTCTTCGATGAACTCTTCCGCGATATCCATTCCCGTCACGCGGTAACCCCGCCGAGCCAGCTCCAGCGACAATCTGCCATTGCCGCACGGCACATCGAGCAAGTGAGATGCGGCGTCGCATTGAAGCGCCTGGACCAGGAAATCTGCTTCGGCTTTTGTGTGCTCCGGCGGAAGAGCTTTCCGCCACAAATCGAGCGCGAGGCCGTGAAAAAAGTTTTCGTACCAGTTGGAGGGAATCGTCATGGTGCTACCGTTGCCTTGCTCCTTGGGGTCCCATGCTTTCTCTGTGTCCTCTGTGGTTGAATCTGCCGATTCGAAATCATCACCACAGAGGACACAGAGAAGAACTCATTCCGGTCTCTCCAGCGGCGGCAGCACAGCGATAAAATCTTCCGCGAAGCGCCGGCCATAATCTGTAAGCAGCTCATTCACGCGTTCAAGTTTCTTCGCGCGCACAATCAAGCCGGCGTGATGACGCTTCTTCACGCGATAGAAAACCTCCGGGTCGTCGTAAGCGGAAGTGTCCGGATATTCCTGCTTCGCCAGCGAAAGAATAATGCCGGCGTATTCCTTTCGCGGCTTCAATCTCTCGCGGGGCGCGCGGTCACCGGCTACTTCCAGGCGCGCCCATTCACGCCAAAGATTGATGCCTGTCGCAGCTTCCAAAACATCGGCGATGTAGGCGCCACCAACGCGCGCCGCGATTTCCAGAAAGTAGAACTCGCCGTCAGCTTCGCTCTTAATGAACTCTGCGTGCGTTGCGCCGGATTGCAGCCCCATCGCCTTTATCAGACGGCGATTTATCTCTAAAAGACGGCGCTGCTCTGCTGAACCGTGCGCGATTGTTTGCGAGATGTAAGCGCCGCCGCCATGCGCCACCTGCAAGGGCGGCCGGCCATACTTGTTCACGCCGGCGAAAACCACGCGACCTTGATCAACGAGCGAATCGACGTGAAAGACTTCGCCCGAAATGAAACGCGACAGCAGATGGTACGACGCGCGCTCGCGCAAACTCTCGCGCTTATTCAACTCTTCAATAACCGCCCAGGCCTCTTCAGCACTCCCCAGCTTTCGTATCCCGATCGCGGACACATCTGAGCGCGGCTTCAAGACCCACGGCGGCGGCACCCGATTCAGGTAGTCGGCAATCTCATCGTTGTTAATCGCCGGCACGAAATCGGGAACTGTGATACCGGCGTCTCGCGCCTTGACGCTCATCGACAGCTTGTCGCGAAAGGTCTTGGCGGTGACGCTGCTCATTCCCTTTAGGCACAGGTGCTCGCGCGCCAGCGCCGCGATCACCACATCGAATTCTTCGAGTGCGATGATCCGATCGACTTTTCGTCTTTGCGCGATATGGCTCACCAAATCAAGGAACAACTCCACCGGTGAATCGTTCGGAACGGCGAACAAATCAGCCAGGACCTCACGCGGCCAGTCTTCCTCCAGCATCTTCTCTTTGGTAATCAGAGTAACGTCGCAGCCGCGCGCTTGGCATTCGCGCATGAAGTCTCCGCCCTTGAAAAAAGTGGCGAAGCAGATGATGTTAAGTGGTTGTGGTGCCATGACGCGCCGGAAGTTTAGAGTTCAGCCTTTAGGCTGTGGACTTCGACCGGCCAAGCTAAAGCTTGAACTCCGAAACTGCGTCACTATACAACTTTGGTGTCGTTTGATCAGCAGAATCGTGTACACTGGCGCGCGATTTAGAGTGCGTGGGAGCGCAGGCATCCGTGCCTGCGGTTCGCCGGCATCCGTGCCGGCCGAGTTCCCACGATTTATCCGATCTGAAATTTGAGATCTGAAATCAAAGAATGATCTTTCGCGGCCCATACGCCGACGTTGCGATTCCCGAAGTCTCGCTGACTGATTTCATTTTTCAGTCTGCGAACGGGATTCAGGACAAGCCGGCGCTGATCGACGGCCCAACCGGCCGCGCCTGGACCTACGCGCAGCTTGAGGACTCAGTGCGACGCACAGCCGCGAGTCTGGCGAAGAAAGGGTTTAAGAAAGGCGACGTCTTCGGCATCTTCAGCACGAACTGTCCTGAGTACGCGATTGCTTTTCACGCCGTGGCGATGCTCGGCGGTATCAACACTACTTTGAATCCACTCTACACCGCAGAAGAGGCGGCGCAACAATTGAAAGACGCCGGAGCAAAGTTTGTTGTCAGCGCGCCAAAGTTTGCCGACAAGGCTCGCGAGGCCGCGCAAGCTTCGCAGGTTGAAGAGCTATTCGTCTTTGGCCAGGATGCCGGTGCCACTCCATTCGATTCGCTCCTGGAAAGTGACGGCGATGTGCCGCGCATTGAGATCAATCCGCTTGAAGATCTGGTAGCGCTGCCATATTCCAGCGGCACTACGGGTTTGCCGAAAGGTGTGATGCTCACGCACCACAACCTGATCGCGAACATGTGCCAGATGGACGGTCTGGATTACTTTCATCAAGACGACACCCTGCTGTGCGTCTTGCCGCTTTTCCATATTTACGGCCTGGTTGTCGTGCTTAACATGGGTCTGCACCTGGGCGCGACGATCGTTACCATGCCGCGCTTTGATCTCGAACAGTTTCTTGGTTTGATTGAAAAGTACCGCGTCACCCTGTCGCATATCGTGCCGCCGATCGTTTTGCAGCTGGCGCGGAATCCTCTGGTTGGGGAACACGATCTGTCGAGCTTGAAGATGATCTTTTCCGGCGCGGCGCCACTGGGCGAAAGGCTTTCGCGCGAGTGCATGCAACGGATCGGGTGCAGTATTCGCCAGGGTTACGGCATGACGGAAACCAGTCCCGTCACTCACAGCAGCCCCGCCGATCCCGCAAAGATGAAACTTGGATCTGTCGGCCCGCCGGCGCCAAACACTGAGTGCAAGTTGGTCGATCCGGGGACGGGCGGTGAGCTTGGTCCCAATCAGGAAGGCGAGGTCTGGGTGCGGGGGCCACAAATCATGAAAGGCTATCTCAATAACGCGGAGGCAACGGCGGGCACTATCGACGCGGACAGATGGCTGCACACCGGCGACATTGGTTACGCTGACGAAGACGGTCACTTTTTCATTGTCGATCGCGTCAAAGAACTGATTAAGTACAAAGGCTTCCAGGTTGCGCCGGCAGAACTGGAAGCGATTCTGCTGACGCATCCCGCCGTTTCGGACGCGGCGGTAATTCCTTGCGCGGATGATGAAGCCGGGGAAGTTCCGAAAGCTTTTGTGGTAAGGAAAGGCGAAACCACCGCGGAGGCAATCATGGAGTTTGTCGAAGGGCGCGTCGCGCCGCATAAGAGACTTCGCTTCGTCGAGTTCATCGACCAGATTCCGAAAAGCGCGTCCGGAAAGATCCTGCGCCGCGTTCTGGTGGATAAGGAACGCGCGCGGGCAAAGTCGGTGGCGCACTAAGAAGCTTTCACTGAGTCAGATTCAGGGAGCGGTCTCAACCGCGAAGCGGTTATGCAATAAAGCCCAGGGTTACCGCGTTGCGCGGCTACCCTGGGGATTAATTGGTTCGAAAGGGACGCAACCCCGATGGGGTTGCGGCATGTCTTTTCCTGGCCCGTACCCAACGTAGCCGCCAGGCGGCAACGTTGGGCTTTGTTTCAGAACCGCTTCGCGGTTAACTTGCACATTCCGTATTGAGGTTGAATAAATGAGCGCACAAATTTCACCTGACAAAATCTCGCGCGCCGTGCGCGCTTACTTCCTGGCGATTCGGGCGATGGATGCCGATGCCTTTGCTAATACATTCGCCGAGGACGGCACGACCTTCGATCCAGTAGGCACGCCGGGAATCTCCGGTCGCGCTGCCATCGGCGAATTCCTTCAGAACATCTGCAAAAGCTTCAAAACCGTCGGCCTGACCGAAGACTACGTTTTCGTGGCCGGCAACGGCGCGGCCGTGAAGTGGACCGGCCAGGGCACCAGCGCCAGCGGAAAAGAAGTGAAGTTCGAAGGCGTTGATGTCTTTGAAGTGAACGAAGACGGCAAGATTCAAACCGTGCGCGCTTACTGGAATCCGGCGGAGATGATTGCGCAATTATGAAGTTGCAGTTTCTGGTTGCAACGATGAGAGTCGTGAAATTGATCATAGCTGCGCTATGTATGGCGATCGTATTCGAGAGCGATGCGTCCCGAGCGGAGGCGCTTCACAACTATGCAACTCCCGACCGATTATTTGACGAGTACGGGCGAATAAGGTGGGAAGACGAACAGGCTCGCCTCGACAACTTCGCAATTCAAGTAACTAACGAGTCGGACTCAATTGGCTATATTTTTGTTTACGATGGTGAGAACGTGTGCGTTGGGGAAGCGCAAGCGCGTGCGGTGCGGGCTAAGAATTACATTGTCGAGCACCGAGGTGTTCCCTGGAATCGAGTGATTTGGAGACATGATGGATACGCAGGCGAGTTTAGAATCGTTCTCCAGCCGGCCAGTCGCTCAATTCCGATCCCTTATCCGTTTATGGGGCCGTTCAAGAATGTGCTTACGCGCCACGTTACAAAAAACTGCAAAGCGCGACTTGCTCAAATCAAAAGAAGCAAATGGAACTAGGTCTTGACGCTATTTGCTTACCAGTCTAATCTCAGCCTCCACAATAAATTCGATGAAGGTTTCTTTCAAATGTCACAAGTCATGACCGCTGCGCCGGCCTGGACTATCCCTGGATTCCTCGAAGCGCGCGACAACAATCATCTCTTTATCAGCGGCGTGGACGCGACGGCGCTTGCTTACAAGTACGGCACTCCGCTGTTCGTTTTTTCCGAGGCGCGCATTCGCTCAAACATTGCTCGCCTGCAAGCCGCAGCTAAGCAAGTCGATCGGCCCATCAAGTTTTGTTACGCGTCGAAAGCGAATTCCAACATGGCCGTGTTGAAAGTCGTGCGCGACGCGGGCATCGATGTCGAAGTCAACAGTGGTGGCGAGCTTTTCAAAGCCCTGCGCGTCGGCTTTAAGCCGAGTCAGATCATTTTCAACGGCACGAGCAAGACGAATGAAGAACTTGACGAAGCCGTGCGCGCGGGCATTTACGCGATCAACGTCGATTCGATTTATGAAATCGAATTGGTGGAAGACGCCGTGCGGCGCGCCCGTGCGGAGCTGAACGCCGGATTACCGCCGGCGCGAATCGCTCTGCGTCTGGTGCCGGAGATCGGCACGCGCTCGCATCTCGGTTTGCAGACTGCGCTGCTGACTTCGAAATTCGGCATCTCTTCTTCGGAAGTCCTCGATGCGTTTCGCCGCGGCCTACAGCATCCCGAACTGATTCACGTCTGCGGCATACACATTCACGTCGGCTCGCAGACGCCGGACGTCGAGCCGTTCGCCGAAGCCTTCAAGAGCATGTGGACCCACCTGATGACGATTCATCGCGAGACCGGATACACGCTCGAGCACATCAACCTGGGTGGCGGCATCCCGGTGAACTATCTGCGCGATCGTTCTCAGGCAGATCAACTTCCCGAGCATGAGCGCGACATGCTGGGCGCGAACCTTGAGCCTGCCGTCGTTCTCTCCGAAGCTTTGCGCGTGGCACGCGAATCGGCGCGCGACGCGGAAGCTGAGCATCTGCTTGATCAGGTGACGATTCTGCTCGAGCCGGGTCGCAGCGTTATCGCCGACGCGGGGGTGGTGCTCACGACCGTGCGCAACATCAAACGCCGGCCGGAAACCGATGACGTGTGGTTGTTGACAGATGCGGGCTACAACATTTTGCTCTCGATGAATAATTACAAGTGGTACTACCATCTGATCTCCGCATCGAGAGCTACTGAACCGACTGACGCTCAATATAAAGTCGCCGGGCCGCTATGCGATTCGGGGGATGTTTATTTCGATATTGAGCGGCACGGGCGTTTGCCCGACTATCGCCTGCTACCGCGCGACGTGAAACCGGGCGAAGTGCTCGCGCTCTTGAATAGCGGCGCGTACTCACTGGCGCAAATGTTTCCGTACAATGGGCGGCCTCTGCCTCCGGCAGTCATGGTTAGGGATGGTGGTATGGCGGATTTGATTCGCAAACGAGACACTTATGAAGACTTGATTGTTAGCGACGTTTGGTAAGAGTCTATCCGCAGATTACACAGATTACGCAGACAATACCGAAACTAACAGTGCTTAGTTCTATCTGTGTAATCTGTGTAATCTGTGGATAGTTCAACGAATGAACTCGAAACTCGAACCTCCAAAACCGCAGCTTACTAATGGCCAGCTCATTCGCGGTCTTGGCTTGATCGCGGCGATCTCGGTCAATGTCGCAAATGTAATCGGCACTGGCGTCTTTCTAAAAGCCCGCGTGATGACTTGCAATGTGGGCACGCCGGGAAAGGCACTCGCGGTTTGGCTGGCGGCCGGGCTGCTTTCGTTGGCTGGCGCGCTCACGTACGCGGAGCTTTTGGCGATGATGCCGCGCGCTGCCGGCGAGTACGGCATCATGCGCGACGCCTACGGGCGGCCCTGGGGATTCATCTACGGTTGGACGCAGTTTGCCATAGCGCGCAGCGCCTCGGCCGCCGCGCTGGCCGTCGGCTTTGCGATCTTTCTTAACGAACTGCTCGGCGGCTCGCTCAAGCACGTCTACTTCACCCTTCATCTGCCCGGCGGGTACGACGTTCCCTTCGGGCGGCTGCAACTGATCGCGCTCGGGGCGATCTCCGTGACAGCGCTAATCAATTGCGCGGCGGTAAAGTTTAGCGGCGGCGTCGCGACTGTGCTTACGTCCGTCAAGGTCCTGCTCCTCGTCGGTGTCGGCTTCGGCGCTTTCTTTTATGCCAATGGCGATTGGTCGCATCTGTCGCAGGCCAACGTGGGTGGCGCGTGCGAGGGTGTGAGCATCACGACCGGAGGCTTTGCTGGATTTGCCGCGGCCATGTTGGGCGCGCTGTGGGCTTACGACGGTTGGAACAACATTACGTTTCTGGCGGGCGAGGTGAAGCGGCCGGAACGGAATCTCCCGCTCGGGTTGATCATCAGCATGTTTCTCGTGATGGGATTATACCTGCTGGTGAATCTAAGCTATTACCACGTCCTCACGCCAACCGAGATCGCGAACGTCCCCGCGTCATTGTCAGTTGCGGCCGAAGTTGTCCGGCGTTTGCTCGGCGCGCTGGCCGTCACTCTGATGGCCGCGGCGATGATGACGTCCTCGTTTGGGGCGTTGCATGCTTCGATCCTGGCCACCGCGCGCGTGCCCTACGCAATGGCCCGCGACGGTCTGTTGTTTGCAGGACTGGCCAAAGTTTCGCCGCGGACGTGCGTGCCGATTCGCTCGCTGGTGGTCCTGGGGATCTGGTCAGGGGTGCTCGCGCTTTCGGGTTCGTACGACACGCTGACTGATTCGGCGATTTTTGCGCTCACGCTGTTTTATGCGTTCGTCGCCGGGTCGGTTTTTGTCTTCCGTCGCCGCCTGCCCGATGCGCCGCGGCCTTATCGCACCTGGGGATATCCGGTGGTGCCGATCGCTTTCCTGTTGGTGACAGCCTGGTTGATCCTGAGAACGATCTGGGACCAACCAAAGCAATCGGCGATCGGATTGGGATTGATTCTGATTGGCCTGCCGGTTTACCTGATTTGGGCAAAGCGAGATCGAGTTTCCGCAGCGGACGACCGGGAATAGCCCAGCGATTTGATCCTTGGGTTGAAGCCCTGAAATCCTTTGCGACGGTCGGGTGCGATAGGAAATGTCCACGAAGAAGTCACACGAAATGAAACCAGGTGTTTTTGGTTCGTGTGATTTCGTGGATCGCTTCCATAAACCTCAGAATAGGGGCATGAAAAATCAGCGGAGCACTTATGCGTAACTTAAAAGTATCTCTGTTTCTAATCCTGCTTCTGTCCCTTTCTGCTCAGGCGCAGCACAACTCGCGGAACTCGCCAACGATCCGTGCAGCTTCATCCGACACCTTGCAGGAACTCGTCAACGAAGCCGCGCACACGGCGCTCGTGAAGTTTGCCGACAAGAAACTTGCTGAAGCTCAGCTCTCAATCACGCTGATTGATTTACGGGATCCGCAACATCCCGCGAGCGCGAGTTTTCGCGGCAACGAACGCGTGTATCCGGCCAGCGTGGTGAAACTTTTCTATCTTGTCGCGGTGCACCGCTGGCTGGAGGACAAAAGGATCAAACATACGGACGAACTCAAGCGCGCCGTGCGTGACATGATCGTCGATTCTTCAAACGAAGCAACGCAGTACGTGGTCGATGTCTTGACGCACACGACCGGCGGTTACGAGTTGCCGCCGAAAGAAATGGAAGAGTGGCAGGACAAACGCAACGCCGTGAATCGTTATTATTCATCGCTCGGGTATACGAAGATCAATACAAACCAGAAAACCTTTTGCGAAGATGCCTACGGCCGCGAAAAAGTCTCGCGCGGACCCAATGGCGAGAATCGCAACAAGCTGACGACCGATGCGACGGCGCGTTTGCTCAGCCAGATTGTCACTGGCCGCGCGGTCACACCGGCGCGCAGTGCGCAGATGATGGAATTGCTGAAGCGCGATTTCGCCGGCACTTCAAAGGACAACGACGATCAGGGCCACGGCTTTACCGGCATCGCTTTGCAGGGAACGGGGGCGAAGCTTTGGTCGAAGGCCGGCTGGACCAGCACGACTCGGCACGACGCCGCGTACATTGAACTGCCGAACGGCGCGAAGTTCGTGCTCGTCACTTTCACCACCGATCATGCCAACGAGCGCGAGATCATTCCCACCGTCGCGCGCGTGGTAATGGATGGGATCGCGTCGGTGAAGTAATTGATTTATCCGCAGACGGAAAACTGCCGAAGCTCCGAAGGAGCGAGATCAAATCATTTCGTTCCTTCGGAGCGGACCAATAACAAGTACCATGTTCGGCTACAAATATTTCGCGCCTGACGGTGCTTAAGAAATGGCCGCGGACTTATCAAGACATCACAAGCCGATCACCAAACTCTTCAATTGGCCGTCTGCTGCCGAAGACTGGAGTGAATACCGCTTAGCAGAAGAGCAAATCGAATTCTTCCACACGCACGGGTACCTCGCCGGCCTACGCGTGCTCGAAGACGAACAGATCGAAACGTTGCGCACTGAACTTTCCGAACTGATCGATCCGAATCATCCCGGCCACGATCTGTTTTACGAATTTCATTCAAACGAATCGACCGATCCCGGGACGGTGCTCTTTCATGCGCTCGGCGCCTGGCGCATCGCCCCGGGTTTTCATGACCTGCTCTGGAACCCCGCGTTCCTAAAGCCGGCGTCGCAATTGCTGGGCGGCGCCGTGCGCCTCTGGCATGATCAGCTCTTCTGCAAACCGGCGCATCATGGCGGCGTAGTGGCGTGGCATCAGGATTATTCCTACTGGACGCGCACCCAGCCGATGGCGCATCTGTCGTGCTGGATCGCGCTGGACGATTCGACGCGCGAGAACGGCTGCGTTCATTACGTGCCGGGCAGCCATCGCTGGGGTCTTTTGCCAATCACCGGACTGGCGAACGACATGCGCGCAATCGAAAGCGTACTCAGCGATGAGCACAAAGCTCAATTCACGCCAGTGCCGATTGAGCTCAAGAGGGGCGAGTGTTCCTTTCATCACCCGCTGATGGTTCACGGCTCGTTCGAAAATAAGAGCGACCGCCAGCGGCGGGGCGCGGTGATCAATGTCTTTCGCCACGGCGTGTGTTCGGCTTCCAACGATTCGCTGCTGGAAGGTGTGCCAATGATTCCTGCGGGAGAGAAAATGGATGGGCAGTTCTTTCCGTTACTCTTCGACCCGACCGATACGGAACTGGGATCGGTCGCCAGCGGATAAGGGCCGGAAGGGATGCCGGCGAACCGCACGCAGGGATGCGTGCGCTCCCAGGAACATTTTGCCGTGGCGGCTGTCTAAAATCGCGGAGGACAACCGCCATGACTCACCACGAAGCCGCGCGACCAGAGGGCGCGGCGCAATCAAACGCTTCTAAAGCAAATCCGAGAATCAACGTCACCCCGTTAATCGATGTGCTTTTGGTGGTGCTGATCATTTTCCTGGTCCTGACGCCGCTAAAGCCGGCACGGTTTATGGCCGCGGTTCCATCGAAGCCGGATTACAACGACCGAATAAAGGAGCCTCCGCTTGGTCTCGTCGTGACAATCAAGTCCGATCGCACCTTAATGCTCAACAGCCTTACCGACATGGGCTCAGTCAACAATACCAGCAAGCTGGGCTCGGCGCTCAGCGATCTATTTCAGCAACGGCTACAGAACCACGCTTATAGCGACCGAATGCGCGATCGCATCGACTTGCCCGAGGCAATGCGGATCGAGAAGACCGTCTTCATCAAAGCTCCACGTTCAATTCCTTACGGCGAAGTCGTGCGCGTCCTCGACGGAATCAGAGGAGCGGGCGCCAGTCCGGTTGGCCTTCAGATCGACGATCTGAATTAGCTGGGGCAGTAGCCCGCGCGTAAGCAAGGGCGTATCAGGATAATCCAACGAAAACGCCCTCCCTAACGGTCGGGCTACCGCCCGCTGGCTGCGAACTCGCACTTCCACTCGCCAAAAGCCCCCGCCTCTGCTATGCTCTGTTGCATCGATAGGACACGATTGCACAGATGCGCTACGTCGACAATCCACCGAATCCCTGGCTGACGCATTCCGTTGAATGGATCGGTGAGCCACCCGCCGCGAAGATCGAAGTCTTTGAAGAGACCGAAACGCGCACGATCATCAGCAGTAACGACAGTCCCGACGTCGCTTTCGATCATTCGGTGAACTGCTATCGCGGATGCGTGCACGGCTGCACCTATTGTTTCAGCCGGCCGACTCATGAATACCTCGGTTACGGCGCGGGCACTGACTTTGAACGAAAGATCATCGCGAAGGTGCGCGCGCCTGAACTGCTCCGCAAAGAATTGATGAAGCGTTCATGGCAAGGCGACGAGATCGTCTTCTCGTTTACTTCCGATCCTTACATTCCGCTGGAAGCGAATTACAAATTAACGCGTGGCTGTCTGGAAGTCTGCGCGGAGTTTCGCAATCCGGTCGGAATCGTCACCAAATCAGCTTTGATTCGCCGTGATATCGATGTGCTGCAACGGCTAACCCAGGACGCAAGCGTCGGCGTCTTTTTTTCCATTCCGTTTGCCGATTACGATATTGCGCGCGCGGTCGAACCGTTCGCGCCTTCGCCCAACGCGCGATTCGAAGCGATGAAAACCCTGGCGGACGCCGGCATCCCAGTCGGCATCGGCATCGCGCCGACGATTCCCGGTTTGTCTACCGACATTCCCGGACTCTTGCAGCGCGCGAAAGACTGTGGCGCGACGAAAGCCTTCATCAACATGCTGCGTTTGCCGGGCAGTGTCGCTCCTTATTTCGAACAACGCCTGCGCGAAAAACTTCCCACCAAAGCCGACCGTGTCCTGAATCGTATCCGCGACGCGCGCGGCGGCAAGTTGAACTCCAGCGTCTTTGGCGAGCGGATGCGCGGCAAAGGCCAGTACTGGTCAGCGCAGGAGAAGCTTTTTGACGTTTATTGCCGGCGCCTCGGCTTTAATGAGCATCGGGTCGGCAGCGAGCGCCACACCAGACCAAACACATTTCGTCGTCCTTCGCCGCAGGGATCGCTGTTTGGGTAATGCACCGATTACTCGTTTGCTTGCAATCGTCTTCTGCTTTCCTCATTGCCGCGTTTGTTCAATCCCCTGTGGAAACTAAACCCTATTGGTTACTATCTAAGTTCCAGAGTTGACTCAGCCGAGCGATCAGGGGTAAAAGGTTTGAGTCAGCCCCTTAAATGGCAATTCCAATTCATGATCTCTGGTGGTTAGCTGCCGGTGGCGGTGCCAGCGCGGGCGCGCGTTTCATGAAAGTGCGCATCGATGCCGCTCTGACCGCGCGCCGGCGAAGCCGTTTGCCCGATCCCACGGGCGAGTTGCTGCGCCTGCAAAGTCTCTACGGATACAACCCTCATTCACTCGTGAGCATTGCGCCGGGCGCGCTTCTCTGGTCGACGCCGGAGATCGACGGCGCGATCATCTATGGCGAGTTTGGCCGCGTGTGGCTGGCGGCCGGCGATCCGCTGGCGCCGTTGGAAGACATGGCTGAGCTGGCGCGGCAGTTTGCGGCCTTCGCAAAGCAAAAGAACCGCGTGGTCGCCTTCGTGCCGACGAGTGCGGAATTCGCCCGTCGGACCACTCTCGACGGCTTTATGGCCGTGAAAGTCGGCGCGTCGCCTTACTTCGATCTCAAGACCTGGAATCCGCGTGGTGACTCCGCCAAGAAACTGCGCGCCGGCGTGAACCAGGCGCGGCGGGCCGGCGTCGAAGTTGAAATGATTTCCGAGGATGTTGATGAATCATTGAAGAAAGAGACGGCAGAGCTTTGCCTAAGCTGGCTCGGCTCGCGGCGCTCGGCGACGACCTTTGGCTGGCTGGTCGCGCTCGATCCGTTTCTGCATTCCGAGTACAAGAAGTATTTTGCGGCTCGCGTCCACGGCAAGCTCGTCGGCTTTCTCGCCGCCAGTCCGATTCCGGCGCGCAAAGCCTGGTATCTGGAAGACGTCTTGCGCGAGCCCGACGCGCCGCACGGGACTTCCACTTTGCTGGTTACGGAAGCGCTCGCAAAGTTGAAAGCAGAGGGCGCCTCGCTGGCAACGTTGGGGACCTCGCCGCTGGCGACCTGTGGTCCTAATGATATTGCGACGGACCATCGCGTGATCGCGCGCACGCTGGATGTGGCTTCGCGCCGGCTGGCCGGTTTTTATAACTTTGAAGGGCTGCGTCGCTTCAAAGCAAAATTTGTCCCGAGCTGGTGGGAGAGCGAATACGCTCTGAGTCAGCACGGGGTTACGATGCCCCCACGCGTGGGTCATGCGATCGTGCGGGCGCTGGTGCCAGGCGGCCTCACGCAGATACTCACGCGCCAGGCGCTGCGGGTCATTCGCCTGGAGAATGTAACCAAAGCCCTCGCTTCTCCGTCTAAACTTGTGAGCAGGAAGTAGCCCCTCAGATTTCGGCAGCTTTGCGCCCTTGCCTCCTGGCGCCTTTGCGTGAATTGCTTTGTCTTATTTGTGTTCATCCGCGAGTATCCGCGGCTCGCTTTTCTCTGCGCCACCTCTGGGTACTCTGCGTCTTTGCGGTGAATGTTTGCCGCGAAGGGTCCACAAAGCGTGAACGTTACCGGCAGACTCAAGCAGGCATACATCGCGTCCCGCGTCGCGCACGATCATCCTCAGGCTAAATCGAAATTCGTCAATGTCGAAGGCGCGAACCTGCACTTTGTGATCAAAGGCGCCGGCCGGCCCGTCGTTTTGTTGCACGGCAATCCCGGTTCATGTCAGGACTGGTCCCGGTTGTATGGCCCCCTCGCGGCTGCGCGCTATCAGGCCTTCGCGTTTGATCGTCCCGGCCATGGACACAGTGACCGGCCCAGTCACAACGGCGACGTCACAGTCGAAGTCCAGGCGCGCATGTTGTGCGCCGCGCTGGACGAGCTGCGGGTCGAGCGCCCGATTCTGGTGGGACATTCGTGGGGCGGCGCGCTGGCGCTCGCTTATGCGCTCGCCTATCCGCGCGATGTTTCGGGGCTGGTGCTGCTGGCGCCGGCCGTTTATGAAGGCGACGACGGCGTTTCGTTTTTGAGTAAGCTGCCGGCGTGGCCCGTGATCGGCGATGTAGTGAACTTTCTTTTCACGCCTTTGGTCAGCGCGTGGCTGGTGCGGACAGATTTAGAGAAAGCCTTCGCGCCCGACGCCGTGCCAAAGAACTATTTGCGGCATACCCTCGCCGAATGGACCGTGCCAAAGAAGGTCAAGTGGTATTCGGTGGACGATGCTTTGCTGAACGAGAGCTTGCCGAAACTCAGTCCGCGCTATTCTGAACTCAAGGTCCCGACCGCGATTGTGACTGGCGACTCTGACCTGATCGTTCCCGCACAAGAAAACGCGCATCGCTTGAGTGAGACCTTGTCTAACTCGCACCTGACCGTCTTGCCACATACTGGGCATCAGGTTCCTTTCACCCGGCCAGGCGCCGTCATTGAAGCTCTCGATCGCGTCAGTGCGCTTGATACTGATCTCTGACGCCTGACCTCTGGCGTCTGATCACTGTCTTCCGTCTCCCGTCGGTCGTGTCCTACCTTGATAAGCGGTGTTCAGAGTACCGACTTTAGTCGGGGTTTTTGTTTAGGCGAGAGAAGCCCCAACTAAAGTTGGTACTCTATACCCCGTCAAATTAGGACGCCACGCTTACTGTCTGGCTTCTGCCTGCCTACTATATTTGTTATGCTGCCGGAACCATTCGGGACCGAAAGTTTTCTCCATGAAATTCTGCGTTCAATTATTGCTGGGTACTGCATTGCTCCTGTCGAGTTGGCAAGCGCAGAGCGCGCACAGTCTTGCGGACGAGGCCCGGCCAAGCGGCAGCGGCGAAATCAGCGAACAGGCTGGCGGCACAGGTCTCAAGACTCCAAACCCCGAGACTCAATCAGAGCGTCCACAGATCACTTCAAAGTTCGTCACCGTAGACGGCACGCGCCTCCATTTCGTGATCAGGGGCGCGGGCCGGCCGGTGGTTCTGATTCACGGCAATCCCGGTTCAGCTCAGGATTGGACGCGGGTGTTCGGTCCGCTGGCGGCGAATCATAAGGTCATCGCTTTTGATCGTCCGGGCCATGGCCAAAGCCAGCGGCCGAAGCATGGAGACACCACCGTCGAAGTTCAGGCGCGTTTGCTTCACGACGCGCTCAGGCAACTCCACGTCGAGCGCCCGATTGTCGTCGGTCATTCCTGGGGCGGCGCACTGGCGCTGATCTATGCGATCACTTATCCGAAAGAAGTAACTGGGGTCGTGTTGGTCGCGCCGGCGGTTTATGAGAGCCAGGACGGAGTTTCGCTTCTAACCAGCCTGCCCGCGGTGCCGGTCGTCGGCGACGCGGTGAACTTTGTGCTGACGCCTTTGTTTGCGGCTACATTTGTCCGCAGCGAATTAAAGAAAGCGTTCTCACCAGATCCGGTGCCGAAGAATTATCTGCGGTCCGTGCTCTCTGAATGGACCAGGTCAAAGAAAGTAAAGGCATACTCGCTTGATGAAGCATCGCTGAATGATTCTTTGAAAAAATTCAGTCCGCGGTATCCTGAGCTTAACGTCCCCGTGTCGGTCCTTACCGGCGATTCTGATTTGATCGTTTCGGAAAAGGATCAGGCCGAGCGCCTGCATCAGGCTCTGCCAAAATCACATTTGGTCGTTCTGCCCAGGACGGGCCATCAAATTCCTTTCACCCGTCCGCAGACCGTAGTCGAGGAGATCGGAAGCGTTCAAAGGCTGTCCCGGGTTAGAAGTTGATCCGTCTATGTGTTCGGGCAGTAGCCCGACCGTGTAGTCAGTTCCCCTGGAGACACCGCCCTTAACTTCCCCTATAATATCCAGACCCAAAGACAGTCAGCAGCAGTAGGCAGGAGCTTACGGGCGTAGAATCTTTGACCCCAGGAGGCGCGGCGATGCTGATCAGAGATGTCATTCGTGATCGTGAGCCTTACTCGATGAAGGCCACGGCTTCCGTGATGGAAGCGGCGGAGTTTATGGCCCAACGAAAAATTGGCGCCGTCTGTGTGCTGGATGACGCCGGGAAGTTGATCGGCGTCTTCTCTGAGCGCGACCTGCTGAACCGGGTCGTCGTGCCGAAGCACGATGCGTCCACCATGAATCTGGGCGACGTAACCAGCCCGCTGCGCGCGGTGATTCGCTGCGACGAGACTCCACAGCAGGCCCTGGAACGCATGGAAGAGATCGGCAGCCGGCACCTGCCGGTCCTCGATGGCGAAAAGTGGGTGGGGATGCTTTCGATGCGCGACCTTCTGCGCGTGGAGCTGAGCGATAAGGGCGATGAGATCAAGTTGCTGCATGAGTATATTCAACAATAGGCAGAAGGCAGAAGGCAGTAGGCAGACGGCAGGAGGCAGTTCCCGCAAAGGCGCAAAGTCGCGAAGCAAGAAAAAGAAGTTCACCGCAGAGACGCAGAGAACGCAGAGGCTGCGCAGAGAAGAATAATCCGCAGATTTCGCAGATTCGCGGATCATCAAGAACAATGAATCGGCATGCGTAGAATGATCCTTGCTGTACTTTCTCTAGTCACACTCCTCGCTCTGGCGTGCGGTCGTCCGTCGCCGGGGCGGGGCGCGGGGGAACTCGAAATCTCACCCGACTCGCAAACCACCTTCAAAGTTGAAACCGTCGTCGGCAATCTGGAAGTGGTTTGGTCGATTGTCTGGACGCCGGATGGTCGAATGATTTTCACCGAGCGCAAGGGCCGGGTGCGCGTTTTCGAAAATGGAAAGCTGCGCGAGGCGCCGCTGTTCACGGTGCCGGATGTCGAGCCGGGTGGCGAAAGCGGTCTGATGAGCGTCGCGCTGCATCCTCAATTCGCTTCAAACCATCTCCTCTTTCTCTCTTACGCCTATAACGGCGGCAACGGCCAACGGGTGCGCGTCGCGCGCTATCGCGAGACGCCGAGCGGCTTCACTGATCGCAAGATAATCATCGAAGACATTCCCGCGACGTACCTGCACGCCGGATGTCGTCTGCGGTTCGGGCCCGACGGCAAGCTTTACATCACGACGGGCGATGCGACGCAGCGCGAACTGGCGCAGCAACTGGATTCGCTGGCTGGAAAAACTCTGCGTTTGAACGACGACGGCACCGTGCCGGGCGACAATCCTTTTGTCGGACGCGCGAACGCGCGGCCGGAGATTTGGACTTACGGCAATCGCAACGCGCAAGGCATAGACTTTCAGCCGGGCACGAATCTCTTGTTTGAGACTGAGCATGGGCCCAGCGGCTTTGATGGGCCGGGCGGCGGCGACGAAGTGAACATCCTCGAGCGGGGCAAGAATTATGGCTGGCCGGTGATTCATCATCGCGCGACGCACGAAGGGATGGAATCGCCTTTGCTGGAATACACGCCCGCGTGCGCGCCCGGCAGCGGCATGTTTTATCGCGGTGCGGCGTTCCCGCAATTCAAGAACAACTTCTTCTTCGGCTGTTTGCGCGGCACGCGCATCATTCGAGTTACGCTGGATGGCCGCCGCGTCGTCAGTCAGGAGAATCTTTTGGAAGGGAAGTACGGCCGGATCCGCGACATTGCGGAAGGGCCGGATGGTTTGATCTATTTCTCAACTTCGAATCGCGATGGTCGTGGACAGCCTGCGAGCGATGACGATCGGATCCTAAGGTTGGTGCCGGTGAAGTGATGAGCCCTCCCTCACGGTCGGGCTACTGCCCCGCAGTACCACTGAAGTGATGAGCTCGGCAGTGCCGGGCAGACAAAATGTCTGCGTTCTCAGCTAGGTCTTTTGCGCCAGTACCGAGGCGCGGGACCAGCCGATGGCATGAAAAGGTGGGAAGCGATAGTGGCTGGCGACCTGAAAATAGCGACCCGTAGTTTCATTGACGTCTTGTAGCGGATGGGACTTGAAGCGAAAGAGCATTTCCAGAATTGTTGTGACCGGAGAAGGGCGCATCGGCAATTGTAACAGGTAACCTCCGGGCGAGATCACGCGCGCGAGTTCGCTCAGCCCTTCGTCCAAAGGCACGTACTCCAACACCCCGCTGGTCACCACCAGATCGAACGCATTGTCGGCGAATGGCAACGCCAGGACATTACCCTGGGCAAATCGCACCGGTTGCCGGTGCGGATTGTTCCTTTTGACGTACTTCTTTGCGGTGGCCATCGACGAGGCTGAAAGATCGAGGGCTGTCAGCTTCACCGGCATGGTGAGCGTTCTGAGCAAAGCCAGCGTCAATGTTCCGGTACCGCAACCGGCGTCCAGAATCCTCGCATCGGGAAACACCGGCAAGGGATGCCTTTCAAAATACTGATCGAGCGAGCGGCCGTAGCCATTAAGCTTGAACGTGAGATCGTAAAAACGCTCAATGCGATCATAGAACGATCCGGCGCGGGCCTCGCTCTTGGTTGCAGTCAGTACGTATTCGGCCATTCGATCCTCTCGTCCGCTTTTGCGGTCATTGAAACGCAACCGCCTTCGGTCGTCAAGTGATATCTAACGAAAAAGCGTGGCGCCATTCTATCCTGCCGGCGCACAATACCCAAACAGTCGGTTGGTCAAGGGATAAACTGAACAAAAAGCAGCCCTCTCCGCGCAAGAACTCCCAGATCGCGCCGTTCTGCAGTCGACGAGAGCTATTCTCATCAAGAAGGAGAACGAGTCGATGTGGAAAAAGTTTCTTACGGGTCTTGGCTTAATGACCGCGATCGCAGTTCTGGCCGGTTTGGCGCTCAGGTATGGCTCGCAAAATGTGCAGGCCTTCAAGGCCGCCGAGGCAGAGTCGGCGACGGACGAATTCTATTCAGAGCCGGTCGCTACGGAAAACGGATTCGCGGTTGAAGTGTTGGTTGACGGTCGCCCGCTGGCGGAATATGCAGCGCGCGGCCGGCGTTATATCGAGGCGCTGGAGAACGCGGAGTACGAGGTGCGCATTCACAATCCTTTGGGCACGCGCGTAGCAGTGGCGCTCTCGGTTGATGGGTTGAACACGATCGACGCGCGACACACCAGCGCGTGGGACGCTCACAAGTGGGTGATCGAACCTTACGGCATGATTTCCGTCCGCGGATGGCAGATGAGTTCGGACAACGCGCGCCGCTTCTACTTCACGACAGAGCGCGATTCTTATGCGGCGAAGCTGGGCCAGACGGCGAATCTCGGCGTCATTTCGGCCGTTTTCTTTCGTGAGCGCAGGCCGTTTACGATTCTGCCGGTGACGCCTGGCGAGCCACGACCGACTTACAAAGAAGAGGATCGCGCACGCGCCGACAGGTCAGCGCCCGCACCGAAATCGGATTCGACCGGAGAGGCTCAGACGGCGAATGGCATGGGACGCGAATCGGCCAAGCGCGGCGTGCAATCCTACCCAGCGCCAGACGACGAGTCGGCCGCGACCGGCATCGGCCGTTCAGTGCGCAACGACGTGCAATGGATCAGGATGGATCTGGACTCGCATGATTCGCTATGAATACCGCGCATCTTTAGTGCGGCTGGGAATCATTCCACATGATTATCCGCGGCCGCAGGTACTTGATCGGCGCGAACGCGCACAGGGTTTCGAGCCGCGCTATTGTCCGCAACCGTAGTTACGGCATCAGACAGGGTGATGGGGAGAAACGGAGACGGGGTGAGCAAACACTCGCCCCGTCGCCGCGTCTCCCCATCTCTCTGTCCCGGATTTATCGTCGCTTCAGGTTTGCGTCGTAGAGTTGGTGATAGGCGCGATAAAACGCCATCACTTTGAACACATAGTCCTTCGATTCGGAAAAACCAACCTCCGAGGCGAACACGCCTTCGTCGTTTTGGTTCGAGCGGGCGAGCCAGCGCGCGACATTGTCTTCGCCGCCGTTGTA
>WNFB01001560.1_pt1 | contig 19643 bp, 19 predicted proteins | sample 5400501 | NCBI WGS metagenome assembly WNFB01 (sample SAMN13153341, study PRJNA577476) | soil metagenome | isolation source: 200 cm saprolite under Douglas fir tree site 2 hole 1 | place: USA:California | collected 2015-04-18 | reverse complement strand
TTGCAAAGTGTGTTTCCGCGGGCGATAAAGTATAGTATCCGCCTCGAATACACGTTTCCGGCAGAGGAGGCTTTATGTCGCGTTTCTGCTCGTCCTGTGGTGCTCAGATGGACGAAGGCGCGGTCACGTGTGCTGCATGTGGTAAAAGTACGCTTCAGCCTACTGGTGCCGGCACTACTGCCGCTACCGGTGGTTTGGCCGACAATGTGGCGGGGATGCTGGCGTATGTCACCATCATTCCCGCGATCATATTTCTGGTGTTGGAACCTTATAATAAGAACCGTTTCATCCGCTTCCATTCCTTCCAGAGCATCTTTTTTCATGTTGCTTGGATTGTGATCTCCTTGGCTCTCAGCATCGTCGCATCGATCCCAGTCCTGGGATGGCTCAGTTTGTTAATCTGGCCATTGATCGGATTGGGCGGTTTTGTACTGTGGATTATTTTGCTGATGAAGGCTTACCAGGGTCAGATGTTCAAGTTTCCTGTGATAGGTGACCTAGCGGAGAAACAGGTCGGCATCTGATTCGCGGCGTAGCTCCAACCATGGGATCGAGCAACGCGCTTGGATAAATGTACCGAAAACCCCAAAAAAAACCGGGGTCTTTCGACCCCGGCTGCCTCAGTTGGTGGTTGCCCGGATAAAACTCTTGCCTACTCGCCCTGGCTGTAATCGCGCTAGCGCGAACGTAGCGGCGTGCCTCATCTGATCCACCCATTTGATATGCTTGGCGCTCGGCGTGCTGCCCAAGCACAAGGCGGATTCAGAGGGGTTCAGGCGCTTCTCCGCGGCCGCAGCGTCAAATCCCGCACCTGCGCCAGAACGCTCGACATCTGCATGCCATTCAGTTGTGAAACGAAAGGCAGCAGCTCCGCGATAAACTGGTCCTGGACCAACTCTCGGATTTCCTCCTGGCGGTTGCGTTCGCCGCCACTGAGCAGATCGGGCACGGTAACCTCCAGTGCGCGCGCCAGCCGCTCCAGTGAGGAAAGAGTTGGCGTCGCCTTGTCGTTTTCGATCTTAGAAACGTAGGTGCGCGGCACGGACATGCGAGTCGCCAATTGGCGCTGGCTCAAACCATTGCGCAGGCGCAGCGAACGGATCGATGTCGCCAGGTTCAAATGTCCGTGGCCGTTGCCGCGCAACGGGATGACCTGGGGTGCTGGGGGCGCCGCCACGACTTCCGGTTCCTCTTCGTCAAGCGAGGCCCGGCACCTGCGGCAAAGATTATTTGTTGTGCGGAATTGAACCAGCAGGCAATGATCGCATCGAACGACTTCCCTAGAATCAACCGGGGCAAGAGTCGTGGCCATCTAGATTGTGGGAGTTGCCAGAGCGGGAGGCTACTCCTTGCTGCCGAAATTCCGGCAGCTTCTAGGTCTGCTGCGTAATCTGCGGGAGGATGCCTGTGGATGTCAAGGGAAATCGCCGTGCAAAAACAAAATCTCCCATAATAAAAACAGAATTACGAGGCGAAAACCAGGAGAAAACAGGTAAGAGACCATGAATGATCGCGACTCGGCGTGGGGTTTACTAACTGAGTTCACCCAGTCAGAAAGTCTGCGCAAGCATGCGCTCGCGGTCGAGGCTTGCATGCGCGCGTACGCTCGAAAATCTGGCGAGGATGAAGACAAGTGGGGAGTGGTCGGCCTCATCCACGACTTCGATTATGAGAAGTGGCCCAGTCTCGACGATCACCCGTACAGGGGAAATGAAATTTTGAAGGAGCACGGCTACTCGGACGAAATCCGCCAGGCCATCATGTCGCACGCCGAGTATACCGGAGTGCCGCGTCAGAGCCCGATGGAGAAAACTCTCTTCGCCTGCGACGAACTGGCGGGATTCATCACCGCGGTGGCCCTGATCAAGCCGGGCAAATCGTTGGCAGAAGTGGACGCGAAGTCGGTTCGAAGAAAGATGAAAGACAAAGCCTTCGCCCGCAGCGTGAACCGCAACGACATCATCGGTGGTGCCGCGGACCTGGGCGTGGACCTCGAAGAGCACATCGCATTCTGCATCGAGGCAATGAAGGGGATTGCGAAAGAGCTGGGGCTGGATGGGAGTGCCCGAGATCAGCATGACCGCAACAACTAACGGGGTTACGACAGACCCAGCGGTGGGGTGTGCTTACTGTTGGTTAACGCAGGCCCCGGTTGTGGCCCACTTGCCGAAATTCGCTAGCACGTTGCCCCATGTGGCCGCAACGGCCTGTCCTGCGTCACGCGGTGCGTAGACCCACACAAGTAGTCTGAGGCCAGGCGCATCATCTTTTTCTGGCACTGTATAACCGGAGCCCTCAGCGGCTTCTGTTACAGTTCTACTTTCGACTTCTCCTAGGCTGGTCATGAACACGCGCGTCGCGGCAGGGCGGCCCAGGCATCCGGAGTACTTATCCTTTTTCAAGTCCAACAGCGCGAAACGTACCAGCACAGGGTGTGTGTCGTTTTGGCCCAAGTGCTCACTCATCCAAACCCAGTTCTCCTCAAAGTCGGCGTGGTTAATAGGCGGGAATTTGAACAAGATATCTAACAGTTTGTGGTCCATGATCGGTTTCTGATCCACAAGTCGTCCGCGTTCCAACTCCCAAAACCACACATACGGCGACTTATCACTGAGATTAGGGACGAGGTATTCCGGCACACGGGCGGCAGTGATGTTTCTCTGGCCGACAGGTTCGGAAAAGCCTGACCCAATGAATCTTTGGTCGATGCTCAGCAGGTTATTTAGAATAGCTCGAGAGTTGTCGTTTGCTAACATCAACTGCCCAGCGAGAAGATCGCTCGCAAGGCCGGGGACGTCATTATCATGTTTGGGCCGCGGACGCCTGTCCAATACCGGAGTAAGCTTTTCGGCTAAACATTGGGCATCGCTCTCCTCGCATTGTCCCGCAGATTTCTCAAGATCTTTCTGCCATTCCAGCCACGACTCTGCCAACAGGTTATTCTTTTTTTCAGCGCGGTTTGGGGCAACAACCAAAACGAGGAAGATAGCAAGTGCCCCAGTTAGAAGCCACGACAGCGTCATTAAGAACGAATAACGCTCAAGCATCTTTGGAAAGAAGCTCAGCTTTCGAAAGAATCGTAGGGCTATAGCGGCGGCCACTGCCACCACCGTACCGATTCCCTCAATTTTCGTGTTATCCGTAAGAGCGTGTAGGGTCAGGGCAGCGAGGGCGGGCAGGCCAACCACTTCCCTGCATACTTCTAGTATGTGGGGGCCTCTGGGAACACTGGCACGTGGCCGGTTAGCTCGAAGCGCTCTGGGAGGCCCTATCGGGTTGGGCAGCGCGTTCATACATATAAATGCGCGAACGGCCCCCCGGGCGGCAAGGATATCACGAGGACACGAGCTGTCAAGGGGTAAAATTGTACTTTACACCGGTTTCGGAAAAGCATCTGGACCGTTATCTCGATGAACTTACCTACCGTTTCAACGGCAGAGATGACGGGCAATTGTTTCAGCGGACTTTGCGAAATTTGATAAACGGAAAAACGCTCACGTTTGAGCAGCTAACCAAAATTGCAGAAAAAACGCTCACCGCTGCCCGCCAATCCGCTTGGCCAACTCCTTAAGGTCCTCCTCAGACGGGCCAAAACTGAGGGGCGGCGGCCAGCGAACGAACTGCTCACGAAACGGCCAAATCTGGATGAGGTCGCCTTCCTTGCGAGCTACATCAATCCCTCCTGGGCCATCACCGTAGAGGCCACGCCGCGCCGTGAAGATTTGAATAATCAGCCGTCCCATGGCGAATGTCGCAACGTAACCTTTGCTCAGGACGTTCTCGTTTCCAGGATTGGCGAAATCGTGACCCTCAACAAAGAGGGAATAACTATCTTCATACCTTCCAATCCAAATCAGAGTGTCCGGCGGCGGCATCGCGCGCGTAAGTAGGTGCTCCCTGTCCGCTGCGGAATAAAAGGCGGGTTCTCCCTTTTCCCTGACGCATTCGTAAACCATCGCAGTTTTCGTTGTCCAAACGGAAAGCGCCAACTGTTGCACATAATCCAGTGGGCAAGGTGAATCAGAGATCAGTGGTGCGAGAATGGGCTTGGTACCAGTCTCCAGCTTGCTCATCCATCCTTCGTTGCACGTTTTGCAGACGCACCTGCTTAGCACATATTTCCCGGCGAAAGTCAGGGGAGGCCGGTTCGCGAACTCCATTTCGATTCTTGATGACCGATGCTGCACCACGAATTCAACCAGCCATTTGGGCCACAGATCCTCTTTCGAGTTCGCCCTTCTCGAACAGAAGATGCACAGCGGGATGCTCACAATCCCAGCCTACCAGGAAATGCTGTATCAACTATATAATCGCCGTTGACCCAAGCTCCGGTTGTTGTGGTTCTGAAAGGGTCTCCCCCCGCTAGGGCTACCGCAGCGCCTCCGCCACTCTTCCACTGGCAATCACTTCCGCAATCCTTGCGAAGTCTTGATACATCACCCGGTCTTTCTCCATCGTCGGGCACACCGCGCGGATCGCCACGTGCGCCGCCTGTCCACGCTTGCTGGTTTTGAGCGGCAAGAGAAAATCCAAAGCCTGCGCAGCCGCCATGGCTTCAATGGCCATCACGTTGCGCGTGTTCTCCACGATCTTCTTCAGCTTGAGCGATGCTGTCATCCCCATGGAGACGTAGTCTTCTTTATTTCCGGACGTGGTGATCGAATCGACCGACGCGGGATGCGCCAGCACTTTGTTCTCGCTGACCAGCGCCGCCGCTGTCACCTGCGCCATCATGAATCCGGAATTCAATCCTGCGCCCGCTGCCAGAAACGGCGGGAGGCCTTCGTTCAAAGTCGGATTTACCAGCCGCTCCAGTCGCCGTTCACTGATTCCCGCCAGCGCGCTCAGTGCGATTCCGAGGAAGTCCAAAGCAAACGCCACCGGCTCTCCGTGAAAATTGCCGCCAGAAAGTATGTCGCCTTCCGCCGCCATCACGGCGCCGATGGAGCGGTCGCCGATGGCGCGCGGCCGTGCAAAAACCAGCGGATTGTCGACGGCAGAATTGACTTCGGTCTCCATCACCTCACGGCAGTGCGCCAGGGTATCGCGCACCGCCCCGTGCACTTGCGGCATGCAGCGCAGGGAATAGGCATCCTGCACGCGGGCGCAGTCGCGATGCGACTCGCGAATCCCGCTGCCTTCAAGCATTCTGCGCAGGTTCTCGGCAGTCTTTAATTGCCCAGGATGGGGTCGAGCCTTATGAATGCGCTCGTCGAAGGCCACATCGGTTCCACGCAAGGCATCGAGTGTGAGCGCGCCGATTACGTCGGCGGAGTCAACCAGCGTTTCCGCTGCAAGCAATGCCAGCACTCCAACCGCGAGCATCCCCTGAGTTCCATTGATCATTGAAACTGCTTCCTTGGCTTCGAGCACCAGCGGCTTCACCTGCGCACGTCGCAATGCTTCAGCACCTGAGATGCGCCCGCCCTTGTCGTCAAAACACTCGCCTTCCCCGATCATCGACAGCGCCAGGTGTGCCAGCGGTGCCAGGTCGCCACTTGCACCTACGCTGCCCTGTGATGGAACAAACGGCGTGACCCCGCGGTTCAGCATTTCGCAGAGCGTGTCGATGACTACGGCCCGCACACCGGAAAAGCCCTTGGACAGGGAGTTCGTGCGCAACAGCATCATGGCGCGCGTCTCAGTCGGGGACAGCGGTTCGCCTACGCCGGCGGAATGCGAGCGCACCAGGTTGACCTGCAATTCCCGGATCTGTTCTCCGGCAATGCGTACGTCGGCGAGTTTGCCCACTCCGGTGGTGATGGCGTAGGCGAGTTTGTTGCCCGCGACCAGCGTATCCACGACGGCCCGAGCCCGATCTACTCGCTCCCGCGCATCTGGATCGAGCAGTACCGGACGACGCTCGACCACAACTTCCCGCACTGCTTCGAGCGTCAGATCATTGCCGTTGATGTGAAGAGCTTTCAAGAGGGTTTCCAGTTTCAACCTTTCCCAAGGCAGAACGCAGAAGTCAGAAGTAAGAAGTGAGAAGTAAGAATGCAGAAGTAAGAATGCAGAATACCTTCTGTTTTTCTTCGTTCTTCCTTCTTCCTTCTTCCTTCATAGTCTGACTTCTTACTTCTCACTTCTTACTTCTAACCTCTTACTTCTAACCTCTTACTTCTAACCTCTGCCTTCTAACTTCTGCCTTTATCCCTACCGTCCCACCGCCGCCCGGAACGCTTTCATGTATTTTTCCGGCAATGCCACCATCTTCATCTCTGCATCGGTCACGATGTGAGTGGTCTCGCCTTCGGCCAGCAGGATGCCATCCCCGACCCGCACCAGTTCATATCCAAAATGAATTACCGAATCGCGGACATTCTTCAGATGTGTCCTCACGATGATCTCGTCATCGTAATGCGCCGGAGCGCGATAGCGGCAGCGCGCGTCCACTACGGCGATGAAGCAGCCGTCGTCCTGCTCCATCTCGCGATAGGAAAATCCAAGCTGGCGCAGCAGTTCAACCCGGCCAATTTCAAACCAGACGAAGTGATTGGAATGATAGACCACACCCATCTGATCGGTTTCCGCGTAGCGCACCCGCAGACGGCTCTCGTTGAATACCGGATGATTGTTGCTCGACGCCCCGGTCACTGGGGGCTCCAGCGCGGTTTGCGTTTTTCGAGAAACGAGGAAATGCCCTCGCGAAAATCGGCGGTGGCGCGGACGGCCGCGTTCTCCCGCACTGCGGTTTCGATCTGTGCATCCAGTTCGGCACGCGCGTGATCGCTCAGCAGGCCTTTGGTTAAGCGAAGTGACGTCGGACTATTCTCCATCAACTGTGCTGCCAGCTCGCGCGCACGGTCGATGAGCTTCTCCGGCGGCACGATCTCATTGATGAGGCCCATACGATTCGCCTCGTCTGCGGTGAAGATCCTGCCAGTCAGCAGCAGATCGCGCGCTTGCTTTTCGCCGACCTGGCGCAGCAGAAAAGCCGAAACAATAGCGGGTACAAAGCCGATTCGCACCTCCGTATAGCCGAACTTGGCATCGGGAACAGCCAACGTGAAATCACAGAGCAATGCCAGCCCGGTGCCACCGGCAATTGCCGCGCCGTTCACCGCCGCGATACTTACTTTGGGGAACTCGTAAAGCGAGCGGAACAAGCCAGCCATGGTCTCCGAATCTTTGAGGTTCTGTTCGGGAGAACGATCGAGGAGCGCTTTTAGGTTCTCCAAGTCCATGCCGGAGCAGAAAGCCTTACCCGCGCCGGTCAGGATAAGCACCCGCGCCGGTGATTTCTCGACTTCGTCCAGTACACGCCTCAGCTCATCAATCAGCTCGAAGCTGATGGCGTTGCGCTTCTCTGGCCGGTTGAGTGTGATGGTGGCGATGCCCGCGTCAAATGCGAGTTGGATTGTTTTGTAATCCATTATTGCGTCATGACTCTTTGATTTGTCGGTGCCGCTGCGCTCATCATTTCTTAAATTCTCTTCACACTTTGAATTGCCATCCTGAGCCCAGCGAAGGACCTGCTTTTCAATCCGCCGCGGCAGAATTCAAATACCTCGCGCTGATCCCGCCTGTCGCCTTCAGCAGTGAGTCGAGCGACCGGACAATCGGCAACTGTACGCTGCGCTGCGCCAGCGCTTCCAGTACCTTCTCCGTTGGGATATTGCCTACGAGTTCATCCTGCGCAAACGGACATCCGCCCAACCCGCCAATGGCCGAATCAAACCGCCGGCAGCCGGCATCATACGCCGCCAGAACCTTGTCCACAGCCTGATCTGGGCGGCTGTGCAGGTGTACGCCGATTTCCAGGTAGTCGTATTTTGATAGCACCGCGGAAACCAGGTCTCGGATCTGCTCGGTTCCAGCCTGGCCTACCGTGTCGGCTAGCGAGATAGTTTTTACGCCATAAGACTCCAATAGCCCAACCGCCTCGAGCACTTCCTCAGAGTTCCATTCATCGCCGTACGGATTCCCGAAGGCCATCGAGATGTAGACCACCATGTCCAGTCCAGCCTCATCGGCTTCCCCTTTGATCTTCTCCATTTCATCGATGGCTTCTTCCAGCGTCTGGCGCTGGTTGTTGCGCAAGAATGTCGGCGAAACAGAATACGGAAAACCCAGGGTGCGAATGGCATCCGTGTTGGTCGCCCGCCGTGCGCCTTTCTGGTTCACTACGATGCCGATGATTTCAACGTCATCTGGCGGATCGAGTTCTTTCAGCACTTCTTCCGAGTCGGCCATCTGCGGCACCGCGTTGGGCGAGACAAACGATACCGCATCAATGTGCTTGAAACCGACGCTGACCAAAGCCCGCAGGTAATCGATCTTGATCGAGGTCGGAATCTGTCCCTTCAGCCCCTGCCAGGCATCGCGCGGACACTCGATCAATTTGATGATCTCAGCCATGAAATGCAGGCCACGGATTACACGGATCTTCACCGATCAATTCTTTTCCTTGTTAATCCGTGTAGATCCGTGGCGAAGATTAGGTTTGTAAAACTCCCACCTTGAACTCCGGTACATCCGGATTCAGCGCCGCCGCCTCCAGAGCCTGCACAATCGCATCGCGCGTCTCCACGGGATCGATGATCTTGTCGATCCACAACCGCGCTGCGCCATAGCGGGGATCAGTTTGTTCGTCGTAAGTGCGCTTCACCGATTCGAACAGTTCTTTCTTGTCCTCCTCGGTCAATTGCTTCCCGCTGCGCTCAAGTTGCTTGATTTTGATTTCAACCAGCGTGCCTGCTGCTGAGTCGCCGCTCATCACCGCGTAGCGCGCTGTTGGCCAGGCAAACACGACGCGGGGATCGTAGGCCTTGCCGCACATGGCGTAATGTCCGGCGCCAAACGATCCGCCCACGATCACCGTAATCTTGGGCACTACGGAATTCGAAACGGCATTCACCATCTTCGCGCCGGCCTTGATAATACCGCTCCACTCCGCATCGCGACCCACCATAAAGCCGTTCACGTCATGAAAGAAGACCAGCGGGATCAGGTTCTGGTTGCAGTCCATGATGAAGCGCGCGGCTTTTTCGGCTGACTCCGTGTAGATGACCCCGCCGAACTCGATGCGTTTGCGGCCCTCGTGGTCCGTCTGCGGGACATGCAGCTTCTGATTTGCCACGATGCCCACGGCGAAGCCGCCGATGCGCGCATATCCGCAGACGAGCGTCTTGCCATATTCCGGTTTGTACTCGTCGAGGCGACTGCCGTCCACCATGCGCGCCAGCACTTCCTTCATGTCATAGGGGCGCGCGGGCGACGAGTCGTAGATACCGTAAATCTCCTCTGGCGCGAGCGCGGGATCTTCAGGCTTTTTGCGGTCCCATGGCGACAGCCGCCGGTAGCCCCACTTTTCTACTAGTGAGCGGATGCGCGCGATGCAAGCTTCATCATTCGGTTCGCGGAAGTCCACCGTACCGCTAACCGCGGAATGCATGGCAGCGCCGCCCAACTCTTCGGCGGAAATTTTCTGCCCAATGGCGGCCTGCACCAGCGCGGGCCCGGCAAGAAACAGTCCGCTGCCGTCGGTCATCAGCACGTGATCGCACATCACCGGCAGATAGCCGCCGCCGGCTACGCACATGCCCATAATCGCCGCAATCTGTGCAATGCCCATCGCCGACATCACAGCGTTGTTGCGGAACACGCGGCCGAAGTCGTCAGTGTCGGGGAAGACGTCTTCCTGAAGCGGCAGGAACACGCCGGCCGAGTCGACGAGATAAATCGTAGGGATACGATTCTCAATCGCGATGTTCTGAGCTCGGATAACTTTCTTTGTAGTCGTGGGAAAGAAAGCGCCGGCTTTTACGGTGGCATCATTGGCGATGATCATTACCAAGCGGGTGTGAATGCGCGCAAGCCCGGTGACCACACCCGCCGAGGGCGCACCGCCCCAATCTTCGTACATGCCGAAGGCGGCGTAGATGCCCAGTTCGAAGAATGTGCCAGGATCAGCCAGGAGGTTAATGCGTTCACGCGCAGTTAATCGTCCCTTGGCATGTTGGCTTTCGATGGCTTTCGGGCCGCCACCTTCGCGAATCTTTTCCTCTTCATTGCGCACCTGCGAAACCAGATCCGCCATGAAGCGCATGTTGGCTTCAAAGCGCGCCGAAGTGGGGTCCACCTTCGAGGGCAGCAGGGTGGATTGCGACGTGAAAGCCTTTGCCTCTGTAAGATCAGCCATCGGTCCGATACCGCAAAGTGTTTACGCTATACCAACGGTACGGGGCGGCGCAATTGTAGCGGCGGATGTCTCGCCGGTGCGACGGCCGAGCGATATCCGCAGAACAAGTTCTTCACCACCAAGAGATAGAGTTACGGCGAAAGGCTATTTCAGCTTATAGCTCTTGGATTGCGCGCAGGCACGCAGAGGGCAAATCCATCTAGGTTTTTCGGGAAATTGCGCTCTGGGCAGGAACTCAGGTCAGATTTGAAAATTTAAGTCTCCGTTTTTTCTTGTCAGCCTCCGTTTCATCCGGCGGTCGGCACGGTGTGGGGCTTCGCGTTGGCTCGAATAAAATTGACGATGTCGTCCATGGCCGTGCCCGGCTGGAAAATCGCGGCCACGCCTGCCTTCTTCAGCGCTTCCACGTCCTGATCAGGGATGATGCCCCCCAACAGGACCAGCACGTCATCGATCTTGTTTTGTTTTAGCAGCTCCATGACCCGGGGGACAATCGCGTTGTGTGCCCCAGAAAGAATAGAGAGCCCGATGACGTTCACATCTTCCTGGAGCGCGGCGTTAACGATCATCTCTGGAGTCTGGCGCAGGCCAGTGTAGATGACCTCCATGCCGGCGTCGCGCAGGGCGCGCGCGATGACTTTAGCGCCCCGGTCGTGCCCGTCGAGACCAGGTTTGGCAACCAGCACGCGAATTTTCTGCTCAGCCATCGCTTTCATTTAACCACAGAGGGCACAGAGGAGCACAGAGGCGAGGAAGGCAGGGGGCAGGAAAATGCAGAATGAAGAAGTCAGAACACAGAAGTCAGAACACAGAAGTGACCAGAAATCGTGGGGCTGTTACTTCAGGCGCGGCGACCACTTTATGCCATCCGCATTCTGAAATCTAAAATCTGCATTCTGAAATCTAGAATCTAGGACCCGCAATCCTACATCGTCTTCACATCCATGCTCTTCCACAGATACCAGCACGCCACACTGCGATACGGCTCCCAGCACTTTGCGATCTTCTCCATTTGCGCAGGCTTGGGCAGCTTGCGTTTTTTGTAATGTTTGCGGATCGCCATCTGAACGCCCAGATCCCCTGTCGGCAGCACATTGGGACGCCGCAAGGCAAACATCAGAAACATATGCGCCGTCCACACGCCGATGCCTTTGACTTGCGTGAGTTGCTTAATGACTTCTGCGTCGGACAGCTCGGGCAGCCGTGTGAAATCAAGCTCGCCCGAGTGTGTCTTGGCGGCGAGGTCGCGCAGGTAGGAGAGCTTCTGCTTAGAGAGCCCGACCGCTCGCATCTGTTCTTCGGATAGCTTGAGGATGCCCTCCGGCGTGAGCGGATTTCCGGTGAGTGCGGCCAATCGCCCGAATATCGTGGCAGCGGCCTTGCCATGCAGTTGCTGATAGACGATGGCTTCAGCCAGGCTGTGAAACGCGGGCTCGTCGTAATTCATCCGAAACGCCCCGACGCGCTCGATGATGGCAGACAGCACTGGATCGGATTGCCTGAGATGATTAATCGCTTTCCGCATGCGGAATTATTGATTCACCACGGGCGCACAAAGACGCAGAGAAAAAACGGGCATGTGTAGCCGCGGACGGGCGCCCTCGCCCGTCCAGGCCGAGCCCACTTCGGCTGGCCTTTGGGTGGCGTGGCCTTCAGGCCTGCGATTCAAGTACTACCTAAAATTGGCATCTTGAGCGCAGTGGACGGTTTCGCGAAACGAGATTACGTCACACTCACTTCGGTGTACGTCCCATAGACTTCGCGCAGCGCATCGCAGATCTCACCCACGGTCGCATAGGCGCGCACCGCATCCACGATGTAAGGCATCGTGTTCGCCTCAGAGATCTGGCCGTTTGCGGGCTGTTGGGGATTCTTCTCCGCCGCTTTCTTCAGCGCATCCAGGCGTCGCCGCACTTCATCATTTGACCGCCGCTCCCGCAGAGTTTTCAGCTTCGCCGATCGTTGCCGCGCCACGCTTTCGTCAATGTAAAGAATGTGCGGCGTTTCTTCTTCGATAACAAATTCATTTACGCCGACAATGACTTTTTCTCTGGCCTCAACCGCACGCTGATACTGGTACGACGCCTCGGCAATCTCTTTCTGCGGATATCCGCGCTCGATCGCCTTCACCATCCCGCCCATCGAGTCGAGCTTGTCGAAGTAGTCGAACGCGCCCTTTTCCATTTGGAGCGTCATGGTTTCGAGAAAATAAGACCCGCCCAACGGGTCCACCGTCTGGGTGACGCCTGACTCATAGGCAATGATCTGCTGGGTGCGCAGCGCGATTCGTGCCGCTTCTTCCGTCGGCAGTGCGAGAGCTTCATCGTAAGCATCGGTATGCAGCGACTGCGTGCCGCCCAGCACAGCTGCCAGCGCCTGAATTGCCACGCGTGCGATGTTGTTCATCGGCTGCTGTGCAGGCAGCGAAACGCCCGCCGTCTGCGTGTGGAAGCGCAGAAGCCACGTACGCTGATTCTTCGCGGCGAAGCGTTCTTTCATCACGCGGTACCAGATCTTGCGGGCCGCGCGATACTTTGCGATCTCTTCGAAAAAGTCGTTGTGCGCGTTGAAGAAGAAGCTCAGCCGCGGACCGAAGTCGTCCACATCGAGCCCGCGTCGGACCGCCCACTCCACGTACTCCACGCCGTCGTAAAGGGTGAACGCCAATTCCTGCAGCGCGGTGGAGCCGGCCTCGCGGATGTGATATCCGCTGATAGAAATCGTATTGAAGCGCGGCGTGAATTTCGAACCAAACTCGAAAGTGTCCACTACCAGGCGCATCGAGGGCGCAGGTGGATAGATGTACTCCTTCTGCGCGATGTATTCCTTCAGAATGTCGTTTTGAATCGTGCCGGAAATCTTCTTCCAGTCGGCGCCCTGCTTTTCCGCCACCACCAGGTACATCGCCCAGAGCACCGAGGCCGGCGAATTGATGGTCATCGATACGGTTGTCTTTTCCAGGTCAATGCCGCTGAACAGAATCTCCATGTCCTCGAGCGAATCAATGGCCACACCACACTTACCGACCTCACCCTCGCTCGCGGGATGATCGGAGTCATAGCCCATCAGCGTGGGCAGATCGAATGCCACGGAAAGCCCGCTGCCACCGTGCTCTAACAAATATTTGTAGCGTTGATTGGTCTCCTCCGGTGATGCGAAACCGGAGAACTGGCGCATAGTGAAAAGCTTGCCCCGATACCCAGTGGCGTGAATGCCGCGCGCGTAAGGCGGCTGGCCGGGATAGCCGAGGTACTGCTCGTAATTCCAGTCTTCGGGCAGATCGGCCTGGGTGTAGAGCCGCCGAATGGGAACGCCGGAGATGGTGGTGAAGCGTGCGTGCCCATGCTCATCAATGTTTACGCCTGTAGGCGCGCCGATCGGCTTTTCGGGAGCTTTCTCCAGAGAGGGCGCGAGCGTTTTTTCGGCCCATTCTTTTTCGCTGTCGGAGGGGTGACGTCCTTCAAAAATATCGGAGATCGGGCTTTCGGCTACCGACGGCTTGGATGGCGGCTTTTTATCGGCCATGGCTGTCTACTCACTCTTACGCTTGATGATAGAGGAGGCGGGAGGGGGCTGCAAGCAGCCCAGTTGCGGTGGGGCTTGTTGTAGCGACGTGGCTTCGGGTGAGGCTCTTTTTCGCATAGTCTTGTCCCCGATCTTGGTTCGTCCTCTGCCAGAAGGCTTCCCGGAGCATTTCAAGATCGTGACCGGAGCGCGGAGATTCCGCGCCGCTCAACTGGCAGGTCTCGACACGCGTCCTTTGTGGTTTATGAAATTTGGACACCATCGTATTGCGGGTTGCCAGCGTGGCATGATGTGATTCGGAACGGCTTTCGCGGCCCTGAAGGGCCGCTCTTCCACGGTGCTGCACGCATGCGCGAGTTTTTCCGCAAGCTGTGAAGCCGTGCCCTTCCCAATCTCTGCCCTACCTAATCGCCGCGCGACTTATACCGTCGGATTTGTGGGACAGGAAGCTAGCAATGCGTAAGGACCGGTTACGCTCATCGATCCGTGGTGGCGTCCACATTTCATAAACCACAAAGGACACGAAGTTACACGAAGGAGCACTTGGTGATCCGGTAGTGGGCTAATTGTGTGTCGCTGCACGGGGAGGCATTCTCGCCGGTGGTGCTGGCCTAGTACGTTTAATGGCCTCTGAGAGATCATGCCACAGCAATCTAGTTTCCCCTTCATACCTTCAGTCACCGGCCGGTGTCTGAAATGTGCGTTGCAGCAGACGCTACCAGCAATTCATATTGTTTGCCCTGTCCCGCTACCCTTCTATAGAATCAAAAGTTTGCTGCCGCAGTGATAAGCCGCAAGCAAGGTCCTGCCGATCGTAGAGCCGGGTGAGAAATCAGTATGAAAATTCATGAGTACCAGGCCAAGGGCATCCTGAAGAAATATGGGGTGGCGGTGCCGCGCGGCGAGATGGCGGCCACGCGCGAGGAAGCGGAAATCTCAGCCAAAAACCTGTTCGGTGCGGGAGCCACTCGAGTCGTAGTAAAAGCCCAAATCCACGCCGGCGGACGCGGCAAGGGTGGAGGCGTGAGGATCGCCAAATCGGTTGAAGAAGCCGTCGAACTCGCCGGGAAGATGCTCGGCATGAAACTGGTGACACATCAGACAGGCCCCGAAGGGCGCATCGTGCAACGACTACTCCTTGAAGAGACGCTGCCCATCGAGAAAGAACTTTACATCGGAATTCTCGTAGACCGCGTGGAAGGCAAACCGGTATTCATGGCGTCGGCAGCGGGCGGCATGGAAATTGAGCAGGTCGCCGCAGAAGATCCGGATGCCATATTGAAGGAATACATCGATCCCGGCATGGGTCTCGAGCCGTTCCAAGCGCGCAAGCTGGCATTTCAGGTCGGTCTCAAGCCGCAGCAGATCAATCAGGCAGTGCAGTTCATGACTGGACTCTATAAGGTCTTTGAGGATACTGACGCTTCCCTGCTGGAAATTAATCCTTTTATCACTACGACTGACGGACGGCTGTTCGCGCTCGACGCGAAGATCAATTTCGATGACAACGCACTCTTCCGGCATCCGGATATTCGCGAGCTGCGCGACGTGGCAGAAGAAGACCCGCTGGAAGTGGAGGCCTCCAAATATGGCCTTAATTACATCAAGCTCGACGGAAACGTGGGCTGCATGGTGAACGGCGCCGGGCTGGCGATGGCGACCATGGACATCATCAAGTATGCGGGCGGGATGCCAGCAAATTTTCTTGATGTGGGTGGCGGGGCCAACGCGGAACAGGTGACGCACGCATTCGAGATCCTGCTTAGCGATAAGAATGTGAAAGCGGTGCTGATTAACATTTTTGGCGGCATCCTTCGAGTGGACACGCTGGCCACGGGTGTGGTCGAAGCTGCGATGAAGACTCACATCCAATTGCCGATTGTGTTGCGGCTGGAAGGCACGAACCTGGAAGCAGGACGTGAGATCCTGAAGCGGTCGGGATTAAACTTCATCGTGGCTGAAAGCATGAAGGATGGGGCGGAAAAGGTAGTCGCAGCGGCGAAGGCATCTTGATGTGACCCTCGTGCAGGTAGTAGGGATCCCTTCGGTTTCGCTCAGGGCAGGCTCTTCGACTCGGCATGCCCGTTCGCAACGCGAACAAGCATGCCTCGCTCAAGGATGACAGGCTGTCGGCGTCAAGAGACGAATTCATGAGCATTCTTATAAATAAATCAACGCGAGTGATCGTGCAGGGGCTGACAGGACGCGAAGGCACGTTTCATGCCAAGGCTTGCGCCGAATATGGCACGAAGATCGTGGCGGGAGTGACCCCAGGCAAGGGCGGCACCACGCACGAGGGCTGGCCCGTTTTCAATACGGTGCAGGAGGCGGTTGATAAGACCGGGGCCGATGCTTCGGTAATCTTTGTGCCGCCTCCCTATGCGGCAGATGCCATCATGGAAGCAGCCGACGCCGAGGTCGATCTGATTGTCTGCATTACTGAGGGCATCCCGACGCTAGATATGGTGCGCGCCTGGGAGTTCCTGCAGAACCGGCGTTCGCGGCTGATTGGACCGAATTGTCCGGGCATCATTTCGCCGGGGAAATGCAAGATCGGCATCATGCCGGGCCATATTCACAAGGAGGGACCGGTTGGAATTATTTCGCGCTCGGGAACGCTGACCTATGAAGCCGTGTATCAACTCACGACACGCGGCATCGGGCAGTCCACGGCGATCGGCATCGGAGGTGATCCCATCATCGGCACGAATTTCGTGGATGCCCTGGAATTGTTTAATAGAGATCTGCAGACAGAAGCCGTGGTGATGATCGGGGAAATCGGCGGGAACGCTGAGGAGACTGCCGCAGAGTATGTGAAGAACCACATGAGAAAGCCGGTGATCGGCTTCATTGCAGGGCAAACTGCTCCTCCCGGACGGCGTATGGGACACGCGGGAGCGATTATTTCAGGCGGCAAGGGCACGGCCGCTGAGAAGATCAAGTCGATGGAGTCGGCCGGGATTAAGGTAGCGAGGTCGCCGGCGGTCATTGGGGAAACGCTGGTTTCGGTGCTGGGCGCGGGGGTTGCGAAAGTTTAGGGCACGATTATGAGTACCGAGCAAACAACAATAGGCAACGGAGATCAGGCGACGCTTACATGAAGACTTTGCAACGCACACTTACTATCATCAAGCCCGATGCAGTTCGCAAAAATGCTATCGGAGACATCATTGAGCAGTTTGAGAAAAGCAACTTCCGCATTCTCTGCCTGAAGATGTTGGAGATTTCCAAGCATCAGGCGGAACAGTTCTATGCGGTGCACGCGGGCAAGGCCTTCTACAATACGTTGACCGATTTCATGTCCAGCGGCCCCATAGTCGTGCTGGCACTGGAAAAAGAAAATGCCATTGCTGATTTGCGCAAGCTGATGGGAGCAACCAATCCCGCTAAAGCCGAAGAGGGCACCATCCGGAAAAAGTGGGCAACTAATATCGAGCGCAATGCGATCCACGGTTCGGATGCGGAGGATACGGCCCGCTTCGAGCTGAGCTACTTCTTTGCGGGATACGAATTGGCAAAATGATGCAATTTCGCTGGAGCATCAGGGTCAGCAAGTCATCCCGACCGATCGAGAGATGTCGCCATAAATTTTAAATTGATACGGATCTGGGTGATTTTTTTCTCATTTCAATCACCAGATCAGTAAACGCTAACGACCGACGACTAACGACTGGTGTCCCATGCCAATGGTTCAAATCACGATGCTGGAAGGGCGTACCACGGAGCAGAAGCGCAAAGTAGCGCAGCGCATCACGGATGCGATCGTAGAAGAGGCTGGCGCGCGGCGAGAGGCGGTCGTGGTGGCTTTTCACGAAGTCTCCAAGGAAAGCTACGCGTCAGGCGGTGTGCTGATGGTAGACAAGGTAAAGTGACGGTACTTGAAAGGCGTCTGCGTCGCGCGCCGTCCCGCTACAAGCGAGGGATCTCAGGGCCCGCTGCATGGGCGAGGACGCCCGTGCCTTCATAGACCAGAGGTCTGTTTCCATAGACACGCTCAGCCAATTACTTGAATTGAGCATCCTCGATGGGCACGAGCAGATGTCCCTCAACTCGCTCCGCGACTTTGGGCAAGCCTTTGCGAGCATACTGAAGAAAATGGGGCGCTGCGCGATGAGCTTCCAGCGCGGCATCGTCCTTGTATTGTTCATAAACGAAGAAGCGGCGGAGCTCGGTCTTGTGGCGGTGCACTTGATACATCAGGCAGCCGGATTCCTTGCGGGACTCCTCTGTCAATTTGCAGAAGATGTCGGCCACCTCGGTTTCACGTCCTTGTTTCGCCATCCACGTCACCGCCAAAACAACCATCTTCGCTCCGTTACCTCCTTCTATACTCGCGCTTGCGCCTGGCTTCTTTTTCCAGTGGCGCCGCCTAGCTGCGCGACGAACTCATCCGCGAAGATGGTCTGCTCGCGGCCGGGACCGGTAGAGACCATCCCGATGCGGGCTTCGCTCTTGCGCTCCACAAATGAGAGATATTCGCGGGCTTGCTTCGGCAGCTTTTCCATATGTGTGATGCCTAACGTGGAAGTCCGCCAGCCGGGCATCGTCTCGTAGAGGCACTCGATTTTTCCAAAACCACTATCCTGGCCCGGTATCTCTACCGTCTTCTTGCCATCGATTTTGTAGCCGATACAAATCGGGATCTCGGCGAGTTCATCCAGGACGTCCAGCTTGGTGACAACGAGCCATGAGATACCGTTAATCATGCCAGCGTAGCCGAGAAGTGGCAAATCGAGCCAGCCGCAACGGCGCGGACGACCGGTAACGGCGCCGTATTCATTGCCTCGCTTGCGCAGCAGATCACCGGTTGAATCGTGAACTTCAGTTGGAAACGGGCCGCCCCCCACTCGCGTGCAATAAGCCTTGGTGACTCCAATGACCATATCGATCGCAGTAGGCGCAACGCCTGTTCCAGTAATCGCCCCACCGGAAGTGGCACTGGAGGAGGTCACGAAAGGATAGGTGCCGTGGTCAATGTCGAGCATCGTGCCTTGTGCGCCCTCGAAAAGAATGGATTCTCCATTCGTCAACGCCTGGTTAAGCAGAACTGCCGTATCGCAGACGAAAGGCGCAATTTGTTCGGCTGCCTCCGCATAATCCTGGTACATCTTGTCGGCATCCAGCGGCTCGGAGTTGAATAGCGCATGCGCGATCATGTTCTTCTCGCGGCACGCATTCTCAATGTGCGTTTTGAGCAGCTTCAGATCCAACAGATCAGCCACGCGCAGACCCCGGCGGCCCATCTTGTCCTCATAGGCCGGTCCGATGCCACGTGAAGTCGTGCCGATTTTTACTCGTCCGGGCGCATTTTCCGCGGCCAGCTCGATCATGCGGTGATAGGGCAGGATGACGTGGGCGCGGTTGCTGACAGAAATAGTGCCGTCCACTTTCACACCGGCATCGCGCAGGGCCGCCACTTCTTTCAGGAAGGCCATGGGGTCGAGCACCACACCATTGCCGATGACACTACGGCAGCCGGGGCGCAACACACCACAAGGCACCAGTTGCAAAATGAATTTCTTGTTATGGATGATGACGGTATGGCCCGCGTTATGTCCGCCACCATATCGTGCCACGATGGAGAAGTTTTCCGAGAAGACGTCAACGATCTTGCCCTTGCCCTCGTCTCCCCATTGCGCACCTACAATGACCGCGGTCTTGCCCTTCTTCAAGTTCAACTCCGTGGGAGTAAATTGCACGGCTGCCCTAGCCGCCTTGCAGGGTCGCACACACTTCTTGCACCCGCGAAGATGCGCAATTGCTGAAATCCTGGGGATATAAGCGGAGCAGGTGTGTACCGGCTATGATACCTTGCCTGGCTCGGTATGGGCAATTGGGTGTACTCGTCCAGTAGATCAGTGACACTTTTCATTCCTTTCGTTGAGATGAACCCCGCAGCAGGAACTGCTGCGGGGTTAAGTAGCCGAGCGACTGGTGAGGGCGCACGGTGTTGTAGATCTTTTCCCATTGCCGC
>WNFB01001558.1_pt1 | contig 19648 bp, 20 predicted proteins | sample 5400501 | NCBI WGS metagenome assembly WNFB01 (sample SAMN13153341, study PRJNA577476) | soil metagenome | isolation source: 200 cm saprolite under Douglas fir tree site 2 hole 1 | place: USA:California | collected 2015-04-18 | reverse complement strand
TACATCGACCTGTACTATCAGCATCGCCTCGATCCCAATGTGCCGATTGAGGAGACGGTTGGCGCGATGGCACAACTGGTCAAGCAGGGCAAAATTCGTCACATCGGCCTTTCAGAAATGGGACCAAAGACGATCCGCCATGGTGGCCCACTTTGTCAAGACAGAAAAATCGGCTAAACTAAGAGCTACTTCCTCCTTTTTAAATACTATTGAGCTGCTGAAAGCTCATGCTCAAGTATGTCGTAAAACCTCTCCATGGCGTGCCTTTCACACCAGGGGGTATGCCCGCATTGCTCGAGCATGATCATACGGAAATCTTTCATATTGGCTGCAAGCGGTTGTTGTATCCCTGCTGCCGGATGTGGATCACAGTCACCGTGAAGAGCTACCACTGGGCAGGTGATCGTCGCAACAAGCCTCAGCAGTTCTCCTGTTGCTCGCAGCGAGGCCGCTTTGGGCCAAACGCCCTGGTACATCTCACCTGGATCAGCGATGTCACCAAGATCGGCTGTGTTGTTTGGTATTTCAATGGGGTCATAGGAATCAGCCTTGTGCGTCAGCTCACCGAGACGTGACAGGGAAACAGCGCTCTCTGGAGCTGCTGATCTGTCCAGCATTTCAACCAGATGAAGGTATTCCTCCTGCTCTTGCGGGCTGAGTCGTTTGAACCGGTTTTCCGCGATCTTGGGCACATAGTGCTCTTCAAACGGGCCACTGCCCACCAGGATGAGTTTCTGCACCAGTTCTGGAGAGGTGGCCGTGACAAGAGCACTCAGCCACGCTCCCCACGAATGTCCGATGAGAATCACCGGCTTAGTGGCGTGGTGCTCCACCACCAGGCGTAATTCCTCCACCTGTCCATCCAGCGTTTTGGCGGTCTGGAGCGGTTCCAACACGCCTCTGGTCTGCCCCAGTTTTCGGGCGATGGGTGCGACTGAACCCGCAGCACCCGGTCCGCCATGGATGACGGCAATGCGGAAAGGAGCATTCCCATACTTCCTAACGGTTTTCACTGTGCTTTCTTCCTTTGCTTTTCAGGAGAGACAGATGCGCCACTCAGCTCATCTCGTCGTCACATGACTAATGATGAAGCGTCGAGGTCACAAGTGCTTAGGCATGTTGTGCAAGCATCTCCTCCTCTTTGTTCTTAGTGACTCCTGCTGATACAGGGCAGAAATACATTTCAGCAGGGGTCTGGTAATCGAGCGCCTGGTGTGGGCGCTCCTGGTTATAAAACTCGAAATAGCGGGTCAAGGCCTGACGCGCCTCACGTGGCGACGTATACTCGTGAATGTATACCTCTTCATACTTGACGGTGCGCCATAATCTCTCAGTAAAAATATTGTCCAAGGCTCGCCCTTTGCCATCCATGCTGATCTGGACATTGGCAGCTTGCAGCAATTGGCAATACTGTGGACTGGTAAAATGGCTTCCCTGATCGCTATTCCAAATGCAAGGTGTTGCCTGGTTCAGTGCTCGCTCGACTGCCGTTAAAACGAACGGTAACTCCAACGTCTGATCCAGTTCCCAACTGACCACATAGCGCGAAAACCAATCCAGGACTGCCACCAGGTACATCCAGCCAGCTTGTAAGCGAATATACGTGATATCGATGCCCCAAATATGATTCGGGTAGGCGCTCGTGATATGCCGCAGTAAATAGGGATACACTCCTTCCTTTTGGTTGCGTTTACTCAGATTAGGCCCGGGATAGATGGCTGCAATGCCCATCTCGCTCATATACCGACCGACCGTTTTCCTATTGATGCCCATCCCTTCTCGCTGTAACTGCGCGGCGATCTTACGTGCACCGTAAAAGGGCGACTGTGTATAGATTTCATCAATGCGGTGCTTGAGCTGCACTTCCTCGGCTGAAGGCGGCCGCGGCTGGTAATACAGGCTCGCACGACTCAGGCTCAACAGATCGGCTTGCAGACTCAGCGGGAGCTCACTCCTGGCTCGATCAACCAGGACGACCCGTTCCTCTCTCGCTAAGCTCAATTCCAGATTTTTTTTTGAGCCAAGCGACCTGCGTGGTCAACTTGCCAATTTCTGCGTATAACTCGGTGAGCTGCTGCTCATGGGCGGCTTTCAGTTCCGCTGTGCTGTCCTGTCTCTCAAAGAGCGCCGGAAGCCCTTCTAGTGCTATCACTCGCCAATTCTTCAGTTGGGTTGGATGCACTTCATACTCGGCGGCGATTTGCGCCAGCGTCTTCTCTTCTTTGAGGAGTTCTTGCACCACTCGCGCTTTGAAAGCGGCTGAATACTGTTTTCTCATCATGTCTTGAGTATATCTTATTTCAGCCTCTTTCCGTGTCTAAATTCCTAGGGCCATTATAGCTATTCGAGTACCCATGTATTCAGACATCCAGTACTTGGCTGATCGTGCAACGTCATTGAAATATGTATCTCCATACTCTTTTGCGAACTGAACCAAGTCAATCGTCGCGCTTCCTTTGCTTATGACTTGCTTGACAGCATCGTCTAAAGTCCCATAAGCAATTGAAGTCACCCCTTCTTCAATGGCTTTTAAGAAGCTTGCTAAACCAGAGGGTCCAAAGATACCTGCTAAGGTGTAAGCTAGCCAGGTCTTGCCCGTGTTATTTGGGCCAACGAAAATCGTCAGAGGCTTGAGTTCAATCTCTGCCTCACTGATAACACCGAGGTTACGGACTGTTGTCTTCATCTGAAGACCTCCCATCTTTGACCGTATTGCTCTTTATTTTTCTTATAGAAGAGTATATCAGATTACGTAAAGTCTCGGTGAAAAATATACCACATTTCGCGCTAGTAGTCAGTCCAGTTCGAAATTTGCGATATCTGGAGGGAAAACGAACTTCATTCTTGGGAAGCGACCTATGTAGAACATGCATCAAATCTCATCATCGAGCAATGGTGCACCAGGCGTGGGTGGACGAGCGATCCGCGAACATTCCCTCCTTTGTTTTACCTTTTCAAGAGCGCTCCAGGAGTTGAAGGTGACAGATCATCAGTAACACTTTTATTCACATAATCGTGTGAATTGTATAGGAGCTGTCTGCTTTGGAATGAAAGTATTGAGAAGGAGGTTCATTTATGCCAAGGAAAAAGAAAGAAAAGCCTTTGAGCGGAGTAGGCGAAAAAGAAGAAAGAATGTATGAGCACATAAAGGAGTCAGCGGAGAAAAGCGGCCGATACGGAGGCCGAGCTAAGGAAGTGGCCGCTCGTACGGTGATGAAGCATCACAAAGAAGAGGGCCATAAGAAGGGTCAGTAGTTACCGGCAGGGGCCGATAAATCGGCGATGGGCGCGATGAATCGGCCCCTACATGTCAGTGGCGGAAGTGGCGTTTGCCTGTGAAAATCATGGCGATGGCGTAGTGGTTCGCCATGCGGATGGCCTCTTCGTCGCGGATGGAGCCGCCGGGCTGGATGATGGCTGTGATGCCTGCTTTGGCTGCGGCCTCCACACCGTCTGCGAAGGGGAAGAAGGCGTCTGAGGCCATTACGGACCCGCGTGCTCGCTTCGATGCTTTCTCGACCGCCAGTTGCACGCTGGCAACGCGGTTCATCTGTCCAGCGCCAACGCCGGTCACGGCGAGTTTGTGCGCCAGCACAATGGCGTTGGACTTGACGTGATGCACCACTTTCCAGGCAAACATCAGGTCGGTTACCTCTTCCAGCGTTGGCTCGCGCTCGGTCACGACACGATACTCCCTTTCCTGTTCGCCAGCAGCATCGGGTGTTTGTAGCAGTAAACCGCCACTGACACTACGCACTTCCGGGTGACCTGTGGTGAGGAACTGCGTGGTCGCATTGTTTGGCTCAACAGGACAATGCGTCGCCAATAAGCGCAAGTTTTTTTTCTGGCGCAGCGTGAGAAGTGCGTCGTAGGAGAAATCTGGCGCGATGATCGCCTCGTAGAACAACTGGTTGATCTCATGGGCTGTAGCTGCATCCACGGAGCGATTGCAGCCGATGATGCCACCAAAGGCTGAGATGGGATCGCCGGCATGGGCTTTTTTGTAGGCTTCCACCAGGGTGTCATCGCAGGCTACTCCACAGGGGTTGGTGTGCTTGATGATGACCACGGTTGGTGCGGTGAAACTGCTTGCGGCAGCCAGGGCGACATCAAGGTCGAGCAGGTTATTGTAAGATAAATCCTTGCCATGCAATACTTCAGCACCCGCCACTGTTGGGGTCGTGGCCGATGTTGCTATGTTGCCCCAGCGGTACAGAGCTGCCCGCTGGTGGGGATTTTCGCCATAGCGCAGGGTCTGGATGCGCCGCAAGGGTAGGGTCAGCTCATCAGAAAAATAGTCAGCAGGCTGGGTACGTAAATATTCGGCAATGACGCTGTCGTAGCTGGCGGTGTGCTGAAAGGCAATAGCTGCAAGGCGCCGACGAGTAGTAAGGCTGACCTCGCCTTGTTCGTGCCATTCTTGCATCACAGGGGCATAGTCCTGTGGATGCACCAGCACGATCACGTCCTGAAAATTTTTAGCTGCAGCACGCACGAGGGCGGCACCACCGATATCGATCTGCTCTAACGCTTCTGCTGTAGTGACACCTGGGCGAGCGACGGTCTCAGCAAAAGGGTAGAGGTTCACAGCCACGATGTCGATGGGTGTGATGCTGTGCGCTTGCAGTTCCTCCATGTGGGCAGGGATGTCACGACGCGCAAGAATAGCGCCGAAAATAGCCGGATGCAGTGTCTTGACACGTCCATCAAGTATTTCAGGAAACCCTGTCAGTGCAGTGACCGGCTCTACCGCAATTTCTGCTGCCTGCAGGGCTTGGGCAGTGCCACTGGTTGAGAAAATAGTCACGTTATGCGCTTGTAGTTCATGCGCCAACTGGGTGAGGCCGTCACGGTTGGCTACGCTGATGATTGCTCGCATGCCTTGTCCTTCCTTTGTCCCAAGGGCGGAGGCAAGCTCCCCATCCCTTCCCCTCTCCACTCCCGCCCCTACGGATGGGCCAACAACCGCTTAACAGTTACTGAAGCGGCGGTGGCATCTCCTCTTGTGGATACTGCACTTGTGGCTGTTCATAGGATGATTGTGGTGCGGGTGGCAAGAAGCACTGGAAAGAAGCGGCCTGAAAGAAAAGCGATTGCCAGCCCGAAGAAGAAAACTCCGCCAGAGAGACCGCCAAATAAGCTAGCGCGGGCTGTTTTGTTCTGGTTATTGGACATATCAGATTACTCCTTGCCTGGATTACTCCGCTTGTGCTTTCGCCAGACCACCCAGCCGCGTAAAACTATGAAGCGGACGACTGCAAGAGTCGCCCGCATATTAATGCAAACACCTTCTAAGCTTGTACAACTGCTACGGGTGCGCTACCCGTGGAGGTTCGGTCGGTCAATGAAGGGCGACCGGGGAACTCGGTATAGATGCTAACGCGGCGTTTGGTACGTGAGTCGTGCTCAAACTTGACATAGCCTTCGATGAGTGCAAAGAGCGTATGATCACGCCCTACACCGACATGGTTGCCAGGGTTGATCTTGGTGCCGCGCTGGCGCACAATAATGCTGCCCGCCGTAACGTACTGCCCATCATAGCGTTTCACGCCAAGCATCTTGGGGTTGCTATCCCGACCATTGCGGGAACTGCCTACACCTTTTTTATGTGCCATGATTTACTCCTCCGTGCTGCTCTCGCTATCCTCATCCTGGACCCTTGTTCTGCGACGACGACGAGTGGCCTTTTCCTCTGACTCTTCCTCAGGCGTTGTTGCTTCAGCTTCATCCTCGGTCGTCGTTGTTTCGGTCTCTGCGGTGCCTTCGGCTTCGGCAGCTTCGGGAGCTACCAACTCATCCTCAGTGGGAACTTCTCTGGCCTTTGGCGCTTCGCCGGTCACCAGACTGATGCCATCGGTAAGGATATCATCGATGGTGAGAACGGTGAGTTCTTGCCGGTGACCGCGGCGGTGGCGGTAGCGCTTCTTGGGTTTATACTTGAAAACAATCAACTTTTTGCCTCGGCTCTGGCGGGTGGCTGTTGCCAGCACGACGGCATTGTCTACCAGTGGGGTACCCACCAGCGAACGGTCCGCATCTGAGATAAGCAGGACCTCGTCAAATGTTACCTGGGCTCCGTCTTCAACAGGAAGGCGATTAACCTCTAACGTCTCGCCTACGGAGACTTTGTATTGTCGTCCACCACTTTTAATTACTGCAAACATACTTTTCTCTTGTTCTGCCTTTCAAAACGTGTGCGAACGTTCTGGCCCCTTGGCACACGATGTCCACGACATAATAGCAACGTTTCTGTGACTTGTCAAGTTTTCAGGAAGGACGGTGGGGCCATTGTTTAATCCGTGAGGACGTGTTATGCTTTTTATATATCACGGTATTTTTTCGCTTGCCATCTGTAGGGACCCTCAGCGAAGCTTGCGAAGCGCGTTTCAATTCCCTCGCGTCCTCGGGGTGGGGGAATTCCTTACTGTACAAGGGAGGCATTTATGGTAGCTACTGAAAGTCAGAAACCTGTCTGCCCTGTATGTCATCAGGCAGATCAGGTGCAGACACTGCAGGAAGCGTATGAATCTGGCATAGAACGTTTTGCTCCACCACCTATGCCAGTGGGGCACGCACCAATGGCAATGACTATGGCTATAGGAGTTGGTGTCATCGCTTTATGCTCATTTCTCATCATCGTGCTGCTTGTACCGACAAATTTTCCATGGCAGGCCCAAGTCATACAAGCCGCGTTGACGGTCCTAGCTATTGCTGCTGTACTGGTGTTCTCCTTCTTTGCTTTTAGACGTTCAGTCCAGGGTGATCTTCAATCACAGCAACTCCTACCCGCCTGGGACAACGCTCTCGCGACCTGGGGTCGGTTACGCTACTGCAAACGCGACAATGTTGTGTTTGATCCCCAGCAGACCCCGTACAAGCCGCTTTCAGATGAGGAGTTGGACTCCCTGCTCTCAGTCAAGGCAGCAGGAGGACAGGCTGGCGAGAAAAGCGAAAGAATCGCCCAACGCGCATCGTAGGGGCGTGTAGGGACGTGAGACGTGTTCGATAAATCGGATTGCTGACCGTCCCCCGGACGGTCGGGCGCAATCGCTACGCGTCTACAGCGCACGTCCTGCCTCCGCCCTGGGAGCTTCTTATGACGGATGCGACCACGAAATCTGTCAAACTGCGGCCAGCGGGCAAAACGCCTAAGGTTGAGTCTATCATCTTCGTGGATCAGATACTCAACTGCTTCTCGGCAGACGCTCCAGTGCTGGGTGTGACGCAGATAGCCCACCTCCTGCAGGTGCCGAAAGCGCGCATTCACCGCTTTCTGAACACGATGGAGCAGGTAGGCTATGTACGTCGTGATCCTGAGTCTGAACGTTATTCACTTGGCATGCGCCTGTATGGGCTGGGTATGCTGGCAGTCAATGGGGCGAATTATCTTGAGCGTATGAGCATCCGTGCGCAGGAGCTTTCAGAACGCTACGGGTACACGGCAGTCGTTGGTATTTGGGCTGATAATGAGTTCGTGGCGATCCGCACGTTCATGCCTGCGCGCAGCCTGGGTGTGGCGGAGCATACAGGGTTTCATAGCCCCGCTTATGCAACGGCGCAAGGGCGTGTCTTCCTGGCCTTCCTGCCGGAAGATGAACTAGACCACTATCTACGCACGACAGAGTTGCGTGCGCTGACTCCCGAAACCCTGACGAATCCAGAGAGTCTGCGGGCCGAGCTGGCTATTATTCGCGAGCATCTTTACGCCGTAGCATCCAACCAGGCCGCCCTGGGCGCGACGGCCATCGCAGCGCCCGTCTTCGGCATTCAGGGGCAGGTGCTGGCTACAATTTCCTTAGTCTGGTTTACGCCTGAATTGGTGCCGCGCATCGAGGAACTCGGCGCGGCACTGCGTGACGCGGGTTTGCAGATCTCAGTCGAACTCGGCTTCCGCATACCCCCTGGTACCCGCAAGGGGCACCACTACATTTTGTAGTGTAGTGGTGCCCCTTGCGGGTACCAGGCCCATAGTGCCCCTTGCGGGTACCAGGTCCAGCTCACGAGGCAGCTCTCTGTGTGGAGCGTCCGCGTGCACTTGCTGCCGATTGTAGGACATAGTAGAGCACACCGGCCACGATACCTCCCACGTAGTAGGCGATATCTGCTCCATGCAGCAAAACAGCTATCGGTCCCTCGTAGAGCGAGGAGTCCATGAACGGCACTGAAATGGCCAAACCAATCAGAAATGCTAGCAGTCCCGGCCATTCGAAGGCTTTAATCAGCGACGTTCGCAGGTTTCGACCTGGCCTGGTTTCTTGTCCTGGATGCAGGAAGAAGTCGACGCAGACGATTGCCAGCCAGGGACCGATCCAATAAGAGATCAACAGCAGGAAGTTCTCGTACTTGGCTGAAAGGCCGTTCACCCCATAGAGGGCCAGCACTCCTCCAATCACGCCTGTGACAACCACTGACATCCAACGTTTGATTGGTGCATCCAATGTCAGCAGCGAGAGCGCACCGGTGTAGATGTTGAGGGCGTTGGCGGTAATCGTGCCCAGCACCACGGCAATCAACGCAGCTACCCAGAACGGGCCCATCACCTTGACGACAAGATCGATCGGCGCGAGTTTGAGGCCGATCGTTGCCACCGCTACACCGAGCACCTGCAAGCAGACGCAGCCGATAAACGATCCTGCAAAGACCGAGGCGAAGACACGCCATTTGGAGGTATTGGCAGGAAGGTAACGGGCGTAGTCGGAGGCATACGGAGACCAGCTAAAGACGTAGGAGGCCACGGCAGTCGTCATGAGGATAAACAGCCCAACATGATCGGCAAGTGGGAGTTGTGATGTCAAGCCAAAGTGAGCCTGCGGCAAGCCGAACACTGCCATGATCACAAAAATGATTGCCAGGAGTACCGCGCTGATGGCCTCAAAACGTTGGATCAGGTTGTGTCCATAGACACCAAGCAGGATCTGTACGATCGACAATAACAACAATGAAATCCAGAACGGTAACGTTGTCAGGCGCGCAATGGCCAGGGCACCTAAGACACTATTGACGGCGTACCAACCCCAGGTACTCACCCAGTTCAACAGGGCGGGCAAGTAGGCGCCGCGCTTGCCAAAACTGTGGCGCGTAAATGACAGTTGCGGCATGCCGATCTCCGGGCCCATGCTGGAGGTTAGGGCAAGGAGCGCACAGCCGATGATATTGCCAATGAGCACGGCAGCAACACCATCGGCAAAGCCAAGGCCGAAGATGACTGCCAGGGCGCCAACTAACCAGACGGGGAGTCCCATGTTGGCCGCAAGCCAGAGGGTGAAGAGGTTGCGAGTGCTTCCATGGCGCTCGCTGTCGGGGACCTGTTCAATTCCGTGTGGCTCGACGGTGAGTACCTGGTCGCGGTACTCGTTGCTCGTTGTTTCTAGCTTCTCCATTTCTTATCTCCTTGTTTGTTAAGGAATTCCCCACGATAAATCGGGGGACTACATCCCACTAACAATAATGCTCAATGAGTGCTTACTATTCCCTGCCTTTCAAAACGTGTTAGAACGTGTGATTGCGGTGAAAACGTCCGCACACCGCGTACCATCGGGTACGTGTGGCCCTAGCCGGGCAAGGAACCTCATCAGGATATTGTGAGCAGAGTTCTCATCTCTCTCCATGACGAGTCCACATTCACAGCGATACGTCCGCTTGTACAGTGGCATGGCTTGCTGCTTTCCGCAGGCATGACACTGCTTGCTCGTATCGCGTTCATCTAAGAACACCAGTTCTTTCCCATACAATAAACATTTGTAGACCAGCATCTGAGTGAAGCCATAGAGACCCCAATCATTGAAGACGGCCCGATTGAGATGCTTATTCCGTGCCTGATGTTCTTTCATCACCATTTGCCGTTGGGAAAGATCACCCACCACAACAGTTCTCTCAACCAGTTTGTGGCTAATGAGGTGGGATGCTTTATGCAAGCTGTCCCGTTGTTTGTTGCGTTTCTTCTCAGAGACCCGCTTATAGGCCTTTGAGAGGTGGATATACCGCCTCGACTTCTTCTTGCACTTGTCCCGTTTGGAGCGTATCTTGTCGAGTTGCTTATTATACCAGCGACTTCCCTTGAAGCCGCCGATGTGATAGACTCTACCACCCTCGTTGACACCCGTTGCAAGTGTCTTGATGCCCAGGTCAAAGGCCACGACTTGCCCCGCTTGCTGTTCAGCTTCCTGTTGTTGGTAACTGAAAGAAGCGTAGTAGTTTCCTCTGGCATCCCTGGATATGGCTACCTCACGAAAGCCAGCAGGTGGAACCTCTGCCAATCTGGCTTCAATGTTGGGGTAACGCTTGTGCTTGCCCTTACCTCCCGTGGGCAAGATGAGGATGCTACCTTCGATCCTGAGATACATCGCGGGATAGCAGAGTGTGAAAAAACAATGTCGTGGACGTACTCTGGGAAAACCTGGCTTCTCATTTGCTTCTAACCGCCTGAAGAAGGCTTGCATCGCCCCATCAAGGCGGTAGTACACTTCATGCAAGAGTTTGCCATAGACGTATTCCAGGTCGGGATCATGCTGCTTACTCGCTTGCAAGGATTTCTTGGCGCAATACGCCCCAGGCCACTTTTCCCCATCTCGTAGCCGCATCACCCACCAGTTGTACAACCCACGGCATTTGCCTTGCATAAATTCCAAGGTTGCAGCATCTCGCTCACTCACTTCAAGTTTGATCTTTTTTGTGAGCAGCATCGTGTTTGCCTCCTTCCTGCAAACGTTCATATTCCTGTGCAACCAAGCAGTCCAGGGTCTCCAGCATGCTCTCCTGCCGTAGAGCAGCGACGATTTTGAGTTTGCGCTGTGTGTCCTTGCGTATTCGCAAGGAACTGTAGTTCTTTGCTTCCATGCATGCATTGTATCACTTGTATGCGTGGCTGTCAAGGAACTGCTCAACTGTGTTGATTGTGAACACGTTTTATTACGGTGTAATACATTTTCAATCACTGTTGGTTACTCCTTTCTTATTATTCCAGTTGCGCGATTACTCGGGCCATGCCTCCGTTCTCGCGCATTTTGACGGGTAGGGCGTACATTGTAAATTGGCGCTGCGGGATTGCGTCGAGATTGACCAGGTTCTCGATAAGGCAACGCCCTGTGCTGAGGACGATGGTATGATTGGGCCAGGGTTTGGCTCCATCGATGCCGTGGTCAAGCGCTAGCGCCTTTACACGCTGGTCGATCAGCCAGCGTGAGGTGGCCTCATCGAGAAACGGGTTTCGCGTGTAGAAGTCAGGTTTGTTCCAGTGGTCCGCCGACCATCCGGAAAATATGGTCAGGATTGTGTCCTCAAGGCCGTCGGGGGGAAGACCGGCTTGCTGTAAATCCTCCACGGTGATACGATGCCTGACGCCGTCTTCACGATTGACAAGGCTGCGGATGTCGCAGAGCCAGGCACGACCGCAGAGCTGTTCTAAGGGTATCTGGTCGATAGTTTGCCCGCTCTGGATGAAGTGATACGGGGCATCGATGTGCGTGCCAGTGTGAATGCTGAGTGTGATCAGGCTGTTATTGACGCCGTCGCGCTCCAGGGTGGTGAGCGGCTGCGAGTGAAAGTGTGGATGACCCGGCACCGGTTCGACTTCCGGTCCCAATGTCATGCTGAGATCGATCAAATGCATAGTTACTATTCCTCCTTAAATGTAGTGGCGGGGATACCTGCCCCCCAGGCAGGGTGCCCTGTCTGGGGGACAGGTAATGCCCCCGCCAGACTAAGTACAGGATTCCACAAATGTGTTCATATACGATTCTAGGCCTGAGGCCGATCGAGAACCTCAAAGCTCGGAAAGAACTTGTGATACGCTGTACTAAGGGACCCCTGTAGGGGCCAGGTCTCCTTTTTCTTGCTGGCGGCGATCAGGTTGCGGACGTGCAGGGGGGTGAGCGGGATGTGTTTGACTTCTACGTGGAATGGGCGGAGGGCATCCTCTACTGCGGCTACGATGGCGGCAGGTGCGGGGATAGTTCCACCCTCACCAGCTCCTTTCGCTCCTAGCGGATTCAGTGGGGAAGGTGTCTCTATATGGGTGATAGTGATATCGGGCATCTCGACCGCAGCTGGCAGGAGATAGTCCATCAGTGAGCTTGTGAGTAACTGTCCTTGCTCATCATAGCGCACCTCCTCCAGCAGGGCGGTCCCGATACCGGCGATGACGCCTCCCATGACCTGGCCCTCGACGATCAAGGGGTTCAGGATGGTTCCGCAGTCATGAGCGGCGGTGTACGCCAGGATACGGACGTTCCCTGTTTCAGGGTCCACGGCAACAACTACCAGATGAGCGGCTGCGGCATAGGCCGAACCGCGAGGGAGGAAGTATTCCGTTGCGTTCAGACCTGGCTCGATGGGATAATTGAAGGTTGAGCCTGGAAACCGCCCACTCGCGAGCTGGGCGAGTTGGGCAAAAGAGATACTGCGTTGCGGGCTACCTCGCACCTGGGCGGTTCCGTCCACGATCTCCACATCCTCCACTGCCGCCTCGAGTAGATGAGACGCAAGTAAGCGGATTTTCTGGCGTACCTTTTCACTTGCCAGCAGGATTGCGCTTCCGGCGACGGGTGCGGTACGGCCGCCGAATGTTCCTGTTCCGTAGGGGATGGCTGCGGTATCGCCTTCGTGGATATGGACGCGCTCCAGCGGGACATGAAGTACACTTGCTGCGATCTGAGCCAGGGTCGTTTCGTGTGCCTGGCCTTGTGATGCAGCACCCGTCTTTACAATCACATCACCGTTGCTCTCAATGGTGACATTGGCACCTTCGTGTGGCCCCATGCCGGTGTTCTCAATGGCAACGGCCAGACCGATACCAAGCAGTTCGCCTTCGCCAGAGGCCTGCCTCTGCCGTTCTCGCCAGGCGCTGTAGCTCCCCGATTTATCGTGGGAGCCGTTCTCCAGCAGTGTATTCAGTAACGCAGGGTAGTTTCCGCTATCGAGTTTCATGGCCGTGCCGTCGCGCGCTAGCAGCCCGGTGCTGTAAGGAAATTCGTCGGGCTGGATGAAGTTCTTGAAGCGTATCTCCGCCGGATCCATACCAAGCTGGTCGGCGGCCTTGTCGAGCAGGCGGTTGATGACCAGGGCAGCCTGGGGACGTCCTGCGCCGCGATAGGGCGCGAGAGGAGTCGTGTTTGTGTAGAAGACATTGACATCGCAGCGGTAGTTGGGAACTTTGTATGGTCCTGTGATTAATGTGGAGGTCGTGAGTGGCACGATTATGCCCCAGGGAACGTATGCACCAGTGGTTGCAATGAAGGTATCGGCGACGGCCAGGATTTCGCCGGACTGATTCACGCCCATGCGCGCCCAATGCCTTTGCTGTCGCTCATGCACAGATGCCTGCAGGTTCTCAAGACGGTCTTCAATCCAGCAAACCGGCCGGCCTATCTGCCTGGCAGCCCAGGGTACGAGGAAATCCTCGACGTAGAAGGGTTCTTTGGCTCCAAACCCACCGCCCACGTCAGGGGCAATGACCCTGATGCTCTGTTCGGGCGCAGCGAACATATCGGCGTAGATACGACGCATCATGTGCGGTGTCTGGGTCGCGGCATAGACAGTGAGTCCCTGCGCTGTAGCTCCCCGATTTATCGTGGGAGAATCAGACCACGTGGCGACCAAACCGCGGCACTCGATAGGCACACAACTCACGCGGCCAATATCCATCTCAAGGGAGACGACGATCGGTGCCTCGCGTAGTGCGCATTCGGCATCGCCGACATTCTGCTGAAAATGTGCGGCAAGGTTCGACTTCATCCAGCTATGTGCGAGCGGTGCATCTTTGGCCATAGCAGCTTCGGTGGTTATCACGGCGTCGAGCGTCTCGTACGAGACCTGCACCTCCTCGCACGCATCTTCTGCGTGGTAGCGGCTATCGGCGATCACCATGACAACAGGCTCGCCCACATGCGATACCTCGCGGCTCAGAGGCTGCTGTGTGACGGCTTCAAGCGCAGGGTGCGGGAAGAGCAAGGGCAGTCGTGCGAACTCTATGTCGAGCGGGCTGCAAGCGGGATTTTTAAATATCGCAACGACGCCGGGCATGTGCTGCGCGACGGAGATATCCACATCGAGGACTCGTGCGTGTGCATAGATGCTGCGCACAAAGGCAGCGTGCAGCATCCCTGGGAGTCGCAGATCCGCGATATACTGGCCCTTGCCACGCAGCAAGCGCGGATCCTCGCGACGTTTAATGCGCCGACCGATCATCGATATCCCTACCTTCCTTCCTACGGTTGCACTGGTGTGCGATGATGAACGTTAACAAATTGATTCGGCCACGTGGTGGATTTCCCAGGGCCGATAAATCGGCGGTGGGCGCGATAAATCGGCCCCTACACGGCATCCGGGGTATTCCGTTAATGTTCATAATCCGACCCTTTGAAGCGTTGAAGCCATGCGAGTACCATTTCTGGACGTATGGGTAACTGTGTAAAAGCATCGGGTGGTGCGTCAAGGGCATTGGCAATGGCGTTGGCAATTGCTGCTCCGACGCCCGTTGTACCACCTTCGCCGGAGCCTTTAATACCAAGCGGATTATGGCGGGATGGGGCATCTTCTGTGATGATAACCTCGACATCGGGAACCTCGCAGGCACCAGGCAGCAGGTAATCCATGAAGGTGCCGCTCAGCAACTGCCCGGCATCGTCGTATGCCAGTTCTTCTAAAAGGGCACCCCCCAATCCCTGGGCCATACCTCCCACGAGTTGCCCCTTCACCAAAATGGGGTTCACTGCACGGCCCACGTCATACACTATCAGATAGCGTTCAATGTGAACGTGGCCCGTACCGGCATCTATGTCGACTTCTGCAACATGAACTCCATATGGGTAGGTCATGTGCGGAACATCATAGTGCACCGTCACATCTAGCTCTATGCCCATCCTGTCTGCATGGGCAGCGACCTGGCGCCAATCTATGCTCTTTGTGAGAGACCCTGCTACGTATGGACCTTGCGGCCCAAGTTGCAAATCCACAGACGCTGCTTCGAAGTAGTGTGCAGCAACTGTCAGAATGCGCTTTCTCAATTCCTCGGCCGCCAGATATGTGGCGACACCTCCGGTCACTGTACCCCGACTGGCAAAAGAGCCGTTGCCGGCCGGTACCAGGTCGGTATCGCCGTGGATGATCTTGATCTGCTGGGGTCTGACACCAATGCGATCAGAGAACAGTTGTGCCAGGATTGTCTCAGTACCCTGGCCAAGCGCGGCAAGCCCACTGTAGCAATAAAAGATGCCTTCGCTGTCCAATCCGACACGAGCATCTTCCCATGGTCCCAATCCGGACTTCTCAACAAAGAAGGACCAGCCGATGCCGTGCAGGCGACCTTGATGGCGTGCTCGCGACTTGCGTTCCGCAAAATCTGCCCACTGCATATGCTGCTTTGCGATGGCAAGTAGACGGTTGTAGTCGCCACTGTCGAAGACGATAGGCTCGCCGAGGGCATTCGTCCCGATGGTATAAGGCATCTGTTCAGACTTGATGAAGTTCCGCTCGCGTACGAGAGTCGGGTCGAGGTGCAGCATGTGTGCCACACTTTCTATTAAGCGCTCACGTACAAAGGTTCCCTCATAGCGGCCAGGCCCACGGTACGTCCCCAGCGGTGTCTTATTCGTGACGACAACATGGGTGAGCAGGTGAAAGGCAGGCCAGTCGTAAGGACCTGGGAGAAGAGCTTGCGTGAGGTCGGGCACGGTGACGCCATGAGTGCGGATATAGGCACCTGTGTTTACCCAGATCTCATCTTCCAGCGCAAGTAGCTTGCCAGTGTCGTCGAAGCCAACGGTGAGGGAATGGCTTTGCTCGCGGGAGTGATTCGTGGCTTTGAGGTGCTCCATACGATCTTCGATCCAGCGCAGGGGTCGACCGAGTTGTCGTGCGATGAAGGGGATGAGAAAGTCTTCGGGGTAGAATTCGCCTCGGGCACCAAAGCCGCCACCGACGTCCGTCTCGATGAAGTGGATCAGTGCAGGGTCGCAGTTCAGCAGGCTGGCGAGGACGGTGCGGTTGAAGTGTACGACTTTGGTGGGACCATAGATATGGATGCGCCCGCCCGCACCAGGAATCGCCAGTAAGCCGCGGGTCTCCAGGGGGACTGCGGCATGGCGCTGAATGGAATATCCCGGGCTTGCCAGGCTTAATCGGTGAGGTGCCCGGCGCAGAGCCTCACTCACATCACCCTTTTTTGAGACGATGGTATAAATATCGTTGCTGCCGAGTATGAGATGGACGAGCGGCGCATCGGCGCGCAGGGCTTTGTGGATATCCACAACGGCGGGTAACATCTCGTATTCGATCAGCAGTTGCTCGGCGGCGTCCTCGGCTGCATAGCGAGAATCTGCCACGATGACCGCAACCGGCTCGCCTACGTAGCGAACGATGTTGCTGGCGAGAGGCATTTGCAGGGCATGCTGTAGGGGCGTGAGCTTGCCTCCGCCCTCGGGTGCAGGAGTGAGCCGCATGGGGATGGGACGGAGATTGGGCGGGAGATCACGGGCGGTCACGACCGTAATGACGCTTTTTTTGTATGAAGCCGCGGTGCGAACGGTTGCGCTATCTATGCTGTGTATGCGCGCGTGCGCATACGGACTGCGCACCACGTAGGCTTCGAGCATGCCGGGAATGCTCAGGTCGGCAACGTACTGTCCTTTGCCGACCAGCAGTCGCGGGTCTTCAATGCGTTTGATTGCTTCACCGATAGTCATTACCCTCTGCTCCGTCTACTAGCTTGAGTTGGCTCTTATCATTTCGGCGGCTCGCTCCACTGCGGTTACGATGTTCTGATATCCTGTGCAGCGACAGAGGTTACCGGATAATGCCTCACGGATCTCGGCACGGGTAGGAGCGGAGTTTTGCTGGAGGAACCATGTCATGGTCATAAGTATCCCAGATGTGCAAAACCCGCACTGGAGACCATGCTCCTGCCAGAATGCTTCTTGCAAGGGCGAGAGGTGCTCTTCGTCGGGTGCCAGGCCCTCTACGGTCGTGATTTCGTGTCCCTGTGCCTGGATGCCGAGCATTAAACATGATCGGATGGGCAGATCATCCATGAGCACTGTACATGCACCGCAAACGCCGTGTTCGCAACCGAGATGGGTGCCGGTGAGGCCAAGTACGTCGCGAAGTACGTCTGCCAGTAACATGCGCGGTTCGACGTCGTTGACGTGATAGATATTATTGTTGATTTTCAGTTCATAAGAAATTGATGCCACTGTTCCTCCTTCCTTTGGACGACAGGGGCCGATAATGAGTTTTAACAAGCAAGATCGGGAATGATTTGTCACCCTGAGCGAAGCGAAGGGTCTGTCTCGATGGGCCGACAGATGCTTCGCTTCGCTCAGCATGACACTACCGGTTTTGGTCGTTAAATTTCATAATCGGCGATGGCCGCGATAAATCGGGCCCTACCGCACGGATTCGCTGCTGTGTCCGGCTTATTTTGTTCATAACCGGCCCCTACTCGCTGGCTTTTTGGATGGCGTGATCGATGGCGCGATAGGCCAGGGTTTGGGCGAGTTCTTTGCGGTATTCTGTGCTAGCATGGATATCTCCTGGTGGGTTGAGTTCGTCGGTGATGGTGTGTAGCGCCTCACGCAGGCTGGAAGGGGTTGGAGCCTTGCCTACTAACGGCGCGAGAGCATGGCTACAATCCAATGGGGTCGGCCCGACGCCGCCGATGCCTAAGCGGACGGCTTGCAGCGTTGCGTCGGCGGCGAGTGTGACCTGCGCGGCGGCGATTACCAGGGCAAAGTCGCCATGACGCAGGGAGAACTCTTCAATGGCCTGTCCGCTGCGTGGAGGCATGATCGGGATTGCTACTTCAGTCAGAACCTCGTCAGGCTCTACGTTCGTTGTAAGGTAGGTGAGAAAGAATGCTGAGGCGTCAAGTACACGGGAGCCGTGAGCATTGTGCAAAGTAGCCGTGCCGCCGAGCGTGGCGAAGACTAAAGGTAGTTCCGCGGCGGGATCTGCATGAACCAGGCTACCACCGATGGTTCCACGAGTAAGTATGGCTACATGCCCGATCAGGTTGACGCCATTGGCGATCAGAGGGCAGTGTTGGACGATCTCAGGATGCGTCCTGAGCGTATAATGGCGGGTCAATGCGCCGATGCGGAGGGCGCCGCCATCCCTGCGGACGTAACTGAGCTGTGACTCAAGAGGATTGAGGTCGATAATCACTTCGGGATGCGCCAGGCGCATGTTCAGCAAGGGAACCAGGCTCTGGCCGCCCGCCAGGAGCTTGACATCGCGGTTTTGTTCTCGCACCAGCTTATGCAGCATTTTCAGCATGTCATCCACCGTCGTGGGGGCGTAGTATTCAAAAGCTGGCGGCTTCATCTGGATTCCTCCTGGGTACTTGTAGTGGCGGGGGTACACCTACAAGGCCACTCCCGCCAGGTTTCATCTCGATCCCTCCTGGTAATCATTTTCCGGTGAAGTGCGGTTTCCGTTTGTGTTGGAAGGCCTGGACTGCTTCAAAAAAATCTTCGGTCTCGAAGCAAGGAATGGATGCATTCATATCTTCCTCGACTGTTGGGAAGGGAGAGCCAGCGATGATCGCGTGGATGACGCTTTTGGCCCAGGCCAGGCTGGCGGGTGCCCGTTCTACGAATAGCTCGCCAAGTGCTTGCACCTCTTGTAGCAACGACTCGTGCTCTGAAACGACACGATGCAGCAATCCCATACGCAGGGCTTCGTCCGCCGCCACCAGCCGACCAGAGAGCAAGAGGTCGAGTGCCCAGGATGTCCCTACCGCGCCTACAAGCCGACGGATATGTCCCTGCCCGACGGTGATGCCCATTTTCGCGGCGGTGATACCCAGGCGCGCACGCGATGTTCCGATGCGATAGTCGCAGGCTACAGCGAGTTCAAGACCTCCGCCAATGGCGTACCCATCGATAGCTGCAATCACCGGAATGGGCAGCTCGTTGATCTGGCGACAGGCATCGTCAACGGCGAGGAAGGATGCGCGGGCGGCTTCTGACGTCCGCTTGATCGTAGCAAACTCGTCGATGTCTGCCCCGGCAGCAAATGCTACACCACCTGCGCCGGTGATGACCAGCGCACGAATGTCCGAGCGAGCGAACTCCGCGACTATCCGTTGTAGCTCATACCACATCTCCTGCGTCATCGCGTTGCGTTTCTCTGGGCGATTGATGGTGATCCAGCCAACCGGGCCTTTGCGTTCCGTGTTTAACGATGGTTTCACGTTCGTATCCTGTTCTTGCGGGACACAAAGATGAGGTTTAACGTATCGATCCGGCCATTGGCGGGCTTTCTGCGGGCCGAAGGATTGAAACGCGCTCCGCAAGCTTCGCTGAGGCGGTGGGCGCGATGAATCGGCCCCTACGGATAGCTCGCGTATATCGTTAAAGTTCATTTTCGTGCCCCTACGATCTAAGCAAAGGGGAGACTAACTCACCGAGTACACCTGACAAGGCTTGCGGGTTCAGGAATGCGATCTGCATGCCGCCCGCTCCTGGGCGCGATGCCTGATCGCCTATAAGGATGCCCAGGTGTGCCAGACGATCGAGTTCGCGATCGACATTGCCGACTAAGAAGGCGAGATGCTCCACGCCCTGGCCGTGCTGGTGCAGAAACTCCCAGGCAGAGGTTCCTGGACGCAGTGGCTGCAATAGCTCGAGCTTTGTCCAGCCAAATTCACTCCCTG
>WNFB01004357.1_pt1 | contig 19649 bp, 15 predicted proteins | sample 5400501 | NCBI WGS metagenome assembly WNFB01 (sample SAMN13153341, study PRJNA577476) | soil metagenome | isolation source: 200 cm saprolite under Douglas fir tree site 2 hole 1 | place: USA:California | collected 2015-04-18 | reverse complement strand
CTTGGCGGGAAAGTTGATCGCGGGAGCCACCGACTAGTGCGTTAGCGTTTCTTCGCCACTTTCCTTCCGGACTTGCTCGCAGCTTTTCTTCGCGCAGTTGCCGCGCGCACCCTCCGGCCTTTGTTTCCATTCCGCTGCACGATGCCGGCCTTCTCGAGGTACTCGTAACTTCCGCGCACGACATTTCGGGCGACGCCCAGCGATTCCGCCAGCATGCGCTCACTCGGCAGCGCGCTTCCGACTGCGAGCACGCCGTTTCCGATCAAACTTCGGAGCTGGACGGTAATCTGTCTGGTCATCGAGTCGTCACTCTTTCGGTCAACGCGGATCTTGAAAGTCACCTCGATTGTCCTCCGGGCTCTGGGGTGGCGCGTATTTTAGTGACTCCCTGATCGAGTGTCAACGAAGATTCGTTTAGGGTACAATTCTTTAGATTGTGCCCGCGAACAAACGCAAGCTAAGGCTTGAACCCTCAACCCAAATCGCCTACTTCGAGAGCGCGCCGTGCTTGCGCAGGATTTCCAGGGTGCGATCAAGCGGAAGAGCCTCCACTGTGTGGCCGCGGCCGCTTGTCGTTGTCGCGGCAAACAGCGAATTGTAAATAGCTTCTTCGGTCGCTTCGATCACCGCAAGAAACAACGGCGACATGGCCTCGTTTGAGAGCAACGCCACGCCTGATTTCGAATTGCGATCCCTTGCGCTGGCGCGAATGCGCAGTTCCGGCGCAGTCGAGAACGCAATCGCGTAGTCGCCGCTGCCATTTGAACCAGCGGCGCCCGTGCGCGCCAATCCCATCATCGAGCGCGCCGCCAGCCGTTGCAGATTGCGGTGATCGATCGGGGCATCGGTGGCGATCACGATGATGACTGAGCCGTCGGCAAGATTCGGTCCGGCGTCCGGTTTGATTTGAGGACCGCGCGGATCGATTGGCCGCCCGCTCCTGTTTTGAGTTCGCTCTAACTCGTCCTTTAGATAATACCGGCCCAGTTCACGCCCCACCGGCGCCCCGTTTATAGTCAGAATCCCGCCAAAATTCGTTTGTACCAGTACGCCGACGGTGTAACCGCCGAGCGCCTGCGGCAGTTTGCGCGAGGACGTGCCGATGCCGCCTTTGAAGCCGAAGGCTACAGTGCCCGTGCCCGCGCCGACCGAGCCTTCTTCGACTGGGCCGCCCCGCGCGTGTTTGATCGCGGCGAAGACTTCGTCGCGGCCCACGCGTCGTCCGCGAATGTCGTTGAGGTAACCATCATTCGTCTCGGCGACCAGTGGGTTGATCGACTGCACGTCTTCGTTCCCCGGCAGCGCGAGCATGTAATCAATGACGGCGTCAGCTACGCGCGGCACGTTTAGCGTCGACGTCAACATGATCGGAGTTTCGATTTCGCCGAGTTCGTTCACCTGGGTCGAGCCGGCGAGCTTGCCGAAGGCATTTCCAATGAAGACAGCCCCCGGAACCTTCTCGCGAAATAAATTTCCGCCATGGGGAAGGATGGCCGTAGCGCCGGTGCGAACATTGCCATCTTTAACCACCGTGAGATGCCCAACGATTACACCGTCAACATCCGTGATCGAGTTCAGTGGCCCCGTCGGCAAAATGCCAACAACGACCCCGGCTTCACGCGGGCGTGGTCGCGCGTTTGCGCTGGCTTGTGACGGGGGCGTGAGCCTCTCGTCCGCATTGAGCGCGTCAGCGCGAACAGAATTCCGTTCGGTCAGCGTGATCGCAGTCCCTGACATCACGACGAACATCACTAATACAGCCAGCACTATTCGTGAATTGTGTTTACGCATTTGTTTCGATCCAGATGATATTTGAAAGGCGATCGGGTTTAGCGCCCAGCACCGAGCGACAGAAGATGTAGATCGCCCAGCATTCGACGGCAAACGGCGGAAAGCCCAGGAAGCCGAGCACCGGCATCTCGAAAATCTTGACGTTGCCAAAATAAGGAACAGTGTAGGTCCACTTTGACAGCGCCCAATAATTCCAGAACTCCCACAGCACGCCGCACACCAGACCACTCGCGAGCAAAGACCACAGCCGCCCCCAATCGCCGCGCGCAAGATCGCCGGTGATCGAAGGCCAGCCGCGCATCGCATTCAAGGGATCGAGCAATAGAATGAAAGATAGCCAGATGACCGGCGCCAACCAGGTGGAAGGATAAAGCAGCGGCGCGATTGCTCCGATTGCCCCCAGCAGCACCAACGCGATCAGCGCCGGTTGCGAAAGCTTGATGACGAGGCCTCGGGCTTTCTGTCTGAAAACGGTCGCGGCAAAAACTTCCGCGGTCAAAAACAGCAAGGGAAAGATTGTCGCGAACGCCCAGTCGTAGCCCACGCGCCGCAAAAACAGGTTCGGTTCAAGATTGTGATAGTGCCACCACAGTTCGAGATCGGATTTCCAGAAGCGCGGCGCGTTGTAGAACTCGCACAGCCACCAGCCGCCAATCGAAACCAAAACAATGATGACGAACTCCAGCCGTTCACCCATCAACAGCGATCGCCCTTTGAGCTTGAAGACGAGCGCGTCCGCGAAAAGAATATAACCGGTCCAGACCACGGGCGTGAACCAATGGCCGACGAACTGATTCCCGCCGAATAGCAGTCCCTCGGCACCAAGCATGATCGCGATTCCAATGTATCCGTACGGCGGAAATCGCGGTTTACTGCTGGCCTTATCCATGGTTCATAGTATTATGTGCCCCGCGCCCAGGCGACAACAACCAAGCCGAAGAAGGATGGTAAGAATGAAAACCCAAGTGAAACTGATTCTTTTTTCTCTGACCATGGTCTTTCTGTGCGTCGCGTGTGTGAAAGGCCCCGAAGGCAACGGCAGCAAGAGAGCCAAAGGCACCGGCCCGGTGCGCATAGGCTTTTCCATGGACACGCTGAAAGAGGAGCGCTGGCAGCGCGACAAGCAGTTGGTCGAACAGCGCTGCAAGGAAGTCGGCGCCGAGTGCCAGGTGCTGGTCGCGGACGGTAGCGACTCGACGCAGGTCAACCAGTGCGAAACTTTTCTGACCCAGGGCGTCGATGTTTTGATCGTCGCGCCCCACAACGGACAAATCGCCGCGTCGATCGTCGAAGCCGCGCATAAGCAGGGCGTACCGGTGATCAGTTACGATCGTCTGATTCGCAATGCCGACGTCGATCTCTACGTCTCGCACCAGGTCGTGAAGATTGGCGAGATGCAAGCGGCCTATGCTTTGAAGTACGCGCCGAAAGGAAATTACGTTCTGATTGGCGGATCGCAAACGGACAACAACGCGATCCTGCTGGTGCAGGGTCAGATGAACATTTTGCAGCCCGCCGTCGATCGCGGCGACATCAAGATCGTGACCATGCAATATGCGCGCGAATGGCTGGCCAGCGAGGCGCTCCGGATCACGGAAGACGCGCTGACGAAGAACAACAACAACATTCAGGCGATCGTGGCTTCCAACGACGGCACTGCGGGCGGCGCGATCTCGGCTTTGCCGCCCCAGTTGGTCGGCAAAATCCTGGTGACGGGACAGGATGCCGCGCTCGACGCCGTGCAAAGAATCGTCGAAGGCAAGCAGACGATGACGATTTACAAGCCCATCAATCCGCTTGCCTTCAGCGCAGTCGACTCCGCCATCAAGCTCGCGCGCGGCGAAAAGATCGAAGCGAAGGACAAGGTGAACAACGGCAAGAAGGACATCCCATCGATCCTGCAGGAGCCGATCGTCTTAGACAAGAACAACGTGATGCAGACTGTAATCAAGGACGGCTATCACAAGTTGGAGGACGTTTATAAGAACGTGCCGAAGGATCAGTGGCCGAAGCCGTAGGCAGTAGATAACGCGAGCAACGGTAGCGGTGTACAGAGTACCAACTTCAGTCGGGTTTTTGCCGCGATCAAGGCCCAACTAAAGTTGGTACTCTAAACGCCGAGAGGCCGCGTTGAGAGTTAGTACAAGTCTGACGCATCCAACGACCAACACCGAACATGACCGATCCGCTTCTTGAGATGAAGGGCATCACTAAGAGCTTCCCCGGCGTGAAAGCCCTGGATGGGGTGAGCTTCGATCTGAATAAGAGCGAGATTCATGCGCTCGTGGGCGAAAACGGCGCGGGCAAATCGACGCTGATCAAAATCCTCGCCGGAGTCTATCCGCATCCCGAGTACGGCGGCGAGATCACGCTCGATGGTGCGACGCGACGCTTTGCGAATGTTCGCGAGTCTGAAAACGCCGGCATCGCGGTCATCTATCAGGAGCTTTCGCTGGTGAAAGACCTGGGCGTCGCCGAGAACATCTTTCTCGGTCGCGAGCCACGCCGCTTTGGCATAATCAACTGGGAAGAACTTTATAGCCGCGCGCAAGAACTGCTCAACGACCTTCATCTCGGAATCGATCCGCTCACGCCGGTGCGCAATCTTGGTATTGGCCAGCAGCAACTTGTCGAGATCGCGAAGGCCCTGTCGCAAGAGACGCGCATCCTCGTGCTTGACGAGCCCACCGCCGCGCTCACGGACGCGGAAGTCGAAACGCTCTTCGGCATTTTGCACAATCTTCGGGCGCGGGGTGTGGCGATGATTTACATTTCGCACAAACTCGACGAAGTCTTTCGCATCAGCGACCGCATTTCCGTGCTTCGCGACGGCCGCACGGTGGGCACCAATGCGGCCCGAGAGTTGGACGAGGGCCGCGTGATCGCAATGATGGTCGGGCGTGAGGTCGATCAAATCTTTCCCTCAGCCAGACATGATCGCGGCGAAATAGTTTTCGAAGCGCGCGAAATCACGGTCGAGGACCCGGCAGTTCCCGGCAAGGTGCTCGTCGATAAGGTTGGATTCACGGCTCGCAAAGGCGAAGTCCTGGGGATTGCCGGCCTGATGGGTTCCGGACGCAGCGAACTTTTGATGGCGATCTTTGGCGCGCATCCCGGCCGAAAGTCCGCCGAGATACTTGTTGACGGCAAGCCCGTGCAAATCAACCGGCCTGCTGATGCGATCAAACAGGGCATCGGTTTCGTGACCGAGGATCGCAAACGTTACGGACTCGTTCTCGATCAGACGATTTTGAAGAACATGACGCTCGCCGGGTTGCGGCGGCTTTCGGGAAGGTTCTTTACCAACGAAGATGCCGAAGCTGTCGCCGGTGAACGCTCGGCGCGCGAACTTCGCATCAAAGCGACTTCGGTGTTTACGATCGCGGGTACGCTTTCCGGCGGCAATCAACAAAAGGTCGTGTTGTCGAAATGGTTGTTGACGAACCCGCGCGTGCTTTTTCTTGACGAGCCGACGCGCGGTATCGACGTTGGTGCGAAACAGGAAATCTATGCACAGATAAACAAGCTGGCTGAAAGCGGACTGGCGATCATTTTGGTCTCATCTGAGCTGCCTGAAGTCCTGGGCCTTTCTGATCGCGTGATCGTTCTGCACGAAGGCCGGGTTACCGGCGAGTTCAATCGTAGTGAAGCCACGCCCGAAGCGGTGATGTCGTGCGCGACCGGGCACGCGCGCCGCGCGGCTTGAAGATTGTGTCAGAACCGGGAGCGGTAGCGACCGGATCGAAATTCAACTTGATGGTTAGATCCCGTCGCTACCGCTCCGGGTTCTGACACGTATTTCTTCGTGTGATTTCGTGGATCGTTTTATGCGATAACAAACGGACGATCCACGAAACTACACGAAGCGCTCGGAACCAACACGAAGAGGTGGCGATTTCTAAATGACGACTCCGGAACCCATCACCCGAACGGGCAGATTTAAACTTCGCACCACCGCCCTGCGCGCTTACACGATGCTGCTCGCGTTGATCGGGATCTGGCTTTTCTTCCAATGGGCCACGATCGATCAATATCATCCTTACGGCCTCTTCCTGGGCGCGACGAATTTTTCGAAGCTCCTGCAACAGATGGCCGTGACCGGCGTGCTGGCGGTCGGCATGCTGATGGTCATCGTTTGCGGCAACATCGATCTCTCGGTCGGCGCGGTCGTCGGACTGGCCGGCGGGATCGCGGCGTTGACGCAGGGGCAGGGCCTGGTTGTCTCGCTGGCGTCAGCCGTCATCATCGGCTTATTGATCGGCGCGATCCAGGGTGCCCTGGTTGCTTATGTCAACATCCCGGCATTCATCGTGACCCTCGGCGGACTGGAAGCATGGCGCGGAGTGATTCTCAAACTAACCAGGGGCGCGACGATTCCGGTCGAGCTTCCCTTCTTTCGTTCGCTCGGGCGCGACTTCATCGATCCGCGCATCGGTATCGGGCTCGCCATCGCCGGCATCGCCGCGATCGTTTGGACGAATATTCGACGCAAACGCGCGCGACAACGCCACGGACTGGCGGCCTTGAGCGGCGGAGCGATCGCCGCGCGCATCCTGGTTCCCTCGGTCGTCATCATCGCGTTCATTTTTCTCATGAACAAAGCGGGCGGCGTGCCGATTCCGGTGATCTTTCTGCTGGCGGTGGCACTGGCCGGAGCATTCCTGACCGCGAACACGACGTTCGGCCGTTACCTTTACGCGATCGGCGGAAATGCGGACGCCGCGCGGCTCTCAGGAATTAATTTGCGTCGATATACACTCGCGGCGTTTTGTGTGATGGGCGCACTCGCCGGACTCGCTTCGATCCTGCACACGGCGCGCGTCGGCAGCGCTTCGCCCGACGCCGGCACTTTGATGGAGCTGGACGCGATCGCCTCGTGCGTAATCGGCGGCACGAGCTTGATGGGCGGCCGCGGCACAGTGTTCGGGGCGGTGCTGGGCGCGCTGATTCTCGCCAGCCTGGACAACGGCATGTCGCTGTTGAATGTCGAGAGCTGGGCACAGTACGTGGTCAAAGGCAGCGTCCTGGTAGCCGCGGTTGGCTTTGACATGTTCGGCCGCAGAAAGAGTTGACGTGGAGTGCGCCGGCAGAGCGAAGCGGCGACGGCGCTTTCCATTACCTGAGAATCCAAAGCGGCGCCGACGTCGCCGCACTCCAAGTTCGTTGCCGCTTCGGAACCTGTCTGGTTGCCGCGCATGAATCCGAATTCAACGAATCATCTGATCTGTGCTGTCGATCTGGGCGGCACGAATCTGCGCGCAGCGAACATCGACCGCGACGGTCGCATTTATGAGCGCGTCAGGACTTCAACTCCGGAAACAGAAAAAGCGGAAGACATCGTAAACGCGATTGTCGCCGCGGTACGCGAATGCGAGACAGAAGGCCTGAACCGGGGCGCGCAGCTTCAGGCAATCTCTGTAGTTGTGCCCGGATCGGTGCAAGTTGGAACCGGCGTGGTCGTTAACGCTCCGAACATTCCTTCCCTGCCCGGATTTCGTTTGGCGTCGGCGTTGACAGCAGCGCTTGACCGGCCGGTGCTGCTTGAGAACGACGCGAATGCCGCAGCACTGGGCGAGATGTGGCGCGGCGCGGCGCGCGACTGCAAAACGATCATCTGTCTCACGCTGGGCACTGGAGTCGGTGGCGCAATAGTTCTTGACGGAGAGCTTTGGCGCGGCGTCGACGGCACCGCGGGCGAGATTGGTCACACCAGCGTCGAGCCGTATGGCGGCGTGAAATGCAAGTGCGGCAATGTTGGCTGTCTCGAGGTTTACGCTTCCGCGACCGCGATAGTGCGAATGGCGCGCGAGGGGTTAGCCCAACACCGGAGTTCATCTTTGCACTCGATCCCCACCGCCGAATTGACCTCAGAAAGAATTTATGGCGCAGCAGTCGACGGCGACCCGCTCGCCCTCGATGTTTTCCGAAAAGCGGGAGCTTACCTCGGCATCGCGATGGCAAATGTTATCAACGTTTTCAATCCCGAAATGATTGTCATTGGCGGTGGCGTGTCAGCCGCATGGGATTTGCTCGACCAACCTGCGCGCGAAGAAGTTATGAGGCGCGCTTTTCCGGTTCCTGCCGGACGCTGTCAGATTGTGCGCGCAGAATGCGGAGATGATGCGGGATTGCTCGGCGCGGCGTGGCGGGCATTTGAGAATAAGCCTTAGACAGGATTTACAGAATTCACAAGATTCAAATAGAGAACACGCGTTGGGAACTTGGGACGCTTTGCACCCAGTTATTCCTCAGGGATTTACTTTGCTATCCTGTTAATCTTGTAAATCCTGTCTAATGACTGCACTAATCATTCACGGCCATTTCTACCAGCCGCCACGCGAGAACCCGTGGACCGGAATCGTCGAGAGTGAGCCCAGCGCCAGGCCGTTTCACGATTGGAATGAGCGCATTCACTCCGAGTGCTATCGACCAAACGCCTTCGCCGGCATCAACGATCCTGAAACCGGCGGGGAGCGAGTCGTTAATAACTACGCGAAGATCAGTTTCAACTTCGGGCCGACGCTGTTGTCGTGGCTCGAAGCGAATCATGCGGACACGTACGCGCGCATCATTGCTGCCGACCGTGAAAGCGCACCGAATGCTGGCGGTCACGGCAACGCGATTGCGCAAGCTTACGGTCACGCGATCCTGCCCCTTTGCAACGAACGCGATCTGCGCACGCAGATCCGCTGGGGCATCGCGGATTTTCAATATCGGTTTGGGCGCCGGCCGGAAGCGCTGTGGCTTCCGGAAACCGCTGGTAACGATGCGGTGATGAATGCGCTGATCGACGAAGGACTTCGCTTCGTCATTCTCGCGCCGCATCAGGCCGGGCGGTTACGCGCGATTGGCGAGACTGAGTGGCGAGATGTGAACGAGCACAGCATCGATACGAGCATTCCCTATCGTTATTCTGATCGTGACGGCTCGGACCGATCGATCGCCGTTTTTTTCTATGAAGGGCCAACGTCGCGGGCAATTGCTTTCGACACTCTGCTGAAGTCGAGCCGCGGTTTGATTGATAGATTCGCCCAGGTTGCGGGCGGTAGAGAGATGCTAAACGTCGCGACTGACGGCGAAACTTACGGCCATCATTTCAAGTTCGGCGACATTTGTCTGGCGCACGTGCTCGAGATGGAGGCTCCCGCGCAGGGGTTTAAGATAACGAACTATGGTGGGTATCTCGACGAGTATCCGGCGATTTTCGAAGTTGAGATCCATAACGGCCCTGGCGGCGAAGGAACATCCTGGAGTTGTCCTCACGGCGTCGGTCGCTGGATTCGCCATTGTGGTTGTCACACCGGAGGCGAACCGGGATGGAACCAGACGTGGCGCACGCCGCTGCGACGAGCGCTGGATTTTCTGCGCGACGAAAACGTCCCCCAGTTTGAGGCAACGCGCGGAACGCTGTTCATCGATCCGTGGCAGGCGCGCGACGACAGCATCGCGCTCGTTCTCGATCAGTATCAATCCCGCGAACAGTTTCTTTTCGCACAAGGGGGCCGTCGGCTATCGGCGGACGAACAATGGCGCGCGCTGACTCATCTCGAATTGCAACGCATGCTGCTTCTGATGTACACGAGCTGCGGCTGGTTTTTCAACGACATCTCGGGAATCGAAACGATTCAGATTTTGAAGTACGCTGGCCGCGCTATCGACTTAATGGAACAGTTGGGTTTGCCTTCAGCGCGGGCACACTTCTTGCAGATCCTGGCGGAAGCCAGGAGCAATCGATCCGAGATAGGAACCGCCGCGGATATTTTCGAACGATTCGTCGAGCCGCTGAAGATTTCAAGCACAGAAATGTTGGCGACGTAACAAGTCTGCGAAGCAGACGGCAAGTGGCCCACGAGTTAGCATTGAAGCATGATGTCGAAGCGATCCAACGAGTCTGCGAAGCAAGACGGCAGAAAGTAGCCCCGGGTGGAGCGAAGCATATTGGTAGCCCCGGGTGAAGCGAGCGCAGCGAGCGTAACCCGAGGATCACGACCCCGATAAGAAACCAAAGCCCGCTTTAGCGGGCGACAGACTATTTGATGGTCGGCAAAAAAGCACCAGATGTCACAAGTCCGGGCGTCAGCAAGGGCACGCGCGCGCCGGCGAAAGCTACGAGTTCATGCAAAGGCGCGAAGACGCAAAGTCTCAGAAGCCCGCGCGTCAGCAAGGGCAACGTGATTTCCACAACTCCGGACGAATTCGCGCCCACACTTGGCGAACTCGACCTGCACCTCTTTGGCGAGGGCAAGCACGAACGGATCTACGAAAAACTTGGCGCGCATTTGATCATGCATGAAGGCCAGCGCGGCGTCGCGTTCGCAGTCTGGGCGCCGAATGCCAAAAGCATAGCCGTCGTCGGCAACTTCAATGAATGGAACGGGGCGAAGCATCAGATGCGTCTGCTGGGCAGCTCTGGCGTATGGGAACTTTTTGTCCCCGGTTTGGGAGCGGGTGAACTGTACAAGTACGAGATCAAACACGGCCGGAGCAAGTTTCTCAAAGCCGATCCCTACGCGTTCATGATGCAGGTCCCCCCGGACACCTCGTCGATCACATTCAAGTCCAGTTACAAGTTTCAAGATCGCGCGTGGATGACTCGGCGCAAGAAACGACGCGCGTGGCGCGAGCCGCTTTCGATCTACGAAGTTCATCTCGGTTCGTGGCGGCGAATTACGGAAGAGAAGAATCGGCCGTTAACCTATCGCGAGATAGCGCCGTTGCTTGCGGACTATGCCGTCGAAAACGGATTCACCCATGTCGAATTTATGCCTTTGAAAGAACATCCGTATGGGCCTTCCTGGGGATATCAAGTCAGTGCTTATTACGCTGCTTCGGCTCGGTACGGCACGCCTGATGATCTTCGCTTCTTAATCGATCATCTGCATCAACGCGGCGTTGGCGTGATCATGGATTGGGTGCCCGCGCATTTTCCCAAAGACGCGTTTGCCCTGGCGCGCTTCGACGGCACGGCGCTTTACGAGCACCTTGATCCGAAACGTGGGGAGCATCCCGACTGGGGCACTTACATTTTCAACTATGGCCGGAATGAAGTACGCAACTTTTTGATCGCAAACGCGCTGTTCTGGCTGCGCGAGTTTCACCTGGATGGATTGCGGGTCGATGCGGTCGCGTCGATGCTCTATCTCGATTACAGCCGCAGAAAAGGCGAGTGGGTGCCGAACGAGTTTGGCGGGCGCGAAAACCTGGAAGCGATCGCTTTCATAAAAGAACTGAACGAAGTCACGCATCGCGAGTGTCCAGGTACTTTAATGATCGCCGAAGAATCAACCGCATGGCCGGCGGTGAGTCATCCGGTCTATGCCGGTGGGCTCGGCTTTGATTTCAAGTGGAACATGGGCTGGATGCACGACACGCTCAAGTACTTTCAAACTGACCCGCTGTTTCGCGGTGGCAATCACAACGCGCTGACGTTTGGTTTGCTGTACGCATGGAGCGAGAACTTCATCCTGCCCTTCTCTCACGATGAAGTCGTCCACCTGAAAGGCTCTTTGCTGAACAAGATGCCCGGCGACGCATGGCAAAAGTTTGCGAACCTGCGCGCCCTGTATGCTTACATGTGGGCGCATCCAGGCAAGAAGCTTCTGTTCATGGGCGGCGAGTTTGGCCAGTGGCGCGAATGGACTGAAACGGAAAGTCTCGACTGGCACCTGTTGGAATCACCAGTTCACAAAGGCGTGCAGACGTTAATTCAGGATCTGAACAAGCTTTATCAGAAACGCGGCGCGTTGTGGGAAGCGGACGCAGAAGCTTCAGGCTTTCAATGGATCGAAGTCGACAATGCTTCCGAGAATGTGCTTGCGTTTCGTCGTATCTCGCCTTCAACCGGAAAAGAAGTAATCTGCGTCGGCAACTTCTCACCCGTCGTGCGCGAAGGCCATCGCCTCGGCTTGCCGCGTGGGGGTACTTACAAGCAATTACTCAACACCGATCACGAAAATTACTGTGGCGGAGGCTTCGGCGTGGTGAAGAGCATCAGGGCTGAGAAGGTTTCGGCGCACGGCCTCGACTATTCGGCGGTGATCACGCTGCCGCCGTTGGCGACGATGTGGTTTGAGGCGAGCACTACCGCGGTAGTTCGGAGTAGTTCCCGAAGCAAGACGCTCGAGCGCAAATGAGCGACTTCAAATCCATGTGCTTGGCTGGAACCAGGCGATGACCGAGCATGTCGACAGCAGCCTGGCTTTGCTCAAGGACGATGTAACCAATCAAAGGTTCGTACCAACCATCGGCGGGCTTCATTTCGACAAAGGCCACTTCGTTGAAGATCGGGCGAAAGCCGTCTATTTGAATGCGCACCGGCCCGCAGACTTCAGCCCGGACAATTTCCTGAGTAGCAGTTTCAACGTCGATTTCTGTGCCGGACCCTAGCTCTCCGAATCGATCTTTCCACGCACTCGGCAGAACCATCAAAGACGCTCCGGTATCTACCAATGCATCGCACCTCAGACCCCTGGAAACATCTGAGGCATTGTCGATCCTTACTGAGGCAATGATTCTTCCCATTATTCAATCCTTGAATTCAAACTATACACCAACAGATCAAGCCTCAGCGAAACAGAGTCATAAGTCCTGAATTCCTTGAGCTAGCAGAGGACGCCGAGGACTTCGCAGAGGAACGCAGAGTTGAGGCTCTTGTCTGCGCCCCTTGCGGAAAACTCTGCGACCTCTGCGGTTAATTCCGATGAACGTTGGGCTATACTCATCTCCGTATGAACGATTCGATCAACTGGGACGGAATCCGGAAACAGTTTCCAGTAACTGAACGCTTGGCCTATCTCAACAGCGCGGCGGCGGGGCCGGTGTCGCGTGCATCGCAGGAAGCCGCGGCGGGTTACTACGAAAGGATGATGAGCGACGGCGATGTGCATTGGAATCGTTGGCTCGCGGATCGGGAAACTATTCGAAGAAAGCTGGCGGCGTTCATCAACGCCGAACCGGAAGAGATCGCGTTTACGACCAACACTTCGTCGGGAATGAATGTGATCGTGGATGCATTGGAAGATCGCGGCGAAGTTATTTCATCTGAACTCGAATTCCCCGTCACAACTTTGCCGTGGATGCATCGGAGGATTCCGGTTCACCTGTTGCCGGCGGTCAAGGGTGAAGTGCGAATCGAAGACATCCTCGGCGCGATGACGCACGACACCGGAATCATCGCGCTCAGTCACGTGCAATTCTCGAACGGCCTCCGGATCGATCCGCAAAAGTTCGGAGAGATAAAGGACAGACACGCTTTGGTCATTAACGCGAGCCAATCAGCCGGCGCATTCGAAATCGATGTCAAGCGAATGAAGATCGACGCGCTGTGCGTAACCGGACACAAATGGCTGCTCGCCGGCTACGGATCGGGCTTTGTCTATCTCAGCCGGGAACTGTTGGATCAATCGCTGCCGCGATCTATCGGCTGGCTCAGTGTCGAACAGCCCTTCGACATGCGCAACGACCAGTTTCGTCCGCGTCATGACGCCGCGGCGCGGGTGGAGCTGGGCTGTCCGCATTTCGCCGGCATCTTTTCGCTGGGCGCTTCAATCGATCTTATCAATGAGATCGGAATTGGGAATATTGAAGCGCGCGCGCTTGAACTAAATCAGCTTCTCACTTCACAACTAAAAGAGAACGGCTGGCAAATACTTTCGCCGCTGCAAAACGAAACGGCGCGATCGGCGGAAACGCTGATGGCGGTCGAAAAGCCGAACCAGGTGGTTCGTCATCTGCTGCGGCGGGGCGTGATCGTCACCGAAAAACCACAGGGCATCCGGGTGGCGACGCATTTTTTTAATAATGAGGATGATCTCGAGAGGCTGATTGCAGGAATGAATGAGACGCGCGATGGAACCTAAGCCCGCCCTCAAGATCGGGCTAATGCTTGGGGTACTCTCAACTGGTCCCGCCTTTCTTTTTTTTCTGTTTAGCCCGCGATTGACCGCCGGCAGTTGCCTTTCCAAAGTGCGCCCGGCAAACCCTCAGGAACTCCTGATGAATCGGCGACTCGTATCCACCCACGAGCCGCGCCAAGCCGAGCTGCCAATTGATCTGCGCGCCTTCGATCCACCAACGCACCAGCCGGCCGTCCGCAACTTCATCCCGAACTGACTGCAAAGGCACGATGCCGACGCCCATGTCTTCTTCGACCATGCGTTTGATGGCCGCGAGCCGGCTCAGCTCCATGGTTACTTTCAAGGTCACCCCGGCCTTGTCAAAAAACTGATCGATTAGTCGCCGGGTGTTCCCGCCGCGCTCGCCCAGGATCAGCTTCTCGCCGGCGAGCCCGTAGGCGCTGACGACTTTTTGTTTCGCCGACTTGTGACGCGGCGAAGCAATCGCGACCAGATAATCTTCGCCCAGCATTTCGGTTTGAATTCCGCGCGCCTCAACCGGAAGCGAGACGAAAGCAAAGTCGAGTTCGCCGGCGAGAAGGTGCTGTACGAGTTCGGCGCTGGTTCCGGAAGAGACGGAGACTTCCGCGCCGGAATGTTTCTTCTTTAGCTCGCGAAAGAAGCCGGGCAAAGGATCCGCGCTCACCTTGGCGGATGCGCTGCCCACGCGCAGTCGGCCGCGCTCTGCTCCCGTAAGCGCGGCGATTTCTTCGATCGCCGCATCGTGCTCGCGCAGGATCACGTGCGCTCGCTCGAGCAGTTTCTCACCCGCTTCGGTAAGGATCACGCGCCGCGGCGCGCGGACAAACAGCTGTGCCCCGGTTTCGATTTCAAGTTGCCGGATTTGCATGCTGATCGCCGCTTGCGTTATGTGCACGCGGGCTGCGCCGGCGGTGAAGGTGCCCGCTTCGGCAATTGCTACGAAGGCTTTTATTTGCCTGATTTCCATTCCGAGCTCCGCATCAACCAGGATTATCGCATGAATAAGATCTTTTAGTTTCCATTATAGCGGCGACGGCATCTAAAATTAAAGTCTACGGGTAAGGCGTTAAAGAGGTCGGGCGTGTGTTAGGAGTAACCAAAACAAAGCCGGGTGTCGAGCCGTTGGCGCGCCGGTCAGCGCAGTTTCGCCGATTAGTCGCAGGTGTGGATGGCGGCGGGACCGCAACGCGGGCGGTTATCCTTGACGATCAGGATCGGGTGATTGCCGAAGGCCACGCCGGCCCATCGAATCCCCTGCGCGTAGGTATCGCTGCTGCGGCGTCAGCCGTGCGCGATGCGATCGATCAGGCGTGCAGCAAAGCTTCGATTCACCGCGATGACATACTGGCCGCGGCTGTCGGCCTGGCCGGCGTGCGCCGCCAGGACATTCGCGATCGGATACGCGAAAACCTCGGCGAGTGTCTGAAAGAGATTAAACCGATCGAGCTGTTCACCGATGGCGAGATTGCTTTGTACGGGGCGACCGGCGGCGCAGCGGGATTGGTGGTGATTGCCGGGACCGGATCGATTTGTTGCGGGCGAAATTCTCAAGGCAAACACGTCTGCGCGGGCGGCTGGGGACCGATTGTCGGCGACGAAGGCGGCGGCTCATGGATTGCGCGCAAGGCTTTGCAAGCCGTGGCCCAGGCAACCGATGGGCGCGGACCAAGAACGGCGCTGGCGGCTGCGGTGCTCAGTTACTTTAAGATTGCTACGCCGGATGATCTTTCAACTGCGGTTTACGCTCCGACGATGACCAACGACCGTCTCGCGGGATTCGGCAAGCGGGTTATGCGGGTGGCGGAAGCAGGCGACGAAGTGGCGCAGGACATTTTGCGAAAGGCCGGTCAACAACTCGGCATCGCCGCCACCGCCGTAATTCGCAAGCTCCACATGGAAGATGAAGAGTTTCGTGTCGCTTACGTCGGCGGCGTGTACGGCGCGGGTGACCTGGTGCTCTTGCCGATGCGAGCGGAAGTCAGGCGCGTGGCAAAGAAGGCTTATCTCGCGGAGCCACTGTATCCTCCGCCGATCGCCGCCGGGCGAATGGCCCGCAGCCTGCTGCATGGCGACCTGGCACTGGCCGTCTAACACCAAGCTTCAGTTTTCAAGTTTCAAGTTTCAGGTTCTCGAATCCGGCTTTCAACTTGAAACTTGAAACCTTAAACTTGAAACAATGCCATTGGACGCCGAGCTCTTTCCCATTACCGAAGAGGAAAATCCGCGCACTACAAATCTTAGTTCGCTGTCTTCGCTTGAGATCGTTTCAGTGATGAACAGCGAGGACGCAAGCGTGGCGAGCGCCGTGCGCGCCGTGTTGCCCGACGTCGCGCGCGCTGTGGACGGAATCGTCGAGCGTTTGCGGACGGATGGGCGGCTTTTCTATGTCGGCGCCGGAACGTCGGGCCGCCTCGGTGTGCTTGATGCTGCGGAGTGCCCGCCGACGTTTGGCGTCGCGCCTGAGTTGGTTCAAGCCATCATCGCCGGCGGATACGAAGCGTGCTATCGCGCAGTCGAAGCCTCGGAAGACGACGCGCAAGCTGGAGCGCGTGATCTCGAACAACGCGGATTCACGAAAGCAGATGCCGTGGTTGGTATTGCCGCATCCGGGCGCACGCCTTACACCGTCGGCGCGGTTGAATACGTTAGACAACTGGGCGCCCTCACGATTGCAATTACGTGCGCGCCGGGATCTCCGATCACAAAGGCCGCGGAGATCGCCATCGTGCCGGTCGTTGGTCCGGAAGTAATCGCGGGCTCGACGCGTTTGAAAGCCGGCACCGCGCAAAAGCTGGTGCTGAACATGATTTCAACCGCGACGTTGACTCGGCTCGGCTACGTCACCGGCAATCGGATGACCAACGTGCAAACGCGCAATGCGAAGTTGCGCGAACGGGCCCTGCGAATCCTGCACGCAGAAGCGGGCATTGGTGAGGAGCAAGCCAGAGCAATTTTGGATTCAGCAGGCGGCGATTTGCCGATCGCGCTGGTAATGAGCAGGGCTGGTTGTTCGCGGGCGGAAGCAGAGCGCGCTCTTGGGCGAGCCAATGGAGTTGTCGGCAAAGCGTTGGAATTGATCGGTTAGGTTGACCTTACGATTGAAGCCCTTGCTGACGCGCGGGCTTCTGACACGATCCAATGGGATTCTCGGCCATCGATTACGCGGTACTGCTGCTCTATCTCGCCGGCATCACGATCTTCGGCGTGATGTTTCGCAAGTCGCAGCGAACCGTCAAGGACTATTTTCTCGGCGACCGGAACACGTCGTGGGTCGTTATCAGTTTGTCGATCGTAGCGACGGAAACCAGCACGCTGACGCTGATCGGCGTGCCGGCGCTGGCTTACGCGAACTATGCAAAGCCCGAGCAGGGCGGCAATTTTACGTACCTGCAAGTCGTGCTCGGTTACATCGTCGCGCGAATCATTATTAGTCTGCTGTTCATTCCCGCGTACTTTCGCGGCAATCTGCTGACCGCCTACGAACTGCTCAAGAACAGATTCGGAGTCAAGACCAAGAATTTCGCGGCGTCGCTTTTCCTGGTAATGCGCGCTCTGGCCGAAGGCGTGCGCGTCTTTGCCGCGTCGCTGGTGTTGAGCGCGGTGCTGAGCGCGAGCCTGCCGGGTCTGCCGTATTTGTGGCTGTGGTCGATCATCATCGTGGGCGTGCTCACTCTGGTCTACACGTTCGAAGGCGGCATTGCGGCAGTCATTTGGACAGACTTGATCCAGTTGGTGATTTACATCGGCGGGTCGCTGCTGGCGGCTTACGAGTTAATTCACCTGGTGCCGGGCGGCTGGCATCAGATTGCCGCGCAAGCAAGCGCGGCGAACAAGTTTCAGCTCGTTTCGTTCAAATTGGATTTCAGCGTGCCGTTTACTTTTTGGGCGGGACTGCTGGGCGGAACGTTTCTGACGATGGCGTCGCACGGAACGGATCAACTACTGGTTCAGCGCCTGCTGACGTGTCGCAACCAGCGCGACAGTCAGAAAGCAATCATCCTGAGCGGATTTGTAGTCTTGTTTCAGTTCGCGTTGTTTCTGACGATTGGCGTGATGCTGTACGCCTATTACCGGAGTTATCCGTTGACGACCAAGCTCGCGAGCAACGATGAAATATTTCCGACCTTCATCGTGCACCGTCTGCCGCACGGCGTCTCCGGTTTGGTGATCGCGGCAATTTTCGCGGCGGCGATGTCAAACTTGAGCGGCTCGCTCAACTCGCTTTCGTCGAGCACGGTCCTGGATTTCTACAAGCCTTTAATTAAACCGCAGGCCACCGACGGAGAATTATTGAAGCTCTCGCGCTGGCTCACCGCCGCGTGGGGAATCGTTTTGATTGGCATCGCGATCTTGGCGAGCAGTTGGGGATCGGTGTTCACGACGGGGCTGACGATCGCGTCGCTCGTTTACGGCCCGATGTTGGGCGCGTTCCTGCTCGGCGTGCTGACAAAGCGGGCAAATCAGACGGGCGTCATGGTCGGCATGGCGGCAACGTTGGTAGTTATGGTCTTCATAAAGTTTAATGGCGCAGGCTTGCAATGGGCATCAGCGAAGTTTCAATTCCAACCAACTGCCTGGATGGGTTGGCTGGCGGCCCACACGAATATCGCGTGGACGTGGTATGTCTTAATCGGCACAATCATCTGTTCCTCGATTGGTTATGTTACCAGTCTGCTGACAAAGACAAAGCAGACAGATTTTGTTACGGCAGAAAGTTGATCCCTTGATTAGACACGAACCCGGACTTCACCTTCGACGAGCTGTTCGCATCACGACGCTCCTGCTCGCGATGACGTTCGTGCTCGGCCCGTCGGGCATTGTCCGCATAGCAACGCCCGCATCAGCGAACGCCACGCCCGCTGATGAATCCGTTAAGCCGTATTCGCGAAAACCGTCGAAGGAAGCGCTGAAGTGGGCCGACAAGGAACTCCGGCGCATGTCTTTGGATGAAAAGATCGGCCAACTGATTTCCGTAGGAATCAACGCCACGTTTCTGAATCAGGACAGCGAAGCTTTCAAAGCCCTGCGTCACCAGGTGGTCGACAATCACGTGGGCGGGATCATTCTCTTTCGCGGTCCCGTGTACGAATCGGTCGTGATCGTCAATCGGATGCAGACGCTGGCAAAGTATCCGTTGCTGATCTCCGCCGATCTCGAAGCCGGATCGGGAATGCGTTTCGATGACACGGTGAATTTCCCCTGGAACATGGCCATTGCGGCCACGGGCAATCCAGACTTTGCGCGGCGAGCCGGCGACTTAACTGCGCGCGAGGCGCGGGCGCTCGGCATTCAGCAGATTTACGCGCCGGTGGCGGACGTGAATAACAACGCGGCCAACCCGGTCATCAATGTCCGTTCGTACGGCGAAGATCCGGCGGACGTAGCCAGGTTTGTCGCGGCGTTTATCGAGGGCGCGCAACACGCGGGCGTGATCGCAACGGCCAAGCATTTTCCCGGCCATGGAGACACGGCCACCGATTCTCACCGGGGCCTGCCGGAGATTGATGTCACGCGCGAACGTCTGAATTCGGTCGAACTGGTTCCCTTCCGCGCCGCGGTTAATGCCGGCGTCGGCGCCGTGATGGACGGCCACATCGGCTTGCCTTTGATCGATCCGACAGCGATCACGCCGCTGCCGCGCGACGTTAAGCTCAAGCCGATTGAAACGGAAGACGGCGGCGAAATCGTGGTTGAAAAAGGAACAATGCCGACCACGCTATCGCCGGTGATGAACGGAATTCTTCGTCGCGAACTGAACTTCGATGGGTTAATCGTCACGGACGCGATGAGCATGAGCGGCCTGACGCTTTACTTCACCCAGGAAGAGGCATCGGTGCGCGCGATTGACGCGGGCGCCGATTTGCTCTTGAAGCCCGCCGATCCGGACGCGGCCCTGCGCGGAGTGCGCGCCGCGGTGAAGAGCGGAAGGTTGAGCGAAAAACGCATCGAAGAATCCGCGCGTAAAGTGCTGGCCGCGAAATA
>WNFB01001555.1_pt1 | contig 19661 bp, 16 predicted proteins | sample 5400501 | NCBI WGS metagenome assembly WNFB01 (sample SAMN13153341, study PRJNA577476) | soil metagenome | isolation source: 200 cm saprolite under Douglas fir tree site 2 hole 1 | place: USA:California | collected 2015-04-18 | reverse complement strand
CTTTCTTGCCGTCCCGGGAGTAGCCGCGGGCTGCCAGCGGGCACCGCGTGCCCTCCAGCCACGAGCTGGACAGGCCGGACAGGGCCATCCGCGCCGGGTTCGCCTCCGGTCCCAGGTGCCGGGCGGCCAGCTGCTTCTCGATCCCGTCCTGCCGGCCTTCCAGCCAGTCCATCGCCGCGGCGATGCCTGCCGGGTTAAGTCGAAGTCGACCATGCGATGTGAGAGCCGCTAATCCAGTGCGCTGACCGGCGGTCGCCATCGGCGAAAGGCAGTTGCCTTAGCGCGGATTTCCGCACCGCTACCTTGGCCCCTGGGTCAGGCGAATTCGAAGCGGAGATGGCGTCCGCCCCACCAGGGGACGGTGGTGTCGGCGGGCAGGCTGGCGTGGCGGAGGACGGGTGAGTAGGCACGGCGGTTGATCTTGACAGTGATGCTGGCGCCGTTGCTGATGATCTCGCCGGGGGTGTCCAGGAACCGGCGCTGGAGGGTGTCGGGGGTGGCGTGGCCGTAGTTGCCGGGCAGGCGCAGCCGGAAGGCGGCGGTGAGGGCCTGGGCCAGGACGCACAGGACTACGTCGAGGTCGACGTTGAGGTTGACGGCGCTGGAGAGGGCGTCGGCGCAGAATGCCTGGATGATCTCGGCGAGGCGCTGCCCGGTGGTCATGCGGCGGGCGTACTGCTCGATGAGCTGTTTGGTCTTGATGTCGTGGTCGTTGGTGATGATGACGGTGGGCGCCTCGCGGCCCAGGCCGGTGACGACCAGCTGGCGGACGGTGCCGGGGTAGCTGGTGAGTTTCACCGCGGCGTCTTCGTGCACCCTGGGCTTGTTGTGGCGGCCGGGCCGGTCCAGGGTGATCTGCTTGAAGTCTTTGCTGGTGAGGGCGCTGATCTGCCTCATCAGGGCGGGGGAGCGCATCCGCAGGGTGGCGAATTTCACGCCGCGGTCGTCGAGCTCGCCCAGGACGGGCTGGGTGGTGACTCTCTGGTCCATGATCAGCATGCGCGGATCTGATCCCGACGCCTGTTTCCAGTGGTCGCAGAAGGCGATCACCTCGCGGTGCTGGCCGGCCTTGGTCAGGTCGGCGTTGGCGTAGACCAGGTTATGGGTGCCGGAGTCCTGGGCGAAGAAGGTCAGTACGCTGCGGGAACGCTGGGACCGGGTGGGCACGTAGTGCTTCTCCAGGGCGGGATCGGCGCCCCAGTGCTTGACGGCGTGAAAATCCAGGTCGAAGATTGCCTCCTCGCTGGCGGCCAGCCCGGCGGAGATCATCCTGGTGTCCAGCGCGGCCAGGAACGCGCGCTGGTGGTCGTGGGACAGCCGGTAGGAGTAGTCGGTGAGCGCGGTCTTCTTGGGCAGGATCGACAGCCCGGCCAGGAGCGCGGGGGCCGGGTCGCACAGCAGGTCATCGACGTGGGACACGCGCCGGGTGGCGGTGAGCTTGAGGGCCAGCAGGGACAGCAGGTAGCCGGCGGCGGGGATTGTCCTGGTGGCGGGGTAGCCGGCGGCGGTGACCAGCGCGGGCAGGTCGAGGGCGACCAGGTCGGGGACGGTCAGCAGCAGCCCGGCCATGGTGGTGTGGGTGCGCCCGGGCAGGGCGGCGAAGTCGATCACGGCGGCGGCCGGCAGGGCGGTGTCCCGGCCGGGGGTGGCCGGGCTGATGCTGGCCCGTGGCTCCGGGCCGCGCAGCAGCCGGCCGAATCCTTCCTCGCGCAGGATGTCGCTGACGGCGGTGCGGCCCAGGGCGGTCCCCTCCAGCGACAGCCGGGTGCTGATCTCGTAGATCGACAGGCCCTCCCGGCGCAGCTCGATGACGCGGGCGCGGGCGGCGTCCTTCTTCGGCGCGCTCTTGCGGCCGGGGACACCCGGCGGCGCGAACACGGTGAGCTTGCCTGCCCGCAGGTCGCGGACGAGGGAGGCCAGCGCGGCGCGGGTGTAGCCGGTGGCATCGGCGGCCTGCCGCAGCGATGCGCCCGCATACAGGTAGGCGCGCAGCGCCTCGTAACGCCGCTGGTTCACCTGGCCCGGGCCGCCGAGCAGCTCCCACCCAGGGCGCGGGGCCGGTATCGCGGTCATGCCGCTGATCTACCACAATGGCCGGGCGCCCCGCTGCGGCGCGATCGCGCCCGGTGACGCGATTTCCGTGCTGGTTTGTCACTGTATAGGTGATTACAGATCGGGCAATTCAGTCCTGATCGTCTATGCCCGCTTAGATAACAAACTTTATGCGACCGGGCGTGTCCCGTATTCCGGCCCCGATATCGACAGCGGGCCTCCAGGCAGACTCCGGTCAGATCGCAGGCCAGCAGCCGTGCCCCGTTCGCAAGCTCCTTGACCACCCAGGCCAGCATGGGGTCGATTCACCGGAGCGGAAGTCCGCGTTAGCGGACACGAGAAATCGAACATGTTGTGCAGGTCAAGTGTCGCATGGGCGCTAGCGCCCGGCGCGAGCAGAACGAGCAGCGTCCTGGCCGGGATGCGGCCCGCTGCGGTGCCGACCTCTGTGCCGGTCCGGGTGGCGAACGAGACGCTTGGATAACCGAGCAGCGTGCAATTCGTCCTGGAAATGTTGGTGAAGTCAAGCGGGCGGTAGAAGTTGCCTGCTCCCGCGCCGTTCCACGGACCAAGCGTTATTCGTAGCGCGTGCGTCGCACAGGGCTGCGGACCGGCGGGCGTCGCTGTTTCGGTCGGCTTGGAGACTGGTCCCGATGAGGTGGCGCAGGACACGGCCAAAGCGGCCGTACAGGCAACCATAGCCACAGCCGCCATCCGGACCCAGGGCACGGATCGAGCCACAGCAGCCTCCGGGCATTCCAGGAACAACGTGGCTGTCATGAGAGCTGTCATGAGATAAGACACCGACGCCCTCACATTGGTTGGGCACGAGCGCGGGAGCAGGCACGGGCCACACGCCACGGACGCCAGCGGGTAGCAGCGGTCACTCAAGCGCGCAGGAAGGCCGTCGGCCAGCAGGAACGTCTGTCCTGCTCAGGCAAGCTGCTACGTCGCCGATCTTCCAAGCTGGCGATGCCGGGGGCGTGCCCGCGCGTGCCCGATCGACTTCTGCGCTCATTCCCGAGCGGACAGTGCGGCCGGCAGCTCGAACCTGGCCATCACCGGGTTCCCGGCCCGCCGCCGCGGGGCCAGCGTGCCCGGTGGCGGTTGGCTCCCGTTAGCCTGCAGCTGTGGAGCCAGCAGGCGGCGTGCGGGTGCTTCGGCATGAGGCCGTAGGGGTTGCGGGCGCGATCTGCGAGATCGTGCTGGAGCGGCCGGAGGCCATGAACGCGCTGAGCACGGCCATGGCCGGCCGGCTAGCGCAGGTCTGCGCGGAGATCGCGGCTGACCTTCAGGTCCGCGCGGTGGTGCTGGCCGGGGCGGGGGAGCGTGCGTTCTGCGTTGGCGCTGACCTGAAGGAGCGGGCGGCGATGACCGACGCGCAGCTGCTGGCGCAGCGGCCTGTGTTCCGGGCGGCGTTCGGCGCGCTGCTCGGCCTGCCGCAGCCGGTGATCGCGGCCGTGCACGGTTACGCGCTCGGCGGCGGCTGTGAGCTTGCGCTGTCCTGCGACCTGATCGTGGCCGACGAGACCGCCATATTCGGCCTGCCGGAGACAACCGTAGGCCTGGTCCCCGGCGGCGGCGGCACCCAGCTTGCGCTGCGGCGCATCGGGCCAGGCCGGGCCGCTGACCTGATCCTCACCGGACGCCGGGTCGATGCGGCCGAGGCAGAGCGGCTCGGCCTGGCCGACCGGCGGGTGCCAGCCGGCTCGGCGGCCGGGCATGCACTCGCGCTCGCGCGCCAGATTGCGGGCAACTCCCCGGTGGCCGTGCTGGCCGCCAAGCGAGCCATCAGGCAGGGCTCGGGCGTGAGCCTCGCTGTCGGCCTCGAGGTCGAGGACGCCGCCTGGCGGACTGCCGCCTTCTCCGGGGATAGAAGGGAGGGCATCGCGGCGTTCAACGAGAAGCGGGAGCCACGGTGGCCGGGCCAGTAGCCGTGCAGGTACCCAACGCCGGGCGGAACGACCAGCGGCGCCCGGCGCCCTTGCCGCGCGGGCAGCGGGGCGGGCGCCCGGGCGCGGACCGGCCGGGCGCCTGGGCAGCCTGGCGGGCGGGCGGCAGCCAGGCCGGGTGCGCCGCGGGCAATACGGTTGAGCTGGATGGAGGCAGCAGGTGAGTGATCTTCCCGAGCGGATCTCAGTACGCGAGGTCGGCCCCAGGGACGGGCTGCAGAACGAGGATCCGGTGCCGGCCGAGGCCAAGATCGAGCTGATCGACCGGCTGTCGGCCACCGGGGTGGGCCGGATCGAGGCGGTGTCGTTTGTCCGGCCGGAGGCGATACCTCAGATGGCCGACGCAGAGGAGGTATGGAGGCGGATCACCAGGGCGCCGTCCGTCCGCTACTCGGCACTGGTGCCGAACCTGCGCGGTGCCGTCCGGGCGATGGACAGCGGGCTCACCGAGATCGAGGCCGTCGTGTCGGCCTCGGAGACGCACAACCGCAAGAACGTCAACCGGGGCACGGAAGAGTCGCTCGACGACATCGCGGTGATCATCGATCAGGCACACCAGCGGGGGGTTGCCTGCCAGGTCATCGTGTCAACAGCATGGGGCTGCCCGTACGAGGGCGACGTGCCGGCCGGCCGGGTAATCAGGGTGGCAGGTCGCGCGGTCGCCGACGGCGCTGACAGCATCTCGTTCGGCGACACAACCGGCATGGCCACGCCACGGCGGGTCCGCGAGCTTGTCAGCGAGTTCCGCAACGCCTATCCCGACACCCCGCTCAACCTGCACTTCCATAACACCCGGGGGACGGGCCTGGCCAACGTGCTGACCGCACTTGAGCTTGGCGTGGCGGACTTCGACGCATCGGTTGGCGGCCTTGGCGGCTGCCCCTACGCGCCGGGTGCCACCGGTAACATCGCCACCGAGGAACTAGTGCACATGGTCGAGGACATGGGCGTGGCGACCGGCATCAACCTGGCCGCGATGATCGAGGCCGCCGCCGATGCTGAGCGGATCATCGGCCGCAAGCTGCCATCCCAGGTACTCAGGGCGGGCCCGCGGACCAGGACGATCCCGGCCTGACGTTCGGCTCGCTAGGCGAGCGTCTCCGCCTCGGCCGCCGTGCCCGCCTCGGCCGCCGTGCCCGCCTCGGCCGCTGCGCTCGCCATGCCCGTTTCGGCCCCGGTTCCGGCTCCGGCCGCGTGGCTGGTCACCGTTCTGGCTTCGGCCGCGTGGCTGGTCACCGTTCCGGCTTCGGCGGCGTGGCTGGCCGCGGTGCCTGCTTGGCCCGCGTGGCCGTCAAGGGTGCCCGCCGAAGCTGCGGTTCCGGCCACCGCTTCCTTGCGCCGGTCGGCGAAGGCGAGTGCGGCTGCCATGCAGGCCAGGGGGACGGCGGGGATGACGTAGCGGTAGGTGTATTCGTGCTCGGCGATCGGCAGCACCACTGTCACCATGGCGGAGGTCCACAGCAGCACGGCGGCGGCCGCGCGGCGGCGGGGGATGAGGATCCCGGCCAGGCCGGTGGCGACGATCAGGGCAAACAGCGGCCCGGGCAGGAAGATCACGCGCTCGTAGCCGCGGATCAGGCGCGCCCAGGGCTGCACCAGCCGGGTGCCCATGTGGTGGCCGAGGTACCGGCCGATCCCGGCGGTGGTCCCTACATAGTCCTGCACGGCCGCGAGGGCGTAGGCGCGGTTGACCGGGCCCATGGAGGACAGCCGGGGCTGCGCGGGCCCGGGGAACGGAAAGATGTCAGCGGAGCGGAACGGGATAGCGGCGTCGCGGCCGACCGCGGCGGCGTAGCCGAGCGGCTGGGCCGCGATCGCGCGGAGCGCGAACCGCAGCGCGCGCTGGTTGTTCGCGGCCGTGAACGCGGCGGTGTCCGGCACGACCCCGGCCTGCGGCGCGGCGGGCCACATCCACGCGTGGTGGTCCCACAGGTACACCTTGGGCAGCAGCCGCCCGGACCCGGCCGGCCGCGCGAGCTGGCGGGGCTGGCGCTCGGGGCACAGCGCCGCCAGGCTGGCCGGCGGGCGGATCACCGCGCAGTCAGCGAACGACATCGTCCGCGACCACAAGAACAGCCCGTTGCTGTTGGTCAAGTTGAACGACCCGTACACCGCCGCGAACCACGACATGTACGCCAGCACCGGCACCGCCCCGGCCACCAGCACCAGCACCGCCCGCCGCCACCCGGCCCGCCGCAGCAGCAGGTACACCGCCAGGAACGCCACCAGCGGCAGCGCCGCCGGGCGCACCACCGCCGAGGCCCCCATCAGCGCCCCTGCCACCGCCACCCGGCCCGCCGACGGCCGGTCCCGCACCAGCAGCACCGCGAAACTGGCCACCAGCAGCGCCATCGCCAGCAGATCCGCCATCACCAGCTGCTCCAGCAGGAACTGCGCCGGATCAAACAGCACCGTCGCCGACCCGAGCACCGCGATCCACGACCGCACCCCGAGCCGGCGCAGCACCGCGTACACCATTACCGCGATAGCCAGGCCGAGCAGGTGCTGCAGAGCAGCGATCAGGGCGAGGGAGTGAAACGGCCGCAGCAGCCACAAGAACAGCGTGTACCCGCCCGGATTCACCGGATTCGGCCGCAAATGCGCCGCATCCCACAAATAATCATACGAATCAAGCTTAAACAAGATCGCCGGCCGGAAGCCCGCCATCACCACCACCCGCGGCACCACCGACAACCCCAGCACCACCGCAAACAGCCGATGCCGCCCCGCCAGCCCGGGCAGCCCGGCTAGTCCTGCCCGCAGGCGGCTGGCGGCACCGCGGGCGCGCGTCCCGGCCTGCGGCCCGCCCTCGCCGTCAGCCGCCCCCTGGCCGGGAACTTCCCTCAGCACCGACATCCGCACTCCTCGCACCCGCCTCACGCGCAGCCCAAAGCCGATCCACGGCGGGACCAAGGATAACCGCGCGCTCCCTGCCGGGAGGTTACTCCGCGGCACCAGGGCCACAGAAACGCCGCTGAGCCACGCAGCAGCGCCATAGCCTGGCTATGACGCAGAACGCCAGAAACGCCGTGGTCAGCTACTGAGGTCGCCGAGGGCCGGCCTGAGTCGGCGGCCCGCGCCGATGCGGTGGCTAATCGCCACGGCCGCCGGGCAGCGGGTAGGCGGCAAGGAAGACCGCCGCCTCTTGCGCATCAGGCGGCCAGCGGTAGGCCCGGCACCGGCATCCCGCCGGGAGGACGAGCGCGTCGCCGACCGTGAGCACCCGGTCCTCATACGCGGCCGACTCGAACTCCGCCCTCAGATTCGCTGCGATGTTTGCCGGCCGATAGCCGGGAAACTTGCCGGGCAGTCCACACCCAGTCGGCGGGGGATCGGAGCGGAGATCATGTTCAAGCGGTTCGGTCTCATCGGCCTGATTTACATCATCGTCGGCCTCGTCGTCGCGTGGCAACGCCACTACATCACCGTCCACCTGCTCAAGCTGGCGCTGTCCGCGGTGCTCGCTGTCTTCCTCTGGTGGCTGGTGCTGCTCGGCGTCAACCTGCACATACACTAAAGATCTCACGGGATTTACGCAGTTGAACCCGGCCGGCCGAGGCTCGGTAGGCTCGCGTTCGTGAGCGAAGAACCGAGCGCCGCCGCTCCGGGCGTCAACGGCGGTACAGGCCACCCTGACCTCCCCGAGGTCCGCGCCAGGATCGAGCAGGGAGGCGCGGCCAGGTATCACGAGGCCGCTGCCGCCAGGGGCAAGATGTTTGCCAGGGACCGGATAGCGGTCCTGGCCGACAAGGGCAGCTTCACCGAGGACGGCCGGTTCGCGAACGTCCTGGCTGCTGGCCTGCCCGCGGACGGGGTGATCACCGGCACGGCTACCATGGGTGGCCGGCCGGTCGCGCTGATGGCCAACGACTCCACGGTCAAGGCGGGCTCCTGGGGAGCGCGCACGGTCGAGAAGATCATCCGGATCATCGAGAAGGCGTACGCATCCGGCATCCCGATGATCTACCTGGTGGACTCGGCCGGCGCCCGGATCACCGACCAGGTCGAGATGTTCCCCGGCCGCCGCGGCGCGGGCAGGATCTTCCACACCCAGGTCCGCGCGTCCGGGTCGATCCCGCAGGTGTGCGCGCTGTTCGGGCCGTCGGCGGCGGGCGGCGCGTACATCCCGGCATTCTGCGACTACGTCGCGATGGTGGACGGGAACGCCTCGATGTACCTGGGCAGCCCGCGGATGGTCGAGATGGTGGTGAAGGAGAAGACCACGCTGGAAGAGATGGGCGGCGCCCGGATGCACTGCACCGTCTCCGGCTGCGGTCATTACCTGGCCGCGTCCGAGCACGATGCGCTGTCGGCCGTCCGCTCGTACCTGTCCTACCTGCCCGGCAACTGGCAGCAGCCGCCGCCCGCCGGGCCTGCTCGCGAGCCTGCGCCCGCCGACCTGCGCGCGATGGTGCCTGCCAGCGAGCGGCAGGCCTTTGACATGCGCAGGTACGTGCGCGGGCTGGTGGACGAGGAGTCCCTGTTCGAGATCCACGCACTGTGGGCCAGGGAGCTCGTGGTCGGCTTCGCCCGGCTGGCGGGCCAGGTCATCGGCGTCGTCGCCAGCAACCCGATGTTCAAGGGCGGCGTGCTGTTCGTCGACTCGGCGGATAAGGCCACCCGCTTCATCCAGCTCTGCGACGCGTTCAGCGTGCCGCTGCTTTTTCTCGCGGACGTGCCGGGCTTCATGGTCGGGACGGCGGTCGAGCGGCAGGGCATTATCCGGCATGGCGCCAAGATGATCAGCGCCGTGGCGGAGGCTACCGTGCCGAAGATCTGCGTCATTGTCCGTAAGGCATATGGCGCGGGCCTGTACGCGATGGCCGGACCCGGTTTCGAGCCGGACGCGACGCTGGCGCTGCCCACTGCCAAGATCGCGGTGATGGGGGCAGAGGCCGCCGTCAACGCGGTGTATTTCAACAAGCTCGCCGAAATCACCGATCCGGCCGAGCGGGACCGGGAAACCAGCAGGCTCCGCACGGAGTATGAGAGCGACATCGACGTGCTCAGGCTGGCGGGCGAGCTCATCGTGGACGATGTCGTCGAGCCGGAGGATCTGCGGGCGGAGCTCATCCGCCGGTTCGCCGCCGCGCAGGGCAAGGACCGGTCCTTCTCACGCCGGCGGCACGGCGTCGCCCCGGTCTGATGTCACGCAATAGCCGTTGATACGCCGCCCGGCGGACGGCGGCCGGATGCCAACTGGAGAAGTTCTGCGCGTAGCGTTCGGGAAAGTTGCCTGCTCGCCTTACCATCTGACCATGACCAACGTGCTGCTCGCCGAGGACGACCTGTCCATCTCCGAGCCGCTGGCCCGGGCGCTGCGGCGCGAGGGCTATGACGTCGGCGTCTCCGCCGACGGGCCCGGGGCGCTTGAGGCGGCACGGGCCGGCGGGATCGACCTGATCGTGCTCGACATCGGCCTGCCCCAGCTGGACGGGCTCGAGGTCTGCCGCTTGATCAGGTCGGAGGGCCAGGCAGTCCCCGTGCTGATCCTGACCGCGCGGGCTGATGAGGTGGACACGGTGATCGGGCTGGACGCCGGGGCGGACGATTACGTCACGAAGCCGTTCCGGCTCGCCGAGCTGCTCGCCAGGGTCCGCGCGCTGCTGCGCCGGGGCGCCTCGGAAACGCACGTGGCGCAGGGAGTGCGCATTGACGCGGATGCCCGCCGTGCCTGGCTCGACGACGCCGAGATCGATCTCACCTCCAAGGAATTCGACCTGCTGTCCCTGCTCGTCGCCGAGGCGGGGAAGGTGGTCACCCGCGAGCAGATCATGCGCCAGGTCTGGGACAGCAAATGGTGGGGCTCGACGAAAACACTGGACATGCACGTCTCCTGGCTCCGGCGCAAACTCGGTGACGACGCGCATGACCCGCGTTTCATCACCACCGTCAGAGGTGTCGGATTCAGGTTCGAACGCGGTGACTGATGGCGGGTGCCCGGATTGAGCATGCCCTGGCAGGCGGCAGGCGCTGCCGCTGATGGCGGACCCGGGCGCTGAGCCGTGCGGCGCCGCCTGCTTTTCTCAACGCTCGCCGTCGCGGTGGCCGCCGTCCTGCTGCTCGGCGTGCCGCTTGCCTTCGTCTTCAGCCGCCTGCAGGTCAGCGAGGCTTCCCAGCAGGTGCGCCGCGACGCGGCGACGCTCGCCAGGGGCTTGCAGGCGCGGGTCAACGCGGGCCTGCCGCCGAACGCCGCTCAGGTGGGCAGGTCGCTGCCCGACCGGTACGTGATCATCCGGCAGTACTCGGTCGGCCGGACGTCGATCGGCAAGCCGCCGCCTCCCAACGGCGTGATCACCGCCCAGGCCGTCACCAGGGACTTCTCGGTCACCGTCGAAGCCGACGATTCGACGGTCGGCGGCCGGGTGGCCCGGGCGCTGCTGCTGATCAGCGCGCTCGCGCTGCTTTCCGTCGGGGTTGCCGTGGCCCTCGCCATCCTGCAGGCGCGGCGGCTCACCCGGCCGCTGGAGGAACTCGCCCGGGCGGCCGACCGGCTCGGCTCGGGCGACGCCCGCCCGCTCGGGCGACGTTACGGGATACCGGAACTCGACCAGGTCGCCGAGGGCCTGGACGGTTCCGCGCAACGCATCACGGACCTGCTGTCGGCTGGCCGTGACTTCGCGGCTGACGCCTCGCACCAGCTACGCACGCCGCTGACGGCGCTGTCGATGCGGCTTGAGGAGATGATCGCGGCTGCTGAGGATCCTGATGTGGTGCGTGAGGAAGGCGCGGCTGCCCTGGCCCAGACGGAGCGGCTCGCCGAGGTCGTCGGGCAGTTGCTCGGCCGGGTAGCGCGCCGGTCGGTGGCCGGCGCTCCAGCGCTCGCCTCGATCGACGATGTCGTGTCCCAGCAGGTCGTCGAGTGGGATCCGGCGTTCCGGCGGCTGAGCAGGAAACTTGAGGTGACGGGCGAGAAGGGCCTGTTCGCATACGCGACGCCTGGCAGCGCTGCCCAGGTGATCGCCACCTTGCTGGACAACGCGCTGGTGCATGGCGCCGGGGTCGTGACCATCAGGACGTCGCATACCCCGAGGTCGGTCGTCGTGGAGATCAGGGACGAGGGCAAGGGCGTTCCGCCGGAACTGGCGCCGCGGATATTCGAACGCAGCGTCAGCGGCCGGCTCGGCGGCACCGGGCTCGGGCTGTCGCTGGCCCGCTCGGTGGCCGCGGCGGACGGCGGCCAGGTCGTTCTGGTCAGGCCGCGGCCGGCGGTCTTCGCGCTGTTCCTTCCGCACGGCGCCGCCGACCCTGGCGATGAGCCCGTCGTCAGCGGCCCTGCCTGAGCAGCGGCCGCCGGCTATGCCCGGTCAGAACGAAGGCGGTCGGCCGGGAGCCGCTCGGCCATGCGGCGTTCCGCCCGGGAGGGCCCGGCCACCGGACGCTCCGCCGCCGGTACCCGGCCGGCCGGCGCGGACTGGTCGCCGGCGGCGGGCTGGCTGGCGTCACGACAGAGCGGCCCGCGAGCTAATTCAAGTGCCGCCGCCGTCCCGGGCTTGAGCATCGCCTCGCCGGGATCGAAGGCCAGGAACACCCATCTGCGGTAGGACCAGTAGCGGAAGAGCATGCCCAGGAGCACGCCGCCGACCTGGGCCGCGTTGTAGGCGGCGAGGCTCTGCAGGCGGAGGACGCTGGTAACGAAGCCGATCACGAGCAGGGACGTCACGAGGCCGATCAGGTTCAGCCCGAAGAAGATCAGCCCGCCGCGCACAAGACCCTGGCTGGCCCGGTGCCGGAAGGTCCAGAGCCGGTGACCGGTATAGGAGACGACCATGGCCACCGAGGCAGAGATGGCCTTTGCCATCAGCGGTCCGAAGCCGGCCTTGCCGTGCAGCAGGGCGGCTCCGCCGAGGTCGATGATCAGCCCGAGCGTGCCGATGAGGCCGAACCTGGTCAGCTCGGCGATCAGCGTGGCGAATCGACGGTGCAGGTCAGCGACGAGTCTCACGGGTGGCGTCGGCATCCCTTCTGGCGTGGCATGCGCACACGGCGCCGTCAGGGCGATGTCCGCTTACAGCCGAATGTACTACCCAGGTCAGGACCAGCCCATCAAACGGTAACGGCCAGCCCATCTCATGTTCGCGGGGCGTTAACGTATCGGCCGGCTGGACTGGCTGTGCGGTTACCGTCCGCGATCGCTTTCGCGCCTCCGCATAGCCCTGCGCACAGCCCTTTCTCCTTGAGGCCGCCGTGACCGGCCCCGCCGCCTGCCCAGGCCGCGGTCTCTGGGATGCCGCCGTACTACGTCACCACTGACCACGGTCGCCCGGTTGCCGAGGTCCGAGACTCATCTAGCGGGAAGACGCTTAGTGTGGTGCGGCTGGGCCTGCGCACACGATTTTCCCGGACCGTCGTGCAGGCAGCCACCGGTGCCAGGCCTTCACGCGGACGGCCGTGGCATGGCCAGCCGCCGCCGGCGTTGCGCAGGCTGCCCGGGCACCTCGTAGGCTACGGCTGGTGACGAGTCAGGCCGGTGACACCGGGACCGCGGTCGCCTCAGCCGCTCCCGGCCGGTGCGATGAGCCCGTCGTCGGAATGGTCGGCGCCGGGCAGCTCGCCCGGATGACCTGCCAGGCGGCGATCGGCCTTGGCGTCAGGTTCCGCGTGCTCGCGGCAGACGCCGGGGAGAGCGCCGCCCTGGTGTGCGCGGGCACCCAGCTCGGCGACTACCGCAGCGGCAGCGACCTGATGGAATTCGCGGCCGGCTGCGACGTGGTGACGTTCGACCACGAGCATGTGCCGGGCGCGCAGCTTGACGCGCTAGAGCGGGCCGGAGTGGTGATCCGCCCGGGGGCACGGGCGCTCCGCCTCACGCAGGACAAGCGTGCCATGCGGGAATGGCTGACCGAACGCGGCATCGCCTGCCCGCCCTTCGCCGCGGTGGCCAGCACCGGCGGGATCGCCAGTTTCGCCGCGGCCCACGGCTGGCCGGTGGTGCTGAAGGCAGTCAGCGGCGGATACGACGGCCGCGGCGTCTGGGTGTGCAGCACGGCGCGCGAGGCAGCCGACGTGCTGGCGCAGGCCGGCTCCCGCGGGCTCGAGCTGATAGCCGAGCAGCATGTCGCGTTCACCCGCGAGCTTGCCGCACTGGTCGCGCGTTCGCCGGCCGGCCAGGGCGCTGCCTATCCGGTCGCGGCGACCGTGCAGCGGGACGGCATCTGCCACGAGGTGCTGGCGCCGGCCCCCGGGCTGCCTGCTGGCCGCCAGGCGGAGGCGCAGCGGCTGGCGCTGGCCATTGCCGCCGAGCTCGGCGTGACGGGGCTGATGGCTGTCGAGCTGTTCGACACCGCGGACGGCCTGCTCGTGAACGAGCTGGCGATGCGGCCGCACAATTCCGGTCACTGGACCATGGACGGATCGGTGACCTCGCAATTCGAGCAGCACCTGCGGGCGGTTCTTGACCTGCCGCTCGGCGCGCCCGGCCTGGCCGGCCGGTCCGCCGTCATGGTCAACGTCCTCGGCGGCGATGACCCGGACCTGCACGACCGGCTGATCCACGTCATGGCTGCCGATCCGGGCGTCAAGGTTCACCTCTACGGCAAGGTAGTAAGGCCGGGGCGGAAGGTCGGCCACGTCACCGTGGTCGGCGACGATATAGCGCGGCTCCGTGACCGGGCCAGGCGTGCGGCCAGCTACCTGAGCCACGGGACCGAGGAGCCGTAGGGCAAGGCCGGGGCCGCGGCCGCGGGGCGGTCAGGCGCGGTCGGGGGACAGCAGTCAGCGCGTCAGGCGGAGATGACGGCCGGCCGGGAAAGCGGGCATCCGGTCGGTGCAGGCAACAGGCAGCGGACAGCGGAAGGGATCGTGACAATGAGCGTCGGGCCGCTGGTAGGCGTGGTCATGGGCAGCGACTCGGACTGGCCGGTACTGGCGGCCGCGGTCGAGGTGCTGGCTGAGTTCGGTGTGCCGTGCGAGGCCGATGTCGTGTCGGCGCACCGGATGCCGCACGAGATGATCAGCTACGGCGCGGCCGCGGCGGAGCGCGGCCTCCGGGTGATCATCGCCGGGGCAGGCGGCGCGGCCCACCTGCCGGGCATGCTCGCCGCCGTCACGCCCCTGCCGGTGATCGGCGTGCCGGTGCCGCTGGCGCACCTGGACGGGCTCGACTCGCTGCTGTCCATCGTGCAGATGCCCGCGGGCATCCCGGTCGCGACGGTCGCCATCGGAGGCGCGCGCAACGCGGGACTGCTGGCCGTCCGGATCCTCGCGGCATCGGACGGCCGGCTGCGAGACCGGATGACGGCATTCCAGCAGCAGCTCAACGAAACCGCGCAGGCCAAGGGCGCCGCGCTGCGGGCCAGGCTGCGTGACGACGGGCAACTACCATCGGGGACATGAGCATCGATTTCCCCGCCTTCGCCCTGCCGCCAGAGCACGAAGCGCTCCGCGAGGCGGTTCGCGCCCTGGCCGACGCCAGGATCGCCCCGCACGCCGCCAAGGTCGACCAGGCTGCCGAGTTCCCGTGGGAAGCCCATGATGCCCTGGTCAAGGCCGACCTGCAGGCCGTGCACATCCCGGAGGCCTACGGCGGCGCGGGTGCCGACGCGATCGCGTCCGTGATCGTCATCGAGGAGGTTGCGCGGGCCTGCGCCTCCTCGTCGCTGATCCCGGCGGTCAACAAGCTGGGCACCGTGCCGCTGCTGCTCGCCGCGGGCGAGGAGCTCAAGCAGCGGTACCTGCCGCCGGTCGCCCGCGGCGACGCGATGTTCTCCTACGCGCTGTCCGAAGCTGAGGCAGGCTCCGACGCGGCAGCGATGAAAGCGCGTGCCGTCCGCGACGGTGATGCCTACATCCTGAACGGGACCAAGCGCTGGATCACGAACGCAGGCGTCTCGGAGTACTACACCGTGATGGCGGTGACCGATCCGTCCGCCGGCGCCGCCGGGATCTCGGCGTTCGTGGTGGAAAAGGGCGACTCCGGCTTCTCCTTCGGAGCGCCCGAGCACAAGCTGGGTATCAAGGGTTCGCCGACCAGGGAGCTGTACTTCGACAACTGCGTGATCCCGGCCAGCCGCCTGATCGGCGAAGAGGGCACCGGGTTCCAGACGGCGCTGGCGACCCTGGACCACACCCGGATCACGATTGCCGCTCAGGCGCTCGGCATCGCCCAGGGGGCCCTCGACTACGCGGCCGGCTACGTCAAGGAGCGGCGGCAATTCGGCCAGGCCATCGCGGAGTTCCAGGGCGTCCAGTTCATGCTTGCCGACATGGCGATGAAGGTCGAGGCGGCCAGGCAGCTCACCTACGCCGCCGCGGCCAGGTCAGAGCGTGCCATGCAGGGCGATGCCAGCGACGACCTGACGTTCATGTCGTCGGCTTGCAAGTGCTTCGCCTCCGACGCGGCCATGGAGGTCACCACCGACGCGGTGCAGCTGCTCGGCGGCTACGGATACGTCAGTGACTATCCGGTCGAGCGGATGATGCGCGACGCTAAGATCACCCAGATCTACGAGGGCACCAACCAGATCCAGCGCGTGGTCATGGCCCGCCAGCTGCTGATGTAGCCCCGCCCCCGCCGTTTGCCGCCGGGACCGCACCGGTTCCTGCACCGGATTTCCGGCGGCAGGACACTGTTTCCCGCTGAAGCTGCGACGGCAGAATGTACTCCGTGTCTGAGAGAATCGGCGGGAGTCCGATCGTGATCGTCGGCGGTGGCGTCGCGGGGGGCAATGCCGCCGCAACCCTTCGGGAGGAGGGTTTCAGCGGACGGGTCGTGATCATCAGCCAAGAACCGGGCGTCCCGTTTGGTCGTCCTCCGCTGTCCAAGACTTACCTGCGGTCGGAGGAGGATCTCGAAGGCTGGTATGTCAGGCCCGCCGGCTGGTATCAGGAGCACGATGTAGAGCTTCTTAACGAGTCGAGCGTTGCGGCCGTTGATGCAGCCGCGCACGCGGTGGTCCTGGACTCGGGCCAAGAGCTCAGGTATCAGAAGCTCTTGATAGCCACCGGAGGACGGAATCGGCGGCTGGCGGTTCCGGGGGCTGAGCTGTCCGGGATCCATTACCTGCGCACGGTGGCCGAGTGTGACGCGATCAAATCGGAGGCGGTGGCGGATCGGCGCGCGGTGGTAGCGGGCATGGGGTTCATAGGGTGCGAGCTGGCGGCCTCACTGACGCAGCTTGGGGTTCGCGTGACCGCGGTCTTTCCTGGCAGAGTCCCGCTGGAGAGGGTCCTGGGCGCGGAGGTCGGAGCGCTGATCGGCGCCATCCACCACGCGAACGGGGTCGAGCTGCTGGCCGGAGATCAAGTTGCCGCGTTCGAAGGGACCGAGCGGCTGGAGGCGGTCGCGACCGCCAACGGCAATCGTGTCGCGTGCGATTTCGCCGTCGTTGGCATCGGGATAGATCCGGAAGTTCCGGCGGTCACGGGATCATCGATCGCGCGGGCAAACGGGATTCTTGCCGACGAGCTGTGCCGGACCAGCGCGGTTGACGTCTACGCGGCTGGCGACGTCGCGAACCATCGTCACCCGCTTTTCGGGCGGATCCGCGTCGAGCATTTCAACAACGCCGAAAAACAGGGCGCCGCGGCGGCGAGGTCGATGCTCGGCTCGGCTACCCCCTATGGGTACATCCATACTTTCTGGTCCGATCAGTACGAGCACAAGATCGAGTATGCCGGCCACGCCACGAAGTGGGACGAGTTCGTTGTCCGCGGCAGCGTGGATGAAGGGAAGCTGGTTGGCTTCTACCTGCTGGACGGGCTCGTGCAGGCCGCTGTTGGTCTCGACCGTGGCGGCGATCCCGAACTGGACCTCGGCGGCGAGATGGCGGCCGGCGCCCGCCTCGTGGCCCGGCGAGCTCGGCCGGCTCGCGGCTTGCTGGCCGATGAACACATAGACCTGTGGTCGCTGGCGCATGGCGCGTGAGTGTCGTCATCAACCGCGTAGCCTTGCGAGCTCGGCTGGCTCGCGGCTTGCTGGCCGATGAACACATAGACCTGTGGTCGCTGGCGCATGACTGCCGCCATCAACCGCTGGTGCCGTCCCGGTCAGGCGTTGGAGAACAGGGGGATGTTCGCCCCGCTGGCCGGGGCCAGGGGGCTGTCAAGCAGCGCGAGGATCAGTTCCGCGACATCACCGGGGGTCAGGCCGGGACGCAGCTCGGGATTGGCCTGACGCAGCATCTGGGTGTCGACGGCGCCCGGGCTGATGCAAATGGCGCTGATGCCGTGTTTCTTGCCCTCCACCGCGATCGCCTCGGTGAGGCCGATGACTCCGTACTTGGAGACGTTGTATGCGGCCAGGCCCGGGAACTTCTCGGTGGCGTAGACGCCGGAGAGCGAGGCGATGTTGACTATCCGCCCTTCCCCGGCGGGGCGCATAGCGGTGAATGCCGCGCGGCAGCAGAGGAACGAACCGGTCAGGTTGACCCCCAGCGTCTCTTCCCAGATCTCGGGTGTCGTTTCGGCGAACGGCGCGGGCGTCAGCACCCCGGCCGCGCAGACCAGCGCGGCAAGACGGCCGACTCCGGAAGCTGCAGCGAAAAGGCGCTCGACATCCGTGACCTTGCTCACGTCCGTGGGCACCGGCATAGCCTGGCCGCCTGCGTGCCGGATACGGCTGGCGACGCCATCGAGAGCTTCGCGGTCACGGGCGGCAAGAACGACGTGAGCGCCGGCCGTTGCTATGGCCTCGGCGGTGGCAGCTCCGATCCCGCGGCTGGCGCCGGTGACTACAGCCACCCGTCCGGCCAGCCAGTGCATCGGGTCACCCATCGCCTGCCGCCCCGGCACCAGAAGTAACCATTCGCCGGTAGAGCCGCTCGTGAGCGTCCAGGCTTCGTTCCAGGTCGAGATGACCCTCGGCATGGTCGCGGCATGCCGGGCGCGAAATTCCGGCCGCCCTCCCGACGGCGTCGGCGGCTGCCTGGATGTCGTCGGGCGGCACCAGGAAACCGGTCACACCGTCCGCGATCACCTCACCGAGTCCCCCGCGCCTGAACGCGACGACCGGAGTCCCGCACGCCTGCGCCTCGGCTGCGGCCATCCCGAAGGGTTCGTCCCACCTGGCGGGATACAAAACCACTGCTGCGCGAGCCATGGCCACCCACACCAATGTCCGGGGCACTGCTTGATGAACCGCCACGCCTGGCCGAGTACGTCGCGGGCCGATCTCTTCGCGGGCGTATTCGGCATCGTAGATGTCGCCGTACACGTCGATCGGGACTCCGGCCGCGCGGGCGATGTCGATGGCTTCGGCGGCGCCCTTCTCGGGGCTCAATCTGCCAGCGAATACGGCGCCATCCCCGGCTGTCCGCGACCAGGGGATGACACTTGTGGGTACGTAAGGCGGGAGGATCGCATCGACGCGCACGACCCGGCGCCAGGCGCTCGCCTGGAAAACAGATACGGCGGCGACTGCTGGCGGTCTGCCGCACCGGGCTACGTGATGAAGCGCCGCCGCCACGGCCTCGTCCGGGGGCAGGTGGAGCGTGTGCACCACCGGCGCATGCAGCGCAGTCGCGAGCCGGACGGCGGGCGCGTCGAAGGCGTGATTGTGGATCACGTCATATCGGATCTGCTGCACGCTCATGTAGGCGCTGGCGAAAGCAGACTCGGCCGCCGCTGATTCGGAACCGGCTGGCCCAAAGGCCCGGTAGAGCGTCCCGGTCAAAGCCCGGGGATCGACTCCGGTGTCGATCACCTTAACCCCTGGGATCTCCGATCCGGAGGCGGCGTAGACGTGAACTTCGTGCCCCCTGCTGGCAAGGCCGCGGGCAAGATCGGACACGAAGGCCTGCGAACCGCCACGCTGGGGCTCGCGGATGGCTGTCACGAGCGGTGCCATGATTGCGATCTTCATCGTGCCAGCACCTTGAAGGCGAGATCGCGCGGCGGGTTGATCGCCAGAACCTCGAAAGGGACCTGCCGTCGGCCACGCCGACGGACCTCTTCGGCCGCCTTGGGATAGAAGATCTCGGCCAGCTCAACTGCCTCTTTGTGGCTGGCGAACTCGACGGACATCGGTCCGTCGAAGCAGACGTACCGGTAGTTGCGGGCGGCGAGCCAGTCGAGGTTGTTCGGCCAGATAATGGCGACGCAGCCGCCAGGCCTGCATACGCGTTCCATCTCGGACAGGCCGGCCTCGCCGCCATGTCCCGAAGCGGGGGTGAAGGCCGAGCAGGCGACGACCAGGTCAGCGAAATCGTCGGGAAGGGGCAGGTCGTCGAAAAACCCGTGGGTCACTCGTGCGCGGTTGCCGTGATCCGCTTCCGCAAGCTTCCGCGTCAGGATCTGGCGCAAGGGCCTCGCCGGCTCAATCGCAACGACCTCCCGCCCACGGTCGATGAGCTCGAGCGTCAGCCGTCCCGTGCCGGCGCCGACCTCGGCGATCCGGTCTGCGGTGTGCGGCAGCCATCCAAGGACGCCGGGATGGAGGCGCTCGGCCCTGGCTAGCCGGTCATAGAGCCCCGGTTCGAGCCGGTACAGCAGTTCCCAGGCCAGCACGACGTCGGTTTGCGGATCACCGTCCCCGCGCGGAACAAACCGGCTCGCCTCGTCGCGGGTGAACACGCGAAGGTCCGCGGCGGTGTAGCGCCTACGCAATTCCCGGCCCACTCTGGCCGGCGTCTCAGACTTGATCACCGACTTCGGCCCAGTTCTTGTCGGTCTCCCATACGCGGACTGACCGCAGCAGGCCCTCCGGAAGCTCCGGCCGGA
>WNFB01001551.1_pt1 | contig 19682 bp, 17 predicted proteins | sample 5400501 | NCBI WGS metagenome assembly WNFB01 (sample SAMN13153341, study PRJNA577476) | soil metagenome | isolation source: 200 cm saprolite under Douglas fir tree site 2 hole 1 | place: USA:California | collected 2015-04-18 | reverse complement strand
CCAACGGTCCAGGTCGTCGCTGCCGACGACGTAATGGTCGATCCAAAACACGGTACCAGGGCGTTCGTTGTCAAGCATGAGTTTCTCCTTCCTAGCAGCCTAGCGTACTGCTTGATGAAGCCGAAGTCCGACATCAGCAGCGAGCCCGCGTTGAATTCAAAATCGGGGTCCCGGGAGGGGGACTCGACCCCCGCACCCTTGCAGGCACGGGCTCTCGCCATAGCGTTACGTTGCGCCTGAAATGCGCTTGTCCAAATCGGGCATTCGACGAAAATCTTCAACGGTGGCGGCTAGCCCCTCTGCCAGACTGACCGTGGCCTTCCAGCCCAGTTGCTGTTCCGCCTTGTGGGGATCCAATGCGATTCGGTACACGTCGCCCTGGCGAGCTGGCCCGTAATTTGGCGAGAGGCCGTAGCCGGAGAGCTGCTGGAGCTCCACAAAGATCCGATTCACCGTCACCGGCGCGCCAGTGCCAATATTGTAGGCTTCGCCCGAGCCCGCCGTCAGCACCGCCAGGTTAGCGCTCACCGCATCCGCCACGTACAGCATGTCACGAGCTTGCTCTCCAGTGCCGTCGATAGTGACCGGACGGTTCAAGATCATGCGGCTGGCGAAGAGCGCGATGACCCGTCCTTCCTCAGATTCGAAGCCCTGCCGCGGTCCGTACACATTGGTATACCGAAGCACGGTGTAGTCCAGGCCGAACGTGCGCTTGAACGTGCCCAAGTACTGTTCAAAACAGTACTTGCTCGTGCCGTACGGGGATAGCGGTCGAATGGGGTGGTTTTCCTGGCACGGTAATACTTCAGGTTCGCCGTAGAGTGCCCCGCCCGTGGAGATGAAGACGATCTTGGATGTCTGGCCCGCTCGAGCGGCCAGCAGCAGGTTGATGCCGCCCACGAGATTCACTTCAGCATCGAAAACCGGATCCCTAACGGACCTTGGCACCTCAGATTGCGCCGCATGGTGGTCGATGAGTTCAGGACGGAAGTCGGATACGGCGCGGTTTACCGCGTCCGCATCACGAAGATCGGCCTCGTATATCTTGACTCTTGGGTTGACATTGTCGCGGTATCCTGTGCTGAAGTTATCGAGCACAGCGACTTCGTGGCCAGCACGGAGCAATCCATCGACGACGTGGGATCCGATGAAGCCAGCTCCACCGGTCACAAGTATTTTCATAGGTAGGAAGAATTCACAAAGACCATCTAGTGTAGCCGAGTAGGAGCGCGCCGAGCTGCCGCTCGACAAGGCCCAGCGATTCCGCGCTGGCGCGCACCATATGATCTTCCAGACGGCGTTCGAGCCGGCACTAGGAACTCGCTTCCTTTGTCACCCCTCTGACAATCTGGGGCCTTCTCGCCTACGAAGGCGGCATCCTACCTACCGAATCTTTGAGTAGGACACCGCTTGCCGGCGGTCGTACCACGCCGCAAGATGCCACACAGAGTCACCCAATCGGGCGGAGTGCGGCGGGAGTGACTTAGTACCGGCATTACTGATGCAAGTCATAACCGAAAACACGTGCCACAGGATTTGTCTAGCGTGGCTGACACAGAGCAAAGGGCAGTAGTGAGCGCTGCCGGGGCGCGCTCCGCGCCGGAAAGCGAGCGTCTTGTAGCACCGGAGCGCACATCTCAGATGGTGGGCGCTTCTGAGGCAAGTTTCGATGCTCCCCCCAGCGTGTGCGATCAGGAGCCGTGGTGGGCGCGACCCAAGTGGTTTTGGCGGGAGGCCCGGGAAACCCGCGGCTCAGAGCCGCGCTTGCTTTGAGTATCGCGGAGAAACCCCTAACGCGCACACAGCCTCGGGCTGTGACCGCCATGCTCGCCTCGGTACGGCCCCAGGTACGCGGGAAGTTCCTATCGATCGGCGAGAAAAGGCTGTACGTACGTGGAGTCACCTACGGCACCTTCCGCCCGGATGAAGCGGGCAATGAATACACCAACCCAGAGACGGTAGAGACCGACTTCGCCTTGATGGCTGCGTCGGGTGTGAACGCCGTCCGCACCTACAACGTTCCGCCCATCTGGCTGCTCGATACCGCTCGCCGCCACGACCTGCGCGTGATGATTGGCTTGCCTTGGGAACAACACATCACCTTCCTGGACCACAGGAAGCGAAGGCAGGATATTGAAGGACGCGTGCGGGCCGGCGTGGCAGTCTGCGCCGGGCATCCGGCGGTCCTCTGTTACACCATTGGCAACGAGATCCCCGCGCCTATTGTCCGCTGGCATGGTGCCGGGCCAGTTCGACGTTTCGTAGAACGGCTGTACAGAGCTGCTAAGACGGAAGATCCGGGGGGCTTGGTTACATACGTCAACTACCCGTCGACCGAGTATCTGGAACTGCCGTTTGTTGACCTGCACTGCTTCAACGTCTATCTAGAGAGAGAGGACCGTCTGGCAGCCTACCTGGCCCGGTTGCAGAGCATTGCCGGCGACTCACCACTGTTGCTCGCTGAGATCGGACTCGACAGCCGCCGAAACGGTGAAGCCGGCCAGGCACGTGCGCTCGACTGGCAGTTAAGGAGCGCGTTTGCGGGGGGATGCGCCGGCGCGTTCGTATTTTCCTGGACCGACGACTGGTATCGGGGCGGCTATGACATTGATGATTGGGACTTTGGGCTTACCACTCGCGCCCGAGAGCCCAAACTCGCGCTCCAGACCGTAAAGGACGCGTTCGAGGAAGTTCCGTTCCCCCGTGACGCGGACTCCCCCCGTGTTTCGGTGGTCGTCTGCAGTTACAACGGAGAACGAGTCATCCGAGAGTGCGCCGAGGGCCTATCCCGGCTCGAGTATCCGAACTTCGAGGTCATCGTGGTCGATGATGGGTCGACGGACGCTACGGCTGCGATTGCACGGGACTACGGTTTCAAGGTCATCAGCACGGAAAACCGCGGGCTCAGCAGCGCGCGCAATACTGGCCTAGAGCACGCGACGGGCGAGCTTATCGCCTATCTCGATGATGACGCATACCCCGATCCACACTGGCTGAGCTACCTGGCAAATACCTTTATGACTACCGACTACGCTGGCGTCGGCGGTCCCAACATCCCGCCGCGCGGCGATGGTTTCATAGCTGAATGCGTGGCCAATGCGCCGGGGGGGCCTCTCCACGTGATGCTCACCGACACACAGGCAGAACACATTCCGGGCTGCAACATGGCCTTCCGCACAGCCTGCCTGAAGCCAATTGGCGGGTTCGATCCCCAGTTCCGCGTGGCTGGAGACGACGTGGACGTGTGTTGGCGCCTGCAGGAGCAGGGCTGGACGTTGGGATTCAATGCCTGCGCCATGGTCTTCCACCATCGGCGCAACTCGATTCGCGCCTACTGGCGGCAGCAGCGAGGCTATGGCAAGGCTGAAGCGCTGCTGGAGAGGAAATGGCCTGAGAAATACAACAGCTCCGGCCACGTGAGCTGGAGTGGCCGGCTATACGGGAAGGGGTTGGCACAGGCACTGGCCCCGCGGCGGCGGATCTACCACGGAACCTGGGGTAGTGCTCCCTTCCAATCGATCTACCAGCCGGCCCCGGATGGCTTCTGGGTGTTGCCACTCATGCCCGAGTGGTACCTGGTGGCAGCGGCACTCGCTCTGTTTTCAGCCCTGGGACTCCTGTGGAAGCCGCTATTCGTCGCGCTTCCTCTCTTGGCAATTGCGGTCGCGATGCCGCTGGTGCAGGCTGGCATTGGCGCCGCGCGGGCGTGCTTACCCACAACAATTGGCCGGTCACGCTTCAAGTGCCTCGGCCTGCGGGGGCTTATCGGCGTGCTGCATCTTCTGCAACCGCTGGCGCGCTTACGGGGGCGGCTCGACTATGGACTCACCCCATGGCGGCGTCGTGGCAGCATACCGTGGGTTTTCCCCGTGCCTCGGCGGCTGTCCGCCTGGAGCGAACACTGGCATCCGGCGGAAGCGAGGCTCAGGGTCATGGAGGAAACGCTCCGCAAGAGCGCAGTGAGCGTGCTTCGCGGCGGGGATTTCGACCGCTGGGACCTTGAAGCCCGAGGCGGAGTATTCGGACGAGCGCGAGGCCTTCTCGCTACCGAAGAACATGGCGCTTCGAGGCAGCTCGTCCGCTTCCGTTGCTGGCCAAAGTGCTCATCACTGGCCTTAGCGCCGGCGCTGCTCACCTTCGGGCTGGCGATAGGGGCGGCGCTCTCCCGCGACTGGCCAGCCTGCGCGGTTCTTGGCCTGGTATGCCTACTGCTCCTATGGGGCCTCCTTACAGAGTGCGCCACGGCCACCGGAGCGCTGTTCGAGGCATTCAAGCGAGCGTCGGTGGAGCTAGGCAGCTTCATTGACGCTGAGTCACCTAAGGCGGCCGCGCCGGAACAAGCCGCCAGTGCTCCTGCTCAAGACTATGTCGGCCCGCGAGTACCGGCGATTGTCGCGGCCGAAGCCACCCGCTTGGCCGAGGGGTTGGAAATGCGATGAGCAAGCTCTTGCCGGATGCATTGGAGCAGCTGTGGTACACCGTCGAGGAGGACAAGATCACTAGCGACGAGTTTTGTGTCGAGCAAGAGCGCCTTATTGAGCAGTATCGCGACACTTGGCGGCAGGCGCTGGTGATCGACGGCCACGCTCGTCTCAAGGAAAGCTTGCTCTGCGAGCTCGGGGAATACGTTGCCGGCAGCGATCTGCAGGAACTAGAGAGCCGTTGCAGCATCTCATGGAAGACCGTCGAGGACGAATGGCACGAGCGCGTGGACCCATCACCCGGCATCGCCGCGATTGAGCGGTTCTACGATCGCTCTGAAGCGTATCTCTACAACCTCACCTGGTGGCATTCGCTCGTCGAGGACGATACACCACTGGCATATGTGACGGCGTTAGAGTTCGGGCTGCTACAAGGCTGCCGCCGCTACTTAGACTTTGGGGCCGGCATCAGCTCGGGTGGAATCCTGTTCGCGCAGCACGGCTTCGACGTCGCTTCGGCTGACATTAGTTCGTCTCTGCTGAACTACAGTGGCTGGCGCTTTAACAAGCGCGGGATTGCAGCGCTCCTCGTCGACTTGAAAGCGAGCGCCATGCCAAGCGAATCCTGGGACCTGATCACCGCCATGGATGTGTTCGAGCATCTGGTCGATCCGGCTGAGGCAGTGGATCAGATCGCCGCCTCGTTGGCTCCCGGTGGATTTCTGTACGGGCGTTTTGCCATGGACGCGGATGACGTCCGGCCGCAGCACATCGTGCACGATTTCGGGCCCGTATACCAGCGCCTGCGATCGCATGGCTTTACCCAGGTCTGGGAGGACGGCTGGCTCTGGGGTCACCAGGTGTTTCAAAAGCCATGAGGGGCTCTCGCTTCGTCCCCAAGGGCGACCTGCGCCTCTATGGGCGCTTGCTAGGCCAGGTTGGAGGAGCCTGGCCCCTCATCGCCGGCATCTTCCTTATTAGCCTGCTGTCCACGCCGCTGAGCCTGTTGACGCCTCTACCTTTGAAGATTGCAGTTGATAGCGCCATAGGAACGCTGCCACTTCCGCCCCTCCCAGCCTGGCTGATGCCGGAACCGGGTTCTCGGGGTGGCGCGCTCACCCTCGCCGCCCTGCTCCTGATCGCACTGGCCGTGTTGAAGCAGCTGCAGGGCATAGCAAGCTCCCTTCTGCAGGCCTATACGAGCGAAAAGCTGGTGCTCAATTTCCGGTCTCGCGTGTTCGGTCACGTCCAGCGTCTATCACTTGCCTACCACGACACCATCGGCACATCAGATTCCACCTATCGCATCCAATACGATGCACAGTCCATTCAGTACGTGCCGCTCGATGGTCTCATCCCTTTCGTTACTTCCGCAACCACGCTCGTTGGCATGCTGTGGGTTACGCTGCGCATCGACTGGCAGCTGGCGCTTGTCGCCTTGACCGTCGCACCCCTGCTGTACATCGCGTCTACAAGCTCCCGAGGGCGCTTCCGCAATCAGAGTCGGGAAGTGAAGCAGCTCGAGAGCCTGGCCATGAACGTTGTGCAAGAGGCGCTTTCGGCCATCCGCGTCGTCAAGGCCTTCGGGCGAGAGGATCACGAGGAGCGCCGGTATAGGGACCATTCTGCGCGCGGCATGCGAGCGCGCATCCACCTGGGTCTGACCGGAGGCGCATTTGACCTCTCGGTTGGCTTGATTACCGCGGTAGGGACGGCGGCGACGCTGTGGATCGGCGTGCAGCACGTCATGGCCGGCTCTTTGACCACGGGCGGACTGCTCCTGGTGATGTCGTATCTCGGCCAGCTCTACGATCCATTACGGACCATCGGCAAGAAGGTAGCGAGCTTGCAGGGCTACCTCTCCAGCGCCGAACGCGTCTTCTCGATCCTGGATCGGGCCCCGGATGTGATAGAGCGAGCTGATGCGCGGTCGCTCAGGCGTGCTGCCGGTGCCGTGACCTTTCAGGACGTCTGTTTCTCGTACCAGGAAGGTCAGCCGGTGCTGCACGACATCTCCTTCGACGTCCCTTTCGCCGCTCGCGTGGGAATTGTGGGTAGGACCGGAGCGGGGAAGACCACTATTCTGAGCCTGCTGACCCGGTTCTACGATCCGGATTCAGGCCAGATCTTGCTCGATGGCGTCGACTTGCGGGACTACAAGGTGGCCGACTTGCGCAGCCAGTTTGCCATTGTACTGCAGGAACCGGTGCTGTTCTCGACCACCATCGCCGAGAACATCGCTTACGCGCGACCCGAGGCTAGCCCGGAGGAGATCATCCGCGCAGCCGAGTTGGCCGATGCTCATGATTTCATCGCGCGCCTACCAGACGGGTACGAGACCTCCGTCGGGGAACGCGGAATGCGCCTATCAGGAGGAGAGCGGCAGCGCATCTCGCTTGCCCGCGCCTTCCTGAAGGACGCACCGATCCTCCTGCTCGACGAACCTACCAGCTCGGTTGACCTCAAGACCGAGTCCACGATCATCGACGCCATGGAGCGCCTCATGCGCGGGCGCACCACTTTCATCGTTGCTCATCGGCTTAGCACGCTCAGGGACTGTGATATCAGGCTCGAAATCGAAGACGGGCACCTTGTTTCTCAGCGCCTCGAGCCTGGCGACACATTGGTTGGCGCTGGGTTGGTGCAGGCGGTGTGAAGGGCCTGCGGAGGCGAACGAATGCCTAGCTCCGCTATTCTCGAGGTCCCGACTGCTGACCTGCGCGAGCATCCCGCTGTGGAGGCCTGGAGGAGGTTCAGGGAGGCCCAAGCTGCGCCGCGCCGGATATTCGTCCTCAAGCCCGAAAAGAAGCGATCGGCCGTCTATCGCATGGAGGGCCTCGGGCTTGGAGGCACGGCCGTCATCGCTAAGCGCAGCCGGATAGACCGGCTGGCCACAGAGTTCCTTATCTACCAGGAAGTGTTGCCACGGCTGCCGCTCCCTACGCTGTATTGCTATGGACTGATCGAAGATTGCAAGCCTGGCGTTGGCTGGCTGTTTCTAGAGGACGCCGGCGAGCAGAGATATTCGGCGGAGAACGAGCAGCACCGCGCACTTGCCGGCCGCTGGCTGGGGGCGCTGCACGCCGCTGTGGCGCGGCGGCCGGCCCTGAGCGATTGTTTGCCGGACAGGAGTCTCGATTACTACCAGCGCATCGTCGCGCTTGCGCGCGAGGCCGTCTGTGAGGGGCTCACAAACCCAGCTTTCGGTGCAGCCGACCTCGCCACGCTCGGCTCGATCCGATCCATCTGCGACGTCGTGCAAGGCCACTGGTCCGAGCTTGAGGAGGTCTGCCGCGGCGTACCCGAGACCATCGTGCACGGCGATTTCGGAGCTAAGAACGTGCGCATTCGGACAGGTCGAACCGGCCTAGAGCTACTGCCCCTGGACTGGGATTCAGCAGGCTGGGGATTACCGGCCTCTGATCTTTCGCAGGTCGATGTAGGGACATACCGGTCCGTGGTAGGGGTTGTTCTGCCAAAGCTGGGGTCGAACACACTTGGCCGGATTGCCAGCGCAGGCAGGCTGTTCCTTGCCCTGGAGTCCATTACCGGCGAAGTCGAACCACTTCGCGAGCAATGGATCGACAACCTGATGCGGAAGATGCGGGCCTATCAGTCGGAGCTCAACTACGCTCTCATGACGCTCGGTTGGACAGCCTAGTGAGGGCGCCACCGGCCAGCTTTCCCAACACTCACGACCTGGCCATTGGCCTTGGGGAGGTGCTCGGGGATGACGTTCGGGTACTCGACCGCAGTCCGGCCATCTGGGCCAGCACCTACCCAGCCGAGGTCGTCACCTGCCAGCTCGGCGGGCGGGACGAGCTCAAGCTGTATTGCAAGTACCTGGGCGGCCAGGTGTATAACAGCTTTGGCCATCGCGGCGGTCTGGCCTACGAAGTCGATGTTTACCGCGGCGTCCTCAACGGCCTGAGCCTCTCCCTCCCTCGCTTTTACGGCGCGTATGAACAGCCGACAACGTGCGATCTGTGGCTGGTGCTGGAATATCTGGACCAAGCTCTCCGCGTCACGAAGGGGCCTCAGCCGCAAACCGTCGCGCGAGCTGCTCGGTGGATAGGTCACTTCCAGGCGGCTAACGAGACACGCATCTCGGACCCCGGGACCGCCTTCTTAAGGAGGTACGACTCGGAGTATTACTTGGGCTGGGCGCGCCGCACGCTGCAATTCGCCAGCGAAATGGACATAAACCTGCCATGGTTGGCGCCGCTGTGCATGCGCTTCGAAGAGTGCGTTGCAATGCTCCTCTCGTCGCCGGCGACGATAATCCATGGCGAGTTTTACCCGCACAACGTGCTCATGAGTGGCACCGAAATCTATCCCATCGATTAGGAATCAGCCGCGATTGGTGCCGGTGAAATTGACCTGGCCACCCTTACCGAGGATTGGTCACCGGAGTGCATCCGGCAGTGCGATCAGGCGTACCGTCAGGCTCGCTGGAACAAAGCGACACCGGCGGGCTTCGACGACCGGCTTGCAGCGGCGCGCCTGTACCTCTGTTTTCGCTGGATGGGTGAGCAGCCCGAGTGGACGCTCGATTCGGCGAATCATTCCTACTTCGACCAGATGCGTGCCCTGGGCGAATTGCTGGGACTGATCTAGGTCGCGATGAGGGAGAACTTGCGCCTCATCGTTTTGGGGTCCATGGGGCGCATTCCATTCGCAGGCATGGCCTGGGAGACGCTGCATTACCTGGAGGGCCTGCGGCGGCTGGGACACGACGTCTTCTACGTCGAAGACACGAATGCCTGGCCATATGACCCGGAGCTGGATTCGAGCAGTCCCAACTGCCGGCACGCTGTCGAGTACATAGCCGGTGTCATGACCTGGGCCGGCATGTCAGACCGCTGGGCATATCGCGCCGCCGAGCCTGACAGCACCGTTTACGGCATGTCCGAAACCCGGTTTGCTCAGCTCTTCCAGGACGCCGATGCGCTGATCAATCATGCCGGCGCCACGAGGTTGCGCGATGAGCACCTGGGCGTGCCCATCCGAGCCCTCTTGGAAACAGATCCCGGCAGCGCCGAGATCCTCGCTGTCAGGCGCGATCCGGAGACGCTGGACATGGTTTCCGCCCACACGCACTTTTTCGACTGGGCCGAGAACCTCGGCGCCCCTGACTGCCGGCTCCCGGTCGGCTTGGTTGCTTACCAGCCCACGCACATGCCTGTGGTGCTCGACTGGTTTGCGCCGTCGCCGGTCGGCAAGGTAAATGGACACCGCTCTCCATACCTGCGCTTTACCACCATCGCAAACTGGTACCAGCCCGGCGAGATCGAGTGGGAAGGCGAGACATACGTCTGGAGTAAGCACCCCCAGTTCCTGAACTACCTCGAGCTGCCCCGCCAGCTCGGTCGGCCGGTTGAGCTGTCGCTTGGCTCTATTGATGAGGAGGCCATCCGGCTGCTCGAGTCGCATGGTTGGCTAGTAGTCGATCCAGAACCTTTCGGGACCGACATCCTTCATTTCCGGGACTATATTCTCGAGTCCGACGGCGAGTTTACCGTGGCCAAGGACCAGTACGTCCGCTTGCGTACAGGCTGGTTCAGCGATCGCAGCGCCTATTACCTGGCCGCCGGAAATCCCGTGATCACGCAGGACACCGGCTTCGGCTGCTTTCTGCCGACTGGACGGGGCTTGTTCGGCTTCAACACCATGGACGACGTCCTGGACGCATTTGAGCAGGTCGAATGCGACTACGGGCGTCACAGCCGGGCGGCGCGTGAGATCGCGGAAGAGCATTTCCAGGCGGAGACAGTGCTGGCAAAGCTAATCGAGTCTTTGGGAGCCACGGCGTGATACCCCGCCGCATCGTCGTTATCGGCACGATGGCCTCTGACCCGTACGCAGGCATGGCCTGGATGCACATGCAGATGGTGGTCGGGCTGCGCCGCCTTGGCCACGATGTCTACTACTTCGAGACGACATCGTCCTGGCCCTACGATCCTATCCAGCAAGCGAGAGTTTGCTGCTCCGAGTACGCGGTCTCCTATTTGGCGCGCGTGGCCGAAAAATTTGGCCTAGCAGACCGCTGGGCCTACCGGCGAAGTTACGGGGACAAAGCCTGGTTCGGCCTCGATCGCTCCCGGGCGGAAGAGCTGCTCGCCCACGCCGACGTGGTACTCAATGTGGCCGGAGCAACCCGCCTGGCCGAAGAAGAACTGAAGGTGGGACGCCTCGTTTACTACGGCACGGACCCGGTGTGTCAGGAGATCGCGGTCGCCAACGGCGACGAGGACATTCGTACGCTGATCGAAGAGCACGACGAGTTCGTGACATATGGCGAGAACATCGGCTCGCCCGACTGTCCCGTGCCACCTTTCCATCCCTTACGGGCCAGGACGCGTCAGCCAGTGCTGGTCGATTTATGGGCCAATGGTGCGCCCTCGAATCCTCTGTTTACCACCGTGTGCAACTGGCGGCAGGACGGGCATGACGTCAACTTCCAGGGCGAGACCTACTACTGGAGCAAGCACCTCGAGTTTCTAAAGTTCATTGACCTGCCGCGCCGGCTAGGTCAGCCTATCGAGCTTGCTATGGGCCTAGCCAACGTCGAGCCGGATGACGGGCACATGCTGAAGGACTACGGGTGGCGTCTGGTGGACGCACATCCATTCACTACCGAGCCCTGGCCCTACCGCGATTACGTCCGCAGCTCGACCGGAGAGTTCACGGTGGCCAAGGACCAGAACGTGCGTCTGCGGAGCGGCTGGTTCAGCGAGCGCAGCGCATGCTACCTGGCTGCCGGCCGGCCGGTGATTACCCAGGACACAGCTTTCCCCCTGCCAACGGGCGAGGGTTTGTTCGCCTTCAAGACGATGGACGACATCCTGGCCGCCTTCGAGGCGATCTGTTCGGACTACGGGCGGCACGCCCGCGCGGCTCGCGCAATCGCTGAGGAGTACTTCCGGGCGGAAACTGTCTTGGCCAAGCTGGTGAGCGACCTTGGGCTTTAAGCCAGTCACGCTCGATCTCCCGGCCGCGGAACCCGCTGTCCGTGCGTGGTCGCTGCTCGGGGGACAGCCGCCTAACCCGGCCAGTGTCCAGATCCTCAAAGATCGGAACGCATCCCACGTCTACCGGTTGACAGGCGCCGCGCCGGATGGTTCGAACGTTATTGCCAAACGGTGCCCGACAGACGGCGCGGTTCGCGAAAGAGCCATCTATCAGGAGGTGTTGTGGCGCCTGCCCGTGCCGTCGCTCCGCTACTACGGTTTGGTGGAAGAGCAGGACACCGATTTTTGCTGGGCCTTCCTCGAGGACGCTGGCGGTGTGCGCTATTCCGCCGCCGTTCCGCGGCATGGCCGGCTGGCTGCTGAGTGGCTGGCCACGCTGCATAGCGGAGGCCTGTCGTTGGCCCGCGGGCTCGGGTTGGGGAGCCGGGGTTCGAACATATACCTCGGTTGCTTGCGATCGGGACGTCTTCGGATCCTGCAGAGCCTTGACAACCTGGCGCTTAGCCCTGATGACGGCGATGTCCTGGTGAGACTAGCGGCGCAGTGCGACATGGCGGAGGCCTTATGGCCGCGAATCGAAGAGTGTTGCAGCGCCGCTCCGACAGCCTTTCTGCACGCCGATTTACATGCTGCAAATGTTCACGTCAGCGAGGACTGCAGCACGCTCCTGCCGTTCGACTGGGAATCCGCCGGCGCGGGACCGCTGGCGATTGACCTGGCTCTTCCAGGCCTGGACCTAGCTGCTTATCAGTCATGCGTTCGCAGCGTTTGGCCGGAGATGGAGCTCTCCACTCTTGAAAAGTTCGCGGTCGTGGGACGGCTGTTCCAACTGCTTGCCCACATCGACTGGGAGAGCAAGGGGCTGTCGACACAGTGGTTGCACAGGCCAATGAAGCACATGCGCTTCTACCTCGAAGAGCTGCCTAAAGCACTCAACGAGGGACAGCTCCTATGAGCACGACCTGGCGCTCTCATTCTTCGCGCGGCGTCGTAGACCTAGCGATCTTCGGTGGACGGCCGGCATTCTCCGAACAGTTGCACGTTGGCCGGCCAAACACTGGCAATCGCGACCGATTGTACGAACGGATCGACTCGATCCTGTCGAGGCGCTGGCTCTCCAACGGCGGCCCATTCGTTCGGGAGTTCGAACAGCGTATCTGCGAGCTGGTTGGAGTGAGGCATTGTGTGGCCACCTGCAACGGCACCGCTGCACTGGAGATCGGCATCAGGGCCCTCGGCTTGACAGGCGAGGTAATCGTCCCCTCGTTCACCTTCGTTGCTACCGCGCATGCGCTGAAGTGGCAAGGGATTTCCCCGGTCTTTTGTGACGTCGACCCTCACACGCACAACCTCGATCCAGCCAAAGTCGAAGCACTGATCACGCCTCGCACTACAGGCATTCTTGGGGTGCACCTCTGGGGCCGGGCATGCGCCATCGAACGGCTGGAAGAGGTGGCCCGCCGCCACCGGCTCATGCTCCTGTTCGACGCTGCACACGCTTTCGCCTGTTCCTACAACAGACAGATGGTGGGTAACTTTGGCAGCCTGGAGGCATTCAGCTTTCACGCTACAAAGTTCCTCAATACCTTCGAGGGCGGCGCCGTTGTGACGAACGACAACGCGCTGGCAGCCAAACTCCGGGCAATTCAAAATTTCGGTTTTGCCGACCACGATGAGGTAACGGACGTAGGAATCAACGCCAAGCTCAACGAAGTGTCGGCCGCGATGGGATTGACCGGCCTGGAGAGCCTCGACGAGGTTATCGCGGTCAACCACGCCAACTACAACCAGTATCGAGCGAAACTGCAGGGTGTACCGGGAATCAGCGTGGCTCTTTTCGACGAGCGCGAAAAATCCAATTTCCAGTACGTGGTCGTGGAAGTGGACGAGGCCGCCGCGCAGCTCACGCGAGACCAGCTCATGGCGATCCTCCACGCCGAGAACGTCCTGGCGCGGCGCTACTTTTACCCGGGTTGCCATCGCGCGGCGCCTTATCGGACGGCAGCTCCCGACGCAGGCGCGCACCTGCCGGTGACGGACGCGTTGAGCAACCGTGTTCTCGTGTTGCCAACGGGAACGGCCGTCAATCCCGAGGACGCCGGCCGCGTCTGTGACATCGTGCGACTGGCGGTCGCCCACGGCCCCGAGATCTGCCAACGTCTGTCCCGGCGGCCCGAGCTCGTGCTGGCCTCGCGGTAAATGGCTAGACCGGATCGGTCCGCAGCATCAACCAGACTGGCCGAGTGAGGCGCCAAGGGATGAGAATCGCCCTGGTATCGCAGGAATACCCGCCTGAAACGGCTCATGGCGGGATCGGGTCTCAAACATACGCCAAAGCGCATGGCTTAGCTGCGCTCGGCCACGAAGTGCACGTGATCTCCAGCGCCGTTGGCAACACGTGCAGCGAATACTGGGATGGCCCCGCCCGGGTGACGCGCATTCCTGGGTTCCGCATTGACATGCCCGTGTACTGCGAGCCCATTCGCTGGCTCTCTTACAGCACCCGCGTCGCCGAGTCCGTCTGGGCCCTGCACTCACGGACGCCGCTGGACGTCGTGGATTTTCCGGATTGGGCGAGTGAGGGTTACATGCATCTGCTCAACCAGACGGAGTGGAACCATGTGCCCACGGTCGTGCAGCTCCATGGCCCTCTTGTGATGTTTGCCCACGCCCTCGGCTGGCCGGACGTCGACTCCGACTTCTACCGCGTGGGGATCGCCATGGAGGCCTCTTGCCTACGCCTGGCCGATGCGGTCTTCTCCTCTAGCCGCTGCTCAGTGCAATGGTGCGCCGAACACTACGGGCTCGACCCGGAGCGGGTTCCCATAATCCACGCTGGTGTCGACACGACCCTGTTTGGCCCTCGCGCGCGGAGCAAACGGGGCCGGCCAACCGTCATCTTCGTTGGAAGAATCGACCGTGCCAAGGGCGTTGACGTGCTCGTTGAAGCCTGCCGCCGCCTGCTCGGTGAATATCCGGACATGCATTTGCGGATGCTTGGTGAGGGTAACCAGGAGCTCATCGACGATCTGCGTTCGGCGGCCTTGGACTGTGGAGGCCGAGACCTCCTGGATTTGCCAGGCTTCGTTCCCCGGCAGGATCTTCCCGAACAGCTTGCTGCCGCGGACATCTTTGCCGCCCCCTCTCGTTACGAAGCTGGGCCCGGGTTCGTGTACCTGGAAGCTATGGCTTGCGGATTGCCGGTGATTGCGTATGCAGGCAGTGGCGTTTCGGAGACGGTAGTCCACGAAGAGACCGGGCTGCTGGTCCCACCAGGCGATGTGGACGCGCTCGCTGCTGCGCTTCGCAGACTGCTTCGAAATCCTGAGGAGCGCGCTGTCATGGGCGCACGTGCTCGACAACATGTACTTCGGACTGCCGATAGCCGGGTCTGCTTGCGCCGCCTCGAAAGCTTCTACGCAAGCGTCGTAAGGCAAAGGCGCACTAGTTCGAAAGGCGGGAGGAGGCTATCACCGAACCCGAGCTATGCGACGGACACGACGGGTCCTTGTAGTTAGCCCCCATCCAGACGACGAAACGTTGGGCTGCGGCGGGACGCTGCGGAAGCATGTCTGCAATGGTGATGAGGTGCATGCCCTGTTTCTCACTTCTGGCGAGCAGGGATGCCCAGGGGTGCTGCCGAAAGAGGTGCTCGAGATACGCGAGCAAGAAGCGCAGGCGGCAGCTCGCATCCTCGGACTGACGTCGCTCGAGTTCTGGCGCGAGCCCGATGGTGCCCTGCGGGTGACGGCGGCGCTCGTCCGGCGGTTGGCAGCCAAAGCGCGCGACTTGCGCCCGGATGTCGTGTATGTCACTCACTTGGCGGAGATGCATCCCGACCACCGAGCCGCTGCACGACTGGTTCGTGCGGCGCTCATGTTCAAGCCAATCTCCAGCAAGCATGCGTCGGTACTGATGTTCGAGGTCTGGACCCCAATCCAGCGCATCGATCACATAGTCGACATTTCACCCTACATTGCCGCAAAGCTGGCCGCGATTAGCGCTCACCATAGCCAGACCGAACGCATGCGGTTCGACGCGGCGTTCCTCGGCTTGAACCGTTATCGGGGCGAGATGCACAGCTGGCCAGGCGGTGACTATGCGGAGATCTTTCAAGTCCTAGACGTGGCCAGCCGCCAACACATGTTCGAACGGACTGCTCGGAAATGATCACCACTGGCGCGGTCAGGGCGGCGATTTCGACGCCGGCAACAGAATCCGAATACCTTGAGGGAGACACATCATGAGAGACGGCACCTTCCATCTCCGGGGGCTCGCCGCCGGTCTGCTGGTGGCTGCCGGAGGTTTGGCGACAACCGCCTATGCGCAACCAGCGCCAGCTCAGTTGTGTGTTAATCCCGGCGGGACAAGCGGCTGCTACGCGACAATCCAGGGCGCCATCGATGCCGCTGTTCCAGGCAGCGCCGTCAGCGTCGCGCGGGGGATATACCAGGGCGGGATCGTGATCTCGAAATCCCTGACGCTGCAAGGCGCCCGGGCCGAAACGACGATCGTCGACGGCGCGGGCGCTAACCAGGCGATCACTGTCCAACAGACGGGCCCGGTGACTATCAGCGGGTTTACGCTGGAGAACGCCAAGACTACGGGTCTGTATATCCAGGACTCGTCCAACGTGACCGTTAGCGGCAATATCGTTCAGCTAAACGACAGCAACCTGGCGCCTGCACCACTGCAGGCGACCTGCGCCCGGGCTGTGCCGCTGAAGCGCGCCGGTTGCGGCGAGGGCATCCACCTGGATGGTGTCATGTCCTCGATCGTCGCGGACAACCTGGTGACACTGAACAACGGCGGCATTCTGCTGACGGATGAAACGGGAGCCACCCACGATAACCTCATCGCTCGAAACCTGGTCCAGAGCAACGGCCTCGGCAGTGGGATTGCGTTAGCTTCCCACCCGGCGGGCTCCGGCGACAGAGGCTCACTGCCGGCGTATGGTGTCTATCACAACCGCGTGGAGCATAACGTCTCCACCAACAATGGGGCGGCCGGCGTTGGTCTCTTCGCACCAGCTCCCGGCACGGCAACCTATGAGAACACGGTGCTGCGTAACACGCTGGCCAAAAACGGCATGCCCGGAGTGACGCTGCACAGCCACGCGCCGGGACAAAACCTGAATGGCAACGTTATCGCGGAGAACAGCATTAGCAGCAATGGGGCCGATCCCGAAGCGAAGGCTGATGCCAGTGGCATCCTGATTTTTAGCGACCTTAGCAATGGGGCGGCGCCAATTACGAGCATCACGATTGCGCGCAACCAGATCACTGCCGAGTCCGTGGGCATATTCGTGAACGGCGGCTCCCCCTCGCTATCGCTCAGTTCGAATGACCTGGGCGGGAACGACGTCGGAGTCCAGAACGCTGGCTCGGGCACGATCGACGCCAACTCGAATTACTGGGGCTGCAGCGACCTGGCTGGTGGTGGCTGCGCGCCAGTCAAGGGCGCGGTGAGCTTCACGTCGCCTGCGCCGGCGCCAGCATCCGGGCTCGGCCCCATGGCGTTGAGTCGGGGTTCGAGGGTTAGCGGCTTGCTGGCCAACCGGACGGGCGGAGCCACGGCCAGCCATGAGCTCCTCGCCGACGGCGCGAGCTACCCTTTAGCGGCAACCTTTAGCAACTCGGATGACAGCGGCCTCGTGGGCATCACCGTTTACGGCCCATTGGGCACGAATGTCGCCAGCGCTACCGCCAAGAATGGCTTTGCGACGCTGAGCGTGCCGTCCAAAAAGGTTCAGACCCTCACCGTGCTGGTCTTCAATTACCTGCCGGCGACCCAAGTCAAATACAGCCTGAACGTGTATTGGCCAGACTGACGGATCGTAGCCATGCCCGGCGACCGGTATCTGATTGTGAACGCGGACGACTTTGGGCAAAGCCATGGCGTGAACCGGGGCGTTATCGCTGCGCATGAGCAAGGCATAGTAACCAGTGCTAGCTTGATGGTCCGATGGCCTGCAGCCATGGAAGCCGCCGCCTATGCGCGGGACACCAGACCGCTCAGCGTGGGCCTGCATTTCGACTTCGGTGAGTGGGCCTACAGAAACAGCAAGTGGGTAGCGCTGTACGAGGTTGTGCCGCCGAACGATGCTGAGCTCGCCCGGGCCGAGGTCTCCCGCCAACTGGAGGCGTTCCTGGACCTTGTGGGCCGAAGTCCGACTCACCTCGATTCACACCAGCATGCGCACCATAGCGAGCCGGTGCGCTCCATCCTTGGCGGCCTAGCGCGGAAGCTAGGCGTACCCCTGCGCACGCGCGGGCGGAAAATCCGTTACAACGGCCGCTTCTATGGCCAGGATGAGCGAGGCACACCGTATCCGGAGGCGATCAGCGTACCAGGCCTGCTGGCCATTCTGGATACGCTGCCTGCCTGCGTGACCGAGCTCGGCTGCCATCCAAGTGAAGCGAACGACCTTGACACCATGTACCTTAGCGAGCGGCCCTTAGAGCTAGCCACTCTGTGCGCTCCTCAAATAAAGCGAGCGATCGCCGAGCGCAGCATTCGGCTGCTCTCGTTTCATGAAGTTAACTCAAAAAGAGGGTCCCGGGAGGGGGACTCGAACCCCCACGCCCTTGCGGGCAGCGGATTTTAAGTCCGCGGCGTCTGCCGGTTCCGCCATCCCGGGTGGGACTGCTGAGAGAGTAGCGCCTAGAGCGAGTGCGGACCGGTTAGCGGGGGCCGTTGCGGCGCAGGCGCCACCACCAGTAGGCCAGTCCGCGGTTGGACGGCCGCAGGTCAATGACCTCGCCGCGCCACGTGTGCTGGGCGCGGTGCAGGCCTAAACCGCCGCCCCGCGCCACCGCCATGATGTAGCCGGCCAACAGCACCAGGAAACCGATGGCGGTGGCATACCTGCCGAGCCCGACGCCGATGGCCACGCCCACCTGCGCCCCGTAGTGTAGGACGACGCCCGCCAGAATGAGCAGGAGGCCGATAGCCATCAGCTGTGGCGGGCCAATGTGTTCGAAGAACTGCCCAAAGCCAATCAGCGGCTCCGTGCGTCGTGGCTGCTCCCGCCGCGGCCGCTGCCCGCGCTCATTTGGCGGCGGCCAGTCGTCGAACTTGTGGAGGATCTCGTTGATCTCCTCCTCGTACCGCTTAGGCAAGATGCGCAGCCACTCTCAGGGTAGGCAAAAGAATACCACTCGCCAGTCACCCCGCGCGGGCGGGTGCTATAGTGCCGCCACCGGCCATGAAGTTCTGCCCCAGCTGCGGGTCGCTCGTGGCTACGCGCTTCGTGGAGGGCCGGGACCGCTGGGTGTGCGACGCCTGCGCCGTCATTCACTATCGCAACCCCGTGCCGTCCACCACGTGCCTGATCCCGACCGATGCGGGGATTGTGGTGGTCAAGCGCGGCTACGATCCCGGCATGGGCGGTTGGGCCCTGCCGGGTGGCTTTATCGATGCTGAGGAAACGGTGTCCGAGGGCGCCGTGCGCGAGGTCAAGGAAGAGACCGACCTGGACGTGGAGCTGGCGGGCCTGCTGGGCGTCTATTCCTATGTAGACCCGCACAAGAGCGGGCTGGTCGTTATCTTCCAGGCGCGGGTGGTCGGCGGTGAGCCGTGTGCCGGCGACGATGCCCTCGAAGTAGCCGCCTTCCCGCTGGATGACGTCCCGCCGATGGTGTTTGAAAGTCACCGCCGTGCGCTGACCCTGTATCGAGACATGCTGGCCAGCGGTTTGCCGTTGCCGCCGCTGCTGTGATCGTCCGCCGCATCGCGGTTGCGCTGGCTGTCGCCGCGCTGCTGGCCGGCTGCGGCGGGACAGCGCCGGCCGTAGCCCCGGGCTTGCCGGTGGCTGCAAATCCAGAGGCTCAGGTGTTCGTCGAGCCAGACGATGGCCCCGAGCCGCTGCTGGCTGCTTTCAACGGCGCCGGCAAGAGCATCGATCTGGTCATGTATCTGCTCACCGACCGCCAGGTGATCGGCGCCCTAGAGCAGGCCGAACGGCGCGGCGTCCGCGTGCGGGCGCTGCTGGAGCAGCATCCGTTTGGCCAGGGCCCAGGTAACGCCGACACCTTCTCCCGTCTGGAGCGCGCCGGAGTGGCCGTTCGCTGGACCGACCCGCGCTTCAAGCTGACTCACGAGAAGGCCGCCGTTGTCGACGGCCGCGACGCCCTGATCCTTACGCTGAACCTCACGGCCAGCGCCTTCACTCGCAATCGCGAATATGGCGCGGTCGATCGCTCGCCGGACGACGTGGCCGAGGTGGCCGGGCTGTTCAATGCCGATTGGAACCGCACCGCCTATGCGCCGTCGCGGCTGGCTCTGGTGG
>WNFB01001548.1_pt1 | contig 19698 bp, 16 predicted proteins | sample 5400501 | NCBI WGS metagenome assembly WNFB01 (sample SAMN13153341, study PRJNA577476) | soil metagenome | isolation source: 200 cm saprolite under Douglas fir tree site 2 hole 1 | place: USA:California | collected 2015-04-18 | reverse complement strand
TGAGCGGACAGCCCGCACCCGAATGGTCGATCGAAAGCGATGTCGACGGCGGGCTCGCCTACGTGCGCTCCGTGGGCGAGGATCTCGGCGCGCCGCCCCAGGCGGTGCGTGTGACTTCCAGCGTGCCTCCGGCATCGGGGCTCAGCTCCTCTGCCGCCCTTCTGGTGGCGACGGCGGTGGGCCTCAAGCCGAAGATGGACGGCATCGAGGCTGCACTCGCCTGCCAGCGTGCCGAACAGCGAGCGACCGGCGTCCAGGTGGGCGTGATGGACCAGTTCGCCTCCGCGCTCGGGCGTCGCGGCCATGCGCTGCTGCTCGACTGTGCCACGCTCGAGTATCACGCGATCCCGTTTCCCGATGAGCTGGTCATCGCCGTGATCGATTCGGGAGAACACCGCTCACTTGCAGACACGCCATACAACCAGCGCCGTCGCGAAGCCGAGGCAGGGTTGCCGAAGCGGCGCCGCCACGTGGATTCGGAAATTGCGCGCGTCCACGCGTTCGCTGACGCGTTGGCCGCGGGGCGAGTGGACGAACTGGGCCCTCTGCTGAAGGAATCGCACCGGAGCCTGCGCGACGATTTCGAAGTTTCCACTCCCAACGTGGATGCATTGGTGGAGCGGGCATGGGCGGCGCCCGGCTGCCTGGGGGCGCGCATCATGGGCGCGGGCTTTGGAGGCAGCATCCTCGCGCTGGTCGAGAGAGGTCGTGAGGAGCAATTGATCCAAGCCGTCGAGCGGCCGGTAATCCTCTGCTCGACGGACAACGGAGCTTTTGTGAGGCCCGGCGTGCCGTGAGTGACTGCCTGTTCCTGCCGCTCTCGCAGGGCTCGGGAGGCGTCCGTGAGCTCACGGGTTGGGAAGCGGTCTGGATGCCCCTGGGCGAAGGCGAGGCCGAGCGCCTGCCCCTCGGCAGAGGTGGCGCATGGAGGCCGATCGAGGTGCCGCGACAGCTGGCGGCGAGCGACGGGCACCAGGCCGTCTGGTATCGAACCAGCTTTCAGCGGCCAGACCACTCGGGTCGGGTTCTGCTCCGCATCGGCGGCGCCTTCCTCGCCACGAACGCTTGGCTCAACGGCAAGCTCCTGGGCTCGCACTACGGCTACTTCGCGCCGTTCGGATTCGACCTGACGCCCTACCTGAGGGCCGAGAACCTGCTGGTCATCTGCTGCGAATCACCGGTCGAAAGCCAGGTCGAACGCAAGCGACACATCATGGGCATCTTCAACGATGGCGAGCTGCGGCCGTATCCAGCCTCAGCCTATTCGAGCCTGACGGAGCCTTACCGCTGGGAGGTGCCTGTCGGCCTGTGGCGCCGTGTCGAACTGGAATATGTGGGCCCGATCGCGATCGACTGGATGCGTCTCTTGCCCCAATTCGAAGCGGGTGACGGCAGGCTCGAGGTGGAGGCTCGGCTTCGCAACCTGGACGGCCGCCAGATGGTGGGCGACGTGGAGCTTGCGGTGTCTGCAGAAGGGCGCGACACGCTGCGGCTGCGCAGGGAAGTGCGGCTCCCAGGTGGGATGGAGGAGACGGTCGTCATGAGGCTCGCTCTTCCGGGCGCGCGGCGCTGGGAGCCCTGGCGGTTCGGCGACCAGCCGATGTACAGCGCGGAACTGATCGCCAGCACGGCGGGTGGGGAATCGGCGCGGGTCTTCGACACCTTCGCGTTCAGGGACCTGAAGTGGGAGATCGGGCCACGCCGCTGGAGCCTTAACGTCAACGGCCGCCCGCTGTTCCTGCGAGGCGCGTGCTACACCCCGTCCTACAGGCTCGACGAACTCACAGCCGAACGATTCAACGACGATCTGAGACTCGCCCGCGATGCCAACGTCGACGCCCTGCGGATCGTCGCGAGCGTGCTTCCGGACGACTTTTACCGCCGTGCGGACGCGGCGGGAATGCTGGTGATTCAGGAAATGCCTCTCACCGGCTCATACGCCTACCACGCCCGCGGCGACGATGCTCGTTTCTTCGAGGCGGCCGCGCGCGAACAGCAGGCGGAGATGGTCGAGATGCTTCGCAACCATCCTTCGGTCGCGGTGTGGATCGCGCACGACGAGCCGTCGTGGCTGCCGAGCAATGCCGACCTGGGCGATGTTCACGCCGTGCGCCAGAACCACTCCATCGACCACGAGCTGAAGACATCGTTTGCTCGGCTCGACCCCACCAGGCCGGCGCTGGCGGCAACAGGCGAGGTCGATCAGCAGCTTCTGCTCGGCTGGGCTTCCGGCTCATGGCTCGATGTGACCCAGACGGAGCCACACATTGTGGCGGCCTTTGGGGCGCAGTCGCTGCCATCCATGGGCTCACCGGTGTGGGGGAGCATCGGCGACCGCTGGCCTGTCTCCGACGATGACCCGGCCTGGCGGTACGCAGGGTTTCAACCTGTCAACTGGGCAGAGCGCGGAGTCGGTCTCCCCTCTGCGTACCAGCGTCTCGAGTCCTACATCGAGGCGTCGCAGGCTTATCAGGCCAGCGTGGTCCGGCTCGCGGCCGAGCATTTCCGAACGCGCAAATTCGAGCCATGCTGGGGCGCGTTCGTTTTCAACCTCGTCGATCCCTTTCCCGCGATCAGCTTTGGGCTTCACGACAGCGCGCGCCAAGCCAAGGCCGCGCTGGGTGCACTGACTCAGGCCTTCAGACCGACCCGCGTGATCATCGAGCCGCTCGACTTCGAGCCCGGCCGCCCCTTCGGCGTGCTGCAGTCGCCGGACGCTCCGTTCAACGCACGCCTCGTCGTCGTCAACGACGACCCCGACGTGTCGGGGCCTGGGGTGGTTCGCTGGTCGGTCGCGCGCACGCGGGCGATCGGGGTCCGCGGAGTAGGTCGGTTGCGAGACGCGGTGCAGCGCAAGTCGTACGCCGGTGCTGCCGAATGCGAGGTCCCGACCGCGTTTGAGCCGGCGCTCAACGCCGCCACGTTAAGCTTGCCTCTCGCCGCTGAGGGTAACTACAGATTCGAGGCTTCGCTCAGCGTGTCGGGCCGCGTCGTCGACCGAGCCGAGCTGAAGTTCACGGTGACCTCGAGCCGTCCGCCACATCGACCCCGACCCGAGCTGCCTCGATACCTGGCGGAGAGGCTCGCGGACCTCACGAGCTTGCAGCAGGAGGAAGACGGCCTGAGCTTCACGCTGGAGAACCGAACCCGCCCCGCGGTGCTGGTGGGGTTGAACGAGCTTCGCCTCGATGGAGTGGTCCTGGCGCGCCACGACATCCAGGTGGAGACGCCTTCCGGGCGGGCGCCGCTGCCGCGCCGGCTCGATCTCCCGCTCGCCCGCCGGCTGCGCCTGTTTGTGGTGACCGGCGAGCCGCTAGGCCCTGGCGGCCATTCTCTCGAGGCGGACGTCACCGTTGCGGGGGTCGCCTCAGGGCGCCTGATCATCGAAGGCACGGTGGCTACCCATTGGTGAATGCAGCGGACAGCGCAACCCAATTGGTAGTCTCAAGACGCGCACCCCTCTGCGAGTAAATCGATGGAGGAGGCACTCTTCGTATTAAATTGACTCGATTAGGTCGGGTGACATACTTCAGCACTGCGCGCTGGCGACGCGGAGCCCTGCAAGGGCCACCGGCGAGCGTTTCTCAGTTTTGGATGCGTCGATGATTCGGAAAGAGGGAGGCTCTCCACCGGATGGATAAGGACACCGCGGAAATCATCCTGGCGGTGACGGCGCTCATCGCCGCGCCCCTTTACCTGTTTACGCGCCGCCGCCGGGTGAAGATAAACAGGAAGAGGGGCGCGGCCCCTGTGCGCCCGGGCGCTCCCATGGACCGGCAGGCTGCGAGGCCCGCCCCGTCCGCCGCCGTGGCATCGACCTGGGTGCCTCCGGCGCTGGCCACACCTGCTGCGCCCACAGTCGTCGTGCAGCCAGGTTCAGCGACCTGGGATCGTCCTGCGGCCGCCCCGGCGGCGCAGGGCCAGGCCGGGTGGGGAGCTCCTGCACCACCGCCGGGGCCGGCTCCCGCAGCGCCGGCGCCCACGTGGGGCGCACCCACTGCTCCTTCGACGCCGGCAGGCGCGACCGCGCCGGCGGCGCCATCGTGGGATGCCCCGGCCGCACCCGGCCCGACTAGCCCTGCTGCCTCACCCGCCCCCGCAGCACCGGCGCCTGCATGGGGCGAGCCCGCAGCGCCTGTCCCGGCTTGGGGCCCACCCGCGGCGCCTGGACAGGCGACCCCGACCGCGCCCTCGTGGGACGTGCCTGGAGCTCCGGCCTCACCGGCCGCATCCCCGTGGGACGAGCCTGCTGCACCGGCCGCGTCGCCGTCCGCCGCCGAGCCGGCGTGGGGCGCTCCACCGGCTGCTGCCGGGCCGGCCTTCCCCGCGGCACCTGCAGTTCCGGCATGGGATGTTCCGAAGACCGAAGAGCCCGCGGCTCCAGCCGCACCATCGTGGACGCAGCCTTCTGCACCAGAGCCTGCTTCCCCGCCCGCAGCTGCGCCGGCATGGTCGCCTCCTGCGTTGGAGCCGGCCTCACCTGCCCCGCGCGCGCCGGTCTGGTCGGCTCCGGCCACCGCACCGACAGCGCCTCCGGAGTCAGCCATACCGGCGTATGACCCCTTATTCGAGCCGGCGCCTGAACCGATGCCGGAGCCGATGCCCGAGCCCATGCTCGAGCCCGCGGCTGAGGTCATGGTCGAGCCTGCCGTCGAGCCGGAGATACCCGCGCCCCAGGCCCCGCCATGGGAGGCTCCAGCGGCGGCAGCCCCACCCCCACCATCTCCACCACCGCCCCCACCCCCACTACCTCCACCTGCGCCCGTGGCCGCGCATGACGCGACGACTGTGATGCCTGCGTGGACGCCGCCACCGGTGGCGCCAGGCGCACCGGTGGGAGGGGACACCGTCGCCATCACACGGGACACAGAGCCGACCCTCAAAGCCGTCGGCGAGGGGACCCAAGCGGATCTGGTGATCGAGGCCGGACCAGACGCGGGTTACAGCTTCCGCGCCGGCGAGACCGCCCTCCGCGTGGGCCGGTCGCCCGACAACGATCTGATTCTTCGCGACCCGGCCACGAGCGGCCATCACGCTCGGGTTGAGCGCCGGGGTGAGCAGTTCTGGATCGTGGACCTCGGCAGCACCAACGGCACGCTCGTCAACGGTGAACCGGTCATGGAGAAAGAGTTGAACCACGACGACCGGATCACCATCGGCCAGAACGCGGTCCACTTCTCGCTCGTTAACGGTTAATGCGTCTGCAGGTCGCCAGCGCGACCGATCCGGGCCTAGAACGCGAAGAGAACGAGGACTCAGTCGTCGTGTGGCGAAACAAGGCCGGGGTCGACACGCTGCTGGTGGTTTGCGACGGCATGGGCGGACACGCGGCCGGTCAGACCGCGAGCTCGATCGCGGTCAAGACCCTCACTGCAGTCCTCGCCGAGGATGGCGACGACGGACCCGATCCCATCCGGCTCAAGCGCGCCTGCAAGCGGGCCAATGCCGCCGTCTTCGAGGCCGCCCGCGATAACCCGGACTGGGCCGGCATGGGCAGCACGCTGACGGTCGTGGCGATCAAAGAAAACGAGCTCGCACTTCTGAACGTGGGCGACAGCCCCGCGTACCTGTTTCGGCGGGGCAAGGCCGACCTCATCTCTCAGGATCATTCGTGGCCGGCGGAGCAGGTCAGGCTGGGGCTGATCAAACCCGAACAGGTGGCCGACCACCCTCTCAAGCATCGTTTGACTCGCGCCATCGGAGTCTGGGAGTCGATCCAGCCTTACACGGACAAGGTGAAGCTCGAGGAGGGCGATGCCATCGTCCTGTGCAGCGATGGGGTCGAGACCGCGGGCGTGAGTGTCGAAGAGATGGGCAAGCTTCTCTTGAAGGCACTCGATTTGCAGGAGGGCGCCAAGCGGGTCATCGATCGGTGCCGCGAGCTTGGCGCACCCGACAACGTGACCCTGGCGGTGGCCCGAGTCGAGGTCGAGGTGACGCAGACGGCGGTGCTGCCGAAGCTCAAGCGCTGAGTAGACGGCCTTTCTGCTCTCCGCCCCTCACCCTGCCCTCTCCCCGATGGGGAGAGGAAGTCTAGGCGTAGGCGCGGGCCAGTAGTTCCGCGATGTGCTCCACTCGCGCGGTTGACCGTCTCGCCCTCAGGCCCGCCTCGATCTGCATCTGGCAGCCGGGGTTGGCCGTGACCACCAGCTCCGCCCCGGTCCTGGCCACATCGTCGAGCTTCTCCTCCAGGATGCGCCTCGACATCGCCGGCTCGAGCGTGCTGTAGAGGCCCGCCGCGCCGCAGCAGATCTCAGGGTGGCGCATCTCGACCAGCTCGACCCCGGGCAGCGCCCGGATGAGATCGCGTGGCGGCTTGCGGATGCGCTGCGCGTGAGCAAGGTGGCAAGCATCCTGGTAGGTGACGCGCAAGTTCACGTTTCGTGCCGGCTGGGGCAACCCGATCTCCACCAGCCACTCTGTCAGATCCCTGACCCGTCCTTTGAGCGCGGGGTAGAAGTCTTTGAGGTGAGAACCGCATCCAGCCGAGTCGACGACGAGCGCGTCGAACTCGCCGCGGGCGTAGACCTGCATGTTGGCGTCGCGCAGTCTGCCAGCGCCTTCGAGGTCGCCGTTGTGGGCGAGCAGCGCGCCGCAGCACTGTTCCCGACGCGGAAACCAGACGTCGCAGCCCGCGAGCTGGAGCAGCTTCACCGCCGCGTCGTGCGATTGCGGATAGAGGATCGGCATCACGCAGCCGACCAGGAAGGCGACGCGATATCTGCGCTCGCCTACGGCGCGCGCCACGCCTTGGGCGGGCGGCCGGAACTGGGCGCGCAGGCGCGGGAGCTGGCGGCCGGAGCGGCTGATGGCCGTGAGCCCGATGGCTTGAGCTGAGCGCGCAAGCGCGCCGAACGCACGCAGCCGGCGGGGATGCGCCACCAGCTGTCGAAGCGCGGTCTTGGCGAGCCAGCGCTTGGGCGTAGGCCGGCGCAGGCGTTCCACCTCCGCTCGCCCGGCCTCGATGATGCGGCCGTATGGAACCCCTGACGGACAGACCGCTTCACAGGTCCGGCAGCCGAGACAGAGATCGATGTGGCGTGCCTGCTTGTCCGTGAAGGGCAGCTCGTCGCGCTTCCACTTCGTCATCAGGTAGATGCGGCCGCGGGGCGATTCCGTCTCGAGTCCGGTGGCGCGGAAGGTAGGGCAGGCGTCGAGGCAGAGGCCGCAGTGCACGCAGGTGGCCAAGTCGTCGTCGCTCAGAAGGGCGAAGGGCTGCATGCCGCCCTTGCCCGGGAGGGGGGTTGGCATCTCCATCAGACGACGAACCTCCCAGGGTTGAGAACTCGCTCCGGGTCGAAGGCTGCCTTGAGCCGTCGCATCACGTGGAGGGTGGGCGGCGGGGTGCCCCAGGCGCCGACCTCGCGCTTGAGGTCGTCGGGCGCGGCCATGAGGACCAGCGAGCCGCCGGCCGACTCCGCGGCGGAGCGCACGTCGCGGACCGTTTCGTGGCTGGTTGCGATCGACCAGTGCGCGATCCCGACCCCCGGCGACGCCCACCACGTGGCGGCGACGGGGAGTCGCGTCAGCGTTCCATGCAGCTTCTCGCGCGGGACGGCGATCCTCGCCCAACATTCTGGCGCGCGGCGCGAGTGCTCTTGCCAAACCGCGTGGTCGGCCTTTGACCAACCCAGCCGGTCCACAGTGTGGATCACAGCGTCTCGGCTGCCGGAGAATCGCGCCAGCACCCGACCGTTGGAGAAGAGCTCGAGGGCGACGGGCGCCATGGGCATCGCCAGCGCGCGCTCAGCGGCGCTCCACGCCTCTTCAATGGACGGGTGGTTGAATTCGACCGTGATGTCGTGCAGTGGGTTCGGGAAGACTTTGAACGAGGCCGCCACGATCACACCCAGCGTGCCCAGAGCGCCGAAGTGCAGCTTCATGAGGTCGTAGCCGCTCACGTTCTTGACCACGCGTCCGCCCGCGCTTGCCAACCGCCCGTCTGGCAGGGCGACCCGGATCCCGATCAAGAAATCGCGGGCCGATCCATAGCGGAGTCGCAGCGGACCTGTCCAGCCGGTCGCCAGCAGTCCCCCGATGGTATGGCCCGGCGAGTTGAAGGGGTCGACCGGGAGGAACTGGCGGCTCGAGGTCAGCTCCGCCTGGAGCGCCTCCAGAGTGATGCCCGCCTCGGCGCTCACAACCATGTCAGCGTGTGAGTGCTCGAGCACGCGGTCCAGCCGGCCCGTGTGCAGCTCGACGTCGCAGCGCTCGAGCGGATCACCCATCGAGCTCGCCCGCCCACTGCCAATCGGGACGACGGCGAGGCCCGCAGCGGCCGCCTGACCTAACCTCACCGCAAGCTCTTCCGCGGTCGCGGGTTTCTCGACCGTCGGGACCCGCGCGCTGGTCACCACCACTTGGCCTCCACCGCCAGCCCGGTGCGTCCGGGCAGGCGCGCCTGCTTGCGCTCGGGGTCGGGAAAGATCTTGCCGGGGTTCATGATGCCGGCGGCGTCGAATACGTCCTTCACGCGGCGCATCGCGTCGAGGTCATCGGCGCTGTAGACCCAGGGCATGAACGCCGCTTTCTCGAGTCCGATACCGTGCTCGCCCGACAGGGCGCCGCCGAGCTCGACGACCGCGCGCAGCATCTCCTCACCCGCGCTCTCGACCTGGTGCAGGACGCCGCCGTCTCTGAGGTCGAAGAGGATGTTGGGATGCAGATTGCCGTCGCCCGCGTGGAAGACGTTCGCGACCGGAAGCCTGTAGTGCTCGCCGATCTCGCCGACCGCCGACAGCACTTGCGGGAGCCGCGTGCGTGGCACGACCCCGTCATGCAGGTAGTAGTTGGGCCGGATTCTACCCAGAGCCCCGATGGCCCCTTTGCGGCCCGCCCACAGCAATTCGCGTTCGGCGGCACTCTGCGCTTCGCGGATGGCGTAGCCATGGTTCTCGCCGAGCACCTTGCGCACCTCGTCCATGAGCTCGCGCGTCGACTCGGCGATGCCGTCGACCTCGACCAGCAGCACAGCGCCTGCGTCGGTCGGATAACCGGCGTGGTAGTGGGCCTCGACCGCACCGACCGTGACCTTGTCCATCATCTCCAGCGCCGCAGGTACGATGCCGCGCGCGATGACCGCAGACACGGCCTGGCTCGCCGCCTCGATCGTGGGAAACGCGGCGAGCATGGTCACCACGCTGGGCGGTTTGGGCAGCAAGCGGACCTTGATCTTGGTGATCGCACACAGCGTCCCTTCTGAGCCGACCAGCACGCCGCACAGGTCGAGTCCGATGCGATCGGGCGCATCGCCGCTCACCCAGTGCACGCTGCCGTCCGCGAGCACGACCTGCATGCCCAGCACGTGATTGGTGGTGACGCCGTAGTAGAGGCAGTGGGGCCCGCCCGAGTTCTCGGCGGCGTTGCCGCCTATGGTGCAGGCTTTCTGGCTCGATGGATCAGGGGCGTAGAACAGGCCGTGTGCAGCGGCCGCCAGCGAGAGCTCCTGGTTGACAAGGCCGGGCTCGACCAGCGCCGTCTGCGCGAGAGGGTCCAGCTCGAGGATCTGGCGCATGCGCGTCATCTGGAGCGCGATGCCGCCGCGGATGGTGACCGCTCCTCCCGACAGGCCGGTGCCCGCGCCTCGCGGTACGACCGGGACTCGGTGCTTGGCGGCCAGCTTGATCACCGCCGCCACCTCACTGGTGGAGGCGGGCAGCACGACGGCGTCGGGAAGAGCCCCTTCGATCGACGCGTCGCGCTCGAAGATGCGGAGGTCGTTGGCGCCGGCGATCACGTGGTCTCGACCGACGGTGCGCCGAAGTTCCTCAAGCACTGCGGCCGCCAGAGTCATGCGAGGGGAGCCTCCTGGTTCGGGCTGCGTTCGAATGCTTCGAATCGCCGGGTCATCGCCCCAGGCAGGCCGGGAGTCTCGGTGGATTCGGCGCCGATGATGAGCCGTGCGAGCCAGCCACGGCACTCCTCGTCGGATGGCATGCGATCACTGCGCTCGAAGATGGCCTCCTGGATGCGGCTGTGGGGCGAAAGCTGGATCGTGTACCACACCGACAGCCCGTCCGGCGTGACGGCATGGTGAGTCTCATCCACGCGCCGGTTGACGGGCAGCTTCAGCGGCTTCGCCTCCGCCGCGGCGCGCAAGCGAGCCGCCTCAGCCTCAATATCCACTGGGTTTACTGGGTTCACCAGGTCCAGCTTAAACTCGGACGGATGGATGGTCGCGCGCGTGTGGAGGCGGCGCTGGCGATGGGTGTTGGCGATCGCCCGCCCGTCGGCGCGTGGGGCCACACCTACCGAGAGGAGTGGAAGCCGGAGGATCTCGCTTCGGTGACGATCGAGCGGGCCCAGCGTTTTGGGTGGGACTTCGTGAAATTTCAGCCGCGCGCGACCTGCTTTGCGGAAGCGTTCGGCTCCGTGTACGAGCCGGCCGGGCATCGTCTCAAGGGTCCCGTCCTCGTGAGCGCGGCGGTGCCCGACCTCGAGTCGTGGCATGACGTCGCTCTGGTCAATCGAAAGGCGCTCGACGACCAGGTCGCAGCGCTGGGTCAGGTCGCGCGTGAGCTCGGCTCGGTGGTGCCTGTGATCCAGACCGTCTTCAGCCCGCTCACCGTCGCGGGCTACCTGGTCGGCAAGTCCAAATCGCGCGTCGTGCGCGAGCTGCGCAAGCATCCGGAGCTGGTTGGGCCCGCATTGACGAGGATCGGCGATGCCCTGGTCGATTTCGCCTCGCGTTCGGTCAAGGCCGGCGCCGCGGGCGTCTTCTACGCCATCTCCGGATATGCGAGCAAGGATGCGATGCCGGAGAACGTCTATCGAGAGCTCGTGCTGCCGCACGATCTCCATCTGCTGCAGAGGCTGCCGGCGAAGGCGTGGTTCAACGCGGTTCATCTGTGCGGCTCCAACCTTCATTTCGGGCTGGCGCGCGACCTGCCCGCGCAGGCTGTCAGCTGGTCGATTCACAACCAGGGCACGCCATGGCTGGCGGAGGGCCGCACGATGAGCGGCCGCGCGGTGATGGGTGGCATGGGCCAGCGCGCAAGTTTGCGGTACGGCCCTCCAGGCGAGGTCGAGGCTGAGGCGCGACGCGCGATCGCCGCCACGGAGGGACGCGGGCTGCTGCTCGCGCCAGGGTGCTCGGTTTCGCCGCAGACGAGGGACGCGAATCTCGCCGCGATGATCTCCGCAGTCGCGGCATGAGCCGCGTCGTCGCCGGGCTCGCCGAGATCGTGCTGTGGGTCCGCGATATGAACGCCGCGCTCCACTTCTACCGCGACCTCTTCGGTCTGGAGGTCATCTCGCCGATCGAGCTCCCGATCAAGTTCCTCAGAGCAGCCGCGGGTGAGCATGGTGTGCCCGAGATGGTCGTGCTGGTTCCGCATCCGGACAGCTCAGGGAAGTTCCCGAGAGAGAAGGCCATGCGGGTTCTTCACCACATGGCGTTTAGAGTCGACCGGTCGGCTTACGACCAGCTGCAGAACAGCCTTGGCGCAGCCGGCATAGAGGTTCGCTCGGGCGTCCACCCGGTGCTCAAGGGCGTAAGGACGTTCTATGTCGACGATCCGGACGGAAACGAGGTAGAGGTGATCGCGCCGGCATGAGGCGCCTGTTGTGCGCGGGAATGATCGTGGCGCTGGTGGTGGCGTGCGGCGTCGAGCAGAGCCGCGTCGATGCCAACGCGAAAGTCAGTATCAAGGGCAAAGCACTGTCGGACGTGGCCACGCCTGCAGGTACGTACTTTGGCGCGCCGCTTGCATACACGAAGGTGGCCCTGATCAAAGAGCTCGACATAGGCGAGGCGATCGGCGGCCTGTTCGTCACGGCGGTGACGCTCGGGCTGGCATGTCTGGACAATCAGCCGCCCGCGCTGTGCGCCAACAATTCCCACCTCGCGAAGACCGGGAGCGATGGATCGTTCTCGTTCTCTGTCTTGGGTCGGGACACACAGGGCTCTCTTGGCGTCGCCAGCACGATGGAGGTGGTGGTGCGCGTGGCGCGGCACCTTGGAGAGACTGCGGGCGCCGTGGGGATTGCCGAGTTCACCGTCCAGACGGCTACGCTGCAGCTGCCCGATCTGCATGTCTGGCAGCCTGGGCTGGATGTCGAGACCAACGGCAAGTCGGTGCAGGTGCGCTGGCCGGCCCTACCGAGCAGCGGCTACGGCAGGCAACCGACGTACACACTGGAGTTCGACGATATCCAGGGCAAGGCTGTCTGGGTAACCCGCCCCACGCATTCAGGCGAACCCCTCGACGTGCGCGTCCTGGAGGACGTGAACACCACAGTGCGGGTCGTCGCGCGCGCGAGCAGCCCTGCCCAACGCACGATCGTGGACTTCACATACGTGTCAGGCTCGCTCAAAGTACCGAACACACCACGCGTGCCGCCCTCCCGCGGCGCCGCATGCGCCGCGGTTACCGCCAGCGGCATCGGTCCCTTCACCTCCGCGTGCTCGGTGACCAGCGGCGACCTCGGCAAGTCGTCCGTCTCGGGTTCAGCCGCCAGCGGCGTGGTAATCGACCTCGGGGCGGACCGGGCCGTCTCGCTGGTGGTCGTCCGCGGCTGCTCGGCACAATGCCGCATTTCCCTGTCCAGCGATCTTGGGGCATGGTCTGAGGCCGGCTCAGTCTCCAGTGATTACGCGAGCCTGCCCATCTCGCTGAACCGATCAGCCCGGTACATCCGGCTGCTGGGCACGCCCAACGTGCAGCTGCTGCGCCAGGTGTCGGTCTGGTGACCTGAGTTGGCGACAGCGATCGAGGAGGATTGAGACCTGAGAAGGTGTGGCGGCCAGGCGTGGCGTAAGCCCGGCCGCCAGCGACCTCAGTTCGTCTGTGCTTTCGGTTGGGCGTGTGGCGCGAGGGCGCGCGTCGCCAGCGCGAGGACCACGCCCGCCACGACGGCAACGGTGCCGCCCAGCAGCGTCAGCGGCTCAGGCAGCTGGAGGCGCAATTCGTGGTCGAGGGAGTAGACCCCTGGGCCCGTCAGTGCCAGCGCCATCACCGAGGCCAGCACCAGGAGCGGGAACTCGTATCCGCCGTCCTTGCTCCAGAAGCCGCGGCTCAAATGCACCGTCACGATGGCGACCAGCATGGAACCAGCGATGGCGAAGCTACCGAGCGGCGAGAGCAGTCCGAGGGCGACCAGCAGTCCGCCGCCGAATTCAGCGAGCGCCGCAGTCCAGGCCCAAGGCTGCGCCGGCCGGATGCGCAGCTTGCGGACCGTTTGCGTCCAGCCGTCCATGCCGGCACCGCCCCACCAACCGAACAGCTTCTGAGCGCCGTGCCCCGCCACGGTGAGGCCGACCACCACGCGAAGTATCAAGAGTCCAAACGCCATCATTTGCATACACCCCCATTGGAGTTGGTTGCTAACGCAAATACCCAGGAGGGGGCTGGTCAAAACGCCCGGCCGAGCGGGAATAGACTCCTAGTTCGAACGCAGGGCCCGTAGCTCAGCTGGTTAGAGCGGCCGACTCATAATCGGCTGGTCGTTGGTTCGACTCCAACCGGGCCCACCATTGAAACGAATTCAGGCATACCCGATAACGCTGAAATTCGAGAACGTTGACGGTCCGCCTTGACAAGGATTTGGTCGACTGACTTGACCCAGGCGAAGGGCTTCTGCGGTCGTTCCAAGCGGCCCGTGTTTGGCCAGCCAGGTCTGCACCGTCTACATCGGTTTAGGAGTTGGTCTTGTCGCCGCCGGGAGCGCGGCCGTTCTTCTGCGCGACACTAGGGTTCGTAAAGCGCTAGGAACTCCGGCAGGGCGCGGAGCGGGTCGAGGTCGGTGTCTTGCCGTACCTGCTCGCTCAGGGAGGGATTGACGGTCAGCGCCTCGCGGATGGCTCTTATGGCCTGCTCCAATCTGCCGCTGCGTGCGCAGTAGCCTCCCAGCTTGTACACCTCGTAGCTGTACATCTTGGTGAGGTGCGGGAAGAGCTCGCGGACGGTGGTAGCGACGGCCTGACGAAGCTCAAGCGCGCGATCGATCTCATGGCGGCTCAGATAGACGTCGGCCCAGTGCTCGGCCGGATGGTCATACCAGTTGACGAGGATTACTGTTTGAAGCGTTCCGCCACGCTGCCAGGGATAGCGGTCTTTCTGGGAGAGGTCGTCGGGGCCGAGCCGCTGGATCAAGGCCGCGGTTTCAGCGCGGAGCCGCTCCGTTTCCGCTACCAGCTGCTCCCAGGGAGTCTCGCGCTGTTCCTGGAACACGCGATCATTCCACGCCTGCTCGTCTTCTGTATCGGGAGGTGAGCCGCCTTCGAGAGATGCCTGGAGGCGCCAGATGGCGTCCTGGCGCCAGAAATTGTTGTGCGCCACATTGTCCTTGGGACTCCAGTCATGCAGCTCACCGCGCGCCGCGCGCTCCTCTGGACTCAGGCGCGCCGCGAGGGTATCTTGGTCAGCCTGCCCACGTGCCAGCAGTTCCAGCACACGTGTGTGTGGCTCGCTCTCGATGCTCGAAATCGGGTCCATTGTCTCTCCCGTCCAAACAGCCTGGTCGGGCAGGCCGGTTAGGGTTTATCGCCTTGCTGCCAACAGCCCTTCAGCCCCACCAAAATCAAACCATAGAACCACCAGGCCCCAGATTCGGCCTCCCACTCCTGTAAGGACAGCGCTCAAGCCGATCTAACGCGGAGTTAGGTGGTTTCGAGTCCACTGCGGCCGACCGCTGTGCAGAATTCTGTACAATGAGTTTTGGGGTCATGAAAACGGTGCCCTTCACAGAGGCTCGCTCCGGACTGACTGAGCTCCTGGACGAGATCGAACGCGTACACGAGCATGTAGTGATCACCCGAAAGGGTCGGCCGTCCGCCGTCATGATGGCTCAGGACGAATACGACTCATTGATCGAAACCCTTGAGGTGTTGGCCGACCCGGATGCGATGGCGGACCTCGCCGCCAGTCAAGATGACCTTGACGCAGGACGGGTCTTCGAGCTAGGGGATGTGAAGCGCGCCAGCCGGCGTGGCTAGGCTCGTACTGACCAGTCGAGCTCGTGACCAACTGAATCATCTGCCAGCCTCGCTCCGTGAAGCGGTCCTCCATACATTGGACGATCTTGCCGTCGAACCGGACGTCGTTGGAAGGCCGCTAATGGGACGCCTCGCCGAGATTTGGGCGGCCCGCGTGGGGAACTACAGAGTCTTGTACACAATTGAAGGATTGGCAACGAATCAGAGGGTTGTCGTCCGTTCGATTCGACATCGGGCGGTCGCTTACGGGCGCCGTCGACGACGCCGATAATGCGATCGCGGCGTACCGGCACCCAGGCTCGAAGTGGACCTCAGCGACGCTCTCATTCGCAACCTGGCCCATGGATCTCTGTACAAGTTGAAATTGTCGAAGGCCGCGGTAAATGCTACTGGCCGCGCCCGGGTCGGATTATTGCCGCATCTGCGGACCATACATTTGCCGATCTTGCCGATGCGATTGACGACGCGTTTGCGAGATGGAACCGGTCACATCTCCATGAATTCGAGCTCGCTGATGGCACTCGGATAGGGATCGCGGCGGCGGAGGAGTACGACGACGAGCCAGTTCACGATGACCGAGTCGTGAAGCTGTCGCATCTCCAACCCGGGGAGCAGTTCGTCTATGTCTTCGACCTCGGCGACGATTGGGTCCATCTATGCACGGTCGGCGATTCGTCGATCGATCCAATTGAAACTGTTGGCCTCGTCCCCGATAGACCGCTCGCGTATTTCGGTTGGGCCGCGATCCCCGATCAGTACGGCAGAGCGTGGAGCGCTGACGATGGCGAGGCTCCGCTCCCGCCGAACCCTGAGCTAAGAGACCTTCCATCACTCCGACCGGGCTGGGGACCTGGGCGACAGGGATCGTGAATCCGAGGTCGTCCCAACGCACAGAGTCAGAGCGCTATACGCGGCCCGGCGACTACAAGATGCTGGTTCGCGTTACGTAAGCTGCGGCCCACCACCCTTACCAACTATTTGATTTGGGCGATATCGATAGTGGGGGGCTAGGTCGCGCGGCCGAGAAGCTGGCCACGAAGCGTTCGACCTAGCCACTCTTCGTATTCATCCGGGGTCCAACCCGCGATGACGACCAGCTCCTCATACAGCTCATAGTTGGCGAGCGCTTGAACGATGTCCAGGGCGCGGTCCAGCGTGAGCTCGGGCGCTAAGTGGGTTTGGAGCGGCGCGATGACCTTGGCGAAGTTCTCGCCGCGCTCGCGGCGATGGAGTGCCCAGCTCTCGGCCACCGCGGGATCGGCGCCCGCCGCCGCGCGCTCGACTGCGAAAACGTCACCGGCCGTTGCGTACAGGTGCCGCAGCAGCTCTGCGACTCCCCGGTTGAGACGCTGGATGGGCTCCCGTTCGTCGAGCGCCGCTTCGAACCGTTCGAGGACGCCCGCATCCTGCACCGCCTTCCAGCGCACCTCGACCAGGATCGTCCGTTTGTTGGTGAAGACGGCATAGATCGTGCTGAGGCCAACACCGGCTTTGGACGCAATCTGCTCGATCGTCGTCGCGGCATAGCCCTGGCGCCGGAAGAGCTCCCGGGCGGCGTCCAGGATCGCCTTCCGAGTCAGTTCGGTGTGGCGCTTTCTGATTGACCCCTTGACATTTGTCTCCGCTGCCGCCATAGTGTGAGTCTATCAGATAGAGTATAGCTCTAGTAATTGGAGGGTTAGTCTATGACACGCGTGGTCGAATCAATCGAGATAGAGCGGCCGGCGGATGCGGTGTTCGAGTTGATCGCGAACCTCCACCGGATGCCGGAGTGGATCGGGACCTGCGTTGCGGTTCGCATCGAGGACGCGGGCACTATTGGGCTGGGGACGCGGTTCACCAGCACGTCGAAGTTCATCTTCAGCCGCTTTGATATCCCTTTCGTGATCACCGAATACACGGCCGCGCGCGTCCTGGCGATGCGATCGCGGGAGGGGGGACCGTTCAGGGTCGAGAATCGCATCGAACTGACACCGACTGCGCTCGGGACTCGCGTCACGGGTACTTTCGTCGGCGACACCACCAGCTTCTACAGGCTGGCCGAGCCCGTGCTCACACGTGCTTTCCGCGAGAGAGTGCGACAGGACCTGAAGGTGCTCAAGCGAGCACTCGAAGCACACGTGAGCGTGTCAAGGTGATGGCGAAGCCTTACCGCTACACGCTCCGCCGACATGTCGAGAATGCGATCGTGGGAACTCTTGTGAGGCTCGGGGTTGGCTTGCCACCTGAGTTCTGTCTCTTGACAGCACGCGGGCGACGAAGCGGAAAGGAGCACACGAACCCGGTACTTACCGTCTCCGAGGACGGGCACAGGTGGCTGGTGGCGCCCTATGGCGAGGTGCAATGGGTGTTGAACGTGCGGAGCAATCCTCGAGCCCGATTGAGTCGCAGTCGATCGAGCGAGCACGTGCTGCTGAGCGAGCTCGAGCCGAGTGACGCTATTCCAACGCTCCGCGCTTACCTCGCCAAGGCGCCCATCGTGCGGCCGTATTTCGACGTGACCTTGTCGTCAAGCGATGCTGAGTACCTCGCCGAAGCACCCAGGCATCCAGTATTTGCAATCACTTGTCCTGAGCCGCCTACCGTCGGATAGACGACCACTTTCGGTCCGGCTCTCCAATCTCGGCATCGCAGCGCCGGCCTCGGGCTAACGGCGAGGTGCGTCGCTGCTTCCTTATGGACGCGCTGTCGCCCGTCTCCCAGGCGACGCCGGTGACGCCTCCACCGCCAAGCACGAGAGCCCGGCCGCCGGTTGCCATAAGGGGCCACGATTGCCTCCGGTGTGAGGGCTTGATGCACGCAGCCTCCGGGGCCGAATCGCCACAAATCGGGGTTCTCGCATGCGGCGACATCAAATCCCGGGTGGGCCTCCTGACCCCCTTTTTCGAGCGCGACTACGACCGGTGCCGTCGCCGTCTTGACGTCAAGTACCGGACATCCTTGCTTAGACGGTCGTGCCGCCGAAGCATCACTGTCCTTCAGCCGTTCCCGGAGCTATACATAGCTGGTGCCGATCGCATTTGGCGAGGACCGTTACATCGGCCGGCCTGCCGAGCTCGAAGAGCTGGCGCATCTGATCCGGGCTGTCCAGGACGGCTCGGGAAGCCTTCTGCTGGTCTCAGGTGACGCCGGCATGGGCAAGACACGGCTCGCAGAGGAGGCCGGGCGGCTGGCCAGGGCCGCTGGTTTAGCCGTGAGCTGGGGCCAGTGCGCTGAGGCGGAGGGGGCTCCCCCCTACTTGCCATGGACCCAAGTATTCAATCAGCTGTCTGCTGGCTCTCCACTCACACGGATTCCGGATTGGCGAAAGCCGGCTGAGGAGCAAGGGAGTCGCTTTCAGTTGTTCGAAGAGGCGCTTGAGGCAATGCGTGAGGTCTCGACGCGCAGCCCGGTGGTCGTCATTCTGGACGACGTCCAGTGGGCCGATGCCGCCTCCCTGCACCTGCTTCAGTACGCCGCATCGCAGTTGCCCTCGCTGCCGGTGATGGTATTGGCGAACCACCGCGATCCCGAGGAGGCGAGCGAGCTCGCGACCATCCTTCCCAGCATTGGGCGCCAAAGGGGGGTCCGGCGATTGCCCTTGCGTCCGCTGACGGCAAGCGAGGGTGATGAGCTGGCGCGCCGGGCGCTCGGAGGTCAGGCGGACTGGGAAGTCGTCGCCTCCATTCAACGGAGAGCAGAGGGAAACCCGCTCTTCATTCGCGAGTTGGCGAATCTGCTCTCCGAGCCGCGGCCGTCATCCGGTGAGCTGCCACGCACCGTCCGCGAGGTGATCAGGAGCAGGCTGCTCAACCTCGATCCCGAGGTGCGGAATCTGCTCCGGGAAGCAGCGGTGCTCGGCGTGGAATTCGACCCTCGCTTGTTGCGGGCTCTGGCGGGTCTATCGCAAGTCGCTATCGAAGACCTGCTTCTAGACGCTGAGCGGCGACGCCTCGTGGCGGGCGACAAGGAGCGGCAGCGCTTCAGCCATGGCCTGATCCAAGAAGTGCTTTACGGGGAACTCTCGACCAGGGAGCGGACTCGTCTGCACGCTGAGGCAGCGCGTGCGCTTAAGCAGCGGTCGCCAGACTTCGGGGACCACCGCGCCGAGGTCGTCGCCCATCACCTTCGCCAAGCACTACCCCTGGTGGGGCCGGGCGAGGCACTGATGGCGACCCTTGAAGCCGCGGACGATGCAGAGTCGGCCCTTGCCCACGAGGACGCCGCTATCCAACTGGCTCTTGCCGCCGAGCTGGCCTCGTTGGCCGGGTTACCCGTCGCACAGCGCCACGCTCTGCAGCTCAGGCTTGGCCGCTGCCGCTTTCGGGCGGGTGCGATCACCTCGGCCTGGGAGGCATGCCGTGCAGTCGCCGCCGATGCGCGGGATGCTGGGGACTGGTCCACGGTCGCGGAGGCGGCGACGCTGATCCGCGGTGTGGCGGCTGGAGCCATCGCCGCCGAGATCGACGGCCTCTGCGTCGATGCGCTCGCGGCGCTACCCGCCGCCGACCTCAGCCACCGCGCCAAGCTGCTCGCCCAGCGGGTTCTTGTCGCCGACCCGTGGGCACTCTCGCGCGACCAGTCGCTAAGCACAGCCGCGCTGCGGGCGGCCGAGGCCAGCGGCGACCCGGACTCACGCTTCATGGCATTGCAGGCGCACAAGCAGGAACTGCTGAATCCTCAGTACTGCCTTGAACGCCTCAGCGCGGGCGATCGAGCGCTGCGCCTGGCACAGGAGTCTGGGCGTGGCGAGTACGCCGTGTGGGGCCACGTATGCAGGATTG
>WNFB01001547.1_pt1 | contig 19704 bp, 18 predicted proteins | sample 5400501 | NCBI WGS metagenome assembly WNFB01 (sample SAMN13153341, study PRJNA577476) | soil metagenome | isolation source: 200 cm saprolite under Douglas fir tree site 2 hole 1 | place: USA:California | collected 2015-04-18 | reverse complement strand
AGATAGCAAGTCTCTTCAAAAGTGGAGTTGTCGGCCAGTTCGTGAATGTCAATGCCGCGATACGCCAGAACCCCCTGTTCGCCATCGATGTAGCAAATGCTGGAAGTGGTCGCGACAACCCCTTCCAAGCCCTTGGGGGCACGCGTCGTGGTCAGACTGGACATACTCCCTCGCGTTCCTGGTGATCTTTATTGCTGGCCCACGGAAGGAATGACACAAGTAGGCCAACTAACTTTTATACGCCAAAACTGGTCAAGTTTCCAACCGCTGGTTGCCCCGTTTTTTTTCGCGGGCGTATAGTAAAGCCTTTGCTTCCCAAGCGCCGTTGCCCTCCTTTGCGGCAGCGGCAGCCCTGATTGCGGAGACCCTATGCGACGCGTTCTGTTGTGCCTTGGTTTGCTCTCCAGCCTCTTCATCGGCTCTCTTGCCACCGCTGATGAAGGCATGTGGCTGTACAATGCCTTTCCCAAAGACAAGGTCAAAGTCACGTATGGTTTTGTGCCCACCCAGCAGTGGCTCGATCATGTCCAGCTCTCATCCGTTCGCTTTAATAACGGTGGCTCCGGATCATTTGTCTCCCCTGACGGCCTGACGTTCACCAATCATCATGTCGGAGCCGCTTGCATCCAGCAGCTCTCCAGCAGTGGTCATGACTACATGAAAACCGGCTTCTACGCCAAAACCCGGGCAGAGGAAGCCAAATGTCCCGATCTCGAATTAAACGAATTGGTCGGCATCGAGGACGTGACACCAAAGGTTAAGGGCGCGGTTAAGCCGGGTATGTCGGTCGCCGATGCCGGACAGGCCCAGCGCGCGGCCATGTCGACCATCGAGAAAGACTGTGCCACTTCCACCGGGTTGCGCTGCGACGTCGTGACCTTCTACTCGGGCGAGGTGTACAACCTGTACAAATACAAGAAATACACGGACGTGCGCCTGGTCTTCGCGCCCGAGTTTGAGGCGGCCTTTTTCGGCGGCGATCCTGACAATTTCACATATCGCCGTTACGACCTCGACGTGACATTCTTTCGAGTTTACGAAAATGACAAGCCAGCTCATCTTGATAATTACCTCCACTGGTCTCGCACCGGCGTGAAGGAAAACGATTTGATCTTTGTTTCCGGACATCCTGGTTCCACAGGCCGTCTCCGTACGACGACTCAGCTCGAATTCTTGCGAGACGCCGACTATCCCTCGCGGCTTGAAAGCTACAAGCGCCGTATCAGCCTGCTGCAGAACTTTAGTAGCCAGTCTGAGGAGAACGCCCGCATCGCCCAGGAAGACCTCTTCAGCTTGCAGAATTCCTTCAAGGCGGTGACGGGATATCTCTCAGGCTTGCAGGACAAAGAGATCATGGCGCATAAGGCTGCTGAGGAAGACAAGTTGCGCGCGGATTACAAGGCGAATCCCAAAAATGCTGGCGCTTCCGATCCCTGGCAGGAAATCGCGAATGCCATGAAGGTTCAACGCGATATTTACATGCCGCTTACCTACGTGGAGCGTATGCGAGGTTTTAACTCTGACCTGGCGCGAATGGCTCGCAACTTGGTGCGGGTCACGGAAGAAAAGACCAAGCCTAATGAGAAGCGACTGCGCGAGTATCGCGATTCAAACCTGCCCTCACTCGAGCAGGAACTGTTCTCAACCGCGCCCATTTACAAATCATTCGAAACCGTGAAGCTTACCGATTCCCTCGCCCAGATGCAAGCGGCGCTGGGCAAGGACAATCCCGTCGTGCAGAAACTTCTCAATGGCAAGACGTCCGATGAGGTCGCCAAAAATGTCATCGCGAACTCAAAACTGGAAGATGTCGCGGTGCGCAAACAGCTTTACCAAGGCGGCCCTGCAGCCGTGCAGGCAAGCACTGATCCACTGATCGTGCTGATGCGCGGCGTCGACCCGGATGCACGCGCCGTCCGCAAACAGTACGACGATCAGGTGGACTCAGTAGAACGCCGCGACGGAGCCGCCATTGCCAAAGCCCATTTCGCTGAGAGTGGCTTTAATCAGCCGCCGGATGCCACATTCACCCTTCGTCTCAGCTATGGCCCCGTGAAAGGTTACACGGAGAACGGAAAACATATTCCATACTTCACCACCATGGGCGGCGCCTACGAGCACGCCGCCGAGCACGGAAACAAGGAGCCATACAACTTGGCCGAGAGCTGGATGAAGGCCAAGTCCAGGCTGAATCTGACAACTCCGCTGAACTATGTTTCTACAGCCGACATCATTGGCGGCAACTCCGGCAGCCCCACCGTGAATACGGCAGGGGAAGTCGTTGGAATCATCTTCGACGGCAACATCCAGTCGCTGGTCTGGAATTTTGTCTACGACGACAAAATAGGCCGCTCCGTTCATGTGGACTCCCGCGGGATTCAACAAGCCTTACGCAAGATTTATAGTGCGAATGGCCTGTCCGACGAACTGCTGGGTGTAAAAGGCGGTATTGTCACCAAGATGAAAGACGGCAAGAGAGCGAAATCGAAGGAAGTGGCCGCGCCTACGCCGCAGTAAAGTCGCCCTACGCAGGCCAGATGGTCAAAGCGGTGCCGCTCAGGATTTGCTGACGTGTCTCGGGACTGAGTGGCAAAGCCCGAAAATCTTCGAGATTCTTCTTGATCTCGGGCACGCCGGGTCCAGGCCAATCGGTGCCGAACAGAGTTTTGTGCGCGATCTCCTCGATGCGTGGGAAATATTTAAGCAGAGTTTTTGGCGGAATCCCGCTGATATCGAGATATACATTGCGATGGCGTCGCACCAGGAAAAACGCTGTCTGCATCCACAAGGGCCGCCCGCCGTGCGCCAGAAGGATCTTCAGCTGCGGAAAATCCACGGCGACATCGTCGATGTAAATCGGATCACCGTACTTATTTCGCGCGCCGGGAAAAATCGAAGTCCCCGTGTGGAACATCACTGGGATTCCATTGGCCTCAGCGGCGCGGTATATGATCTCGAGCTCCTTTACCCCCGTCAGGTAAGCGTTAGGAAATAGCAACTGGTGCGGCGGGTGAATTTTGATCATGCGGATGCCCAGCCGTAGCAACTGCTCCACATCAGCCAGCACATTCGGCGTGTGCCGGGGATGCAGGCTGCCGCATGAGATCAGCCGTTTCGGATTTTCCTTCGTGTAATCCGTCACGAACTGATTCACGCCCGAAGTGAAGCCGATCACCTCCGGCGCCACGTAGTTGATCAGCACCGCCCTTTCCACTCCTGCAGCGTCCAGGTGCTTGAGAAAAGCTTTTGGTGAGCGGCAGAAATCGGCGATCTCGTCGAAATTCGATCGCTCCTTTTTCATGAGCTCGAGGGCGTGCGGCTTAAACATCTCAAGCGGCTGGATATGGATGTGGCAGTCGGTGATCAAGCAGTTCTCAGTTTTCGGTTCTCAGTTCCCGGTTGTCAATTGTCATTTGCGGTTTTATCTAACAGAACTCCTCAAACACTAAACCGTTTGGTCCTGTCTAGCTATGCTGATCTGTGGGTTAACGCCCCTATTGACGGGATCCCAAGTCCTCCAGTCCTCGCACTGGCGGGGATAGGATTTTCAATTACGAGTTTCAGTCAGCTGCTGGTCAGCCCTCAGCGGGCACGCTCATCTTTTCCACGGAACTCTCAGTCGCCGCCAGCGGCGCCAGTGGCAATCGAATCTCCACGATCAGCCCGCCTTCCGGACGATTTGCGGCCTTTACCCTCCCCCCGTGTAGCCGCACGGTGCGTTCGGTAATTGCTAATCCCAACCCGACACCACCGGTCTGGCGATTACGGGCGTCATCGAGGCGGTAGAACGGCCGGAAGAGTTTGTGCAAGGCTTCTTCCGGAACACCGGGCCCAGAGTCCGTAACCCGCACCACAGCTTCCGAACCTTTGGCATCCTGCGCCTTTTTCAGGCGGATTTCCACTTCTGTGCCCTCTCGCGTATAGCGTGTTGCGTTTCGCACGACATTCTCTATGGCGCTGTGCAGCAGCCCGGCGTGCTCCATCACAATGCAAGCATCCGCGATGACGCACTTCACTCGGCAATTGCGGCTCTGGGCCTCAAAGTCGGCATCCTTGCAAATTTCGTGGAGCATTTCCCCCAAATTGACCGCCGACTTCTGTATTGCCTCTTCGCCGCTTTCCAACCGTGCGATTGCGAGGAGCCTTCCGATCAGTTCATTCAGGCGCTCAGCTTCCCTCTCGATCCGCTCCAGCGCGCCCTGGGCCTCAGGTCCGGTGCGTTGCCGTGCCAGTCCGAGTGCGACGTTCAGCCGCGCAAGAGGCGAACGCAGCTCATGGGATACGTCGTTCAACAGACGGTTCTGCGCGTTGACCAGGTCTTCCAGGCGCGCTGCCATGCCATTGAAGTCGCGTACTAACTCGGCGATTTCATCCCGTCGGCGTTTTGGAGGTGCTTCTGCGCGTGCTGTAAGATCGCCGGCGGCAAGCTGTTGTGTGGCGGTTCGGAGTCGCACCACTGGCGCAGTCAAATATCGTGCCAAGACGTAAGAGACGACTCCGGAGGAGACAATCGCGATGAGCAATCCGAGGCCGGGAACTCCATGTGGCCCGAAGAAGAGCCGCGGACCGGGTGGCAATTCGATGACTAGTGTAAATTGTCGTCCGCTGGTGCCCGTGGTGGATTGTCGCATAAATCGTTCTGGCATCCATTTCGCCCAGAAACCCGGCGATCTTCTCATCGCCCTGCCTCGAGCTATGCGCTCGGCCCACGGTGGCGCCGGTCGCTGTGAAAGTTCATTTCCTTGCTCGTCAAAAAGAAACGCGCGGACATGGTGTGATTGTTCCAAGTCCTCCAGATATTCTCGCACTTGCGGTTCGCCGCCTTGCTCATATGCCTGCACCGTTTCCGTGAGTGCTTTAGTCCGAAGTGCTTCCCAGGTTGCTGAATCGCGCTGTGGACGCATCGCCAGCGTGACCAGAATCGCCAACACAACGGACAATGTTAGCGCCAGCCAAAAAGACAGAAAGATTTTGAGAAACAGGCTCCTCATCGCGCGTCGCTCCTGGCTTTCTCCCGTGGGCGCGCGAAGATGTAGCCCACCCCGCGAATCGTCTTGATATGCTCCGGAGCCCCTTCCGAGTCACCCAGCTTCTTACGAACTTTGCTGACGTGCATATCAATGCTGCGATCGAATGGGGAGAATTTGCGGCTCAGCACCGCGTTGACCAGCCGCTCGCGGGTCACCACTCGGCCCGCCTCGCGTAGCAGTACCTCCAACAAATTGAATTCGACGGAAGTCAGTTCGACCGGATTGCCGGCGTGCCGCACCGTCCGAGTAGCCGGGTCAAGTTCAATATCCCCAACGCGCAGAATTTCCGGCTGAGCTGCGGGTTGCTCTCCATTCTTCGTACGCCGCAGGATGGCGCGGATACGGGCCACGAGCTCACGAGGATTGAAGGGCTTGGGCAGGTAATCGTCCGCGCCAATTTCTAGGCCAACAATGCGGTCCACATCTTCGCCGCGCGCTGTGAGCAGCAGTACGGGAGCGCGCGACATTTCCCGTATCCGCCGCAGCACCTCAAAGCCGTTCATACCGGGCAGCATGACGTCGAGCACCACCAGCAGATGGTCGCCGCTCAACGCCCGTTCAAGACCGTGTTCCCCATCGTGCGCCGACTCCACCGTGAAACCCTCTGCCCCGAGATATTCGCCTACGAGGCTACAGAGTTCCACGTCGTCGTCAATGACAAGGATGCGATCCATCATGACAACTCTGTTTTACAACAGCGGTGAACCGAATCCCCGTAAAGAATTGTCAAAGCGAGTCCTTGTCGATCCCAGGACGCTACGGACCCAAAACCTAGGGCGGTCCTTTACAAAACTTTACTCTGATTGACCGACTCTTTACCCCAACATTCCGGAAATCGTGTTTCCATTACTGAGACGTTCCGCAAATGAGAACGCTCCAGGAGGATGTATGAAGGTCAGTCGTACCAAAATAATTGTAGCCGCGCTCGCCCTCACGTTAGTAGCGGCCGTGGCGGTTTCGCAAACAGTGGTAAAGCACCACCACGAAGGCATGGCTTGGGGTGGAGGACCGATGGGGGGTGGCCCCTTTGGCGGACACATGCTCCGCTTCTTCACCGATTATCTCGACCTGACGGACGCGCAGCAGTCCCAGATCAAGGACATTCTGGCCAAAGAAAGGCCTACCGTCCAGCCGCTGTTCGAGCAGTTAAGACAATCCCATCATGAACTGCGGCAAATCGCAGAGAGTGGCGCCTTTGATGAAGCCAAGACGCGTTCTCTGGCTGCCCAGCAGTCGCAGACTCTGACCGAGCTGATTGTGCAGAAGACGCGCATTGAATCGGAGCTGTTCCAGGTGCTTACTCCGGAACAGAAAACCAAGATGCAACAGTTCATGAACCGACATGAGCAGCGGTTTATGAAGCATATGCATGAAGGTGTGTCAGGTGAGTGACGTGGGCGCCTGCCCGCAGGCGGGGTTGAAGACGCACCTTTCTCTCCTCCGCCTGCGTTTCTCTTCACAGCTTTGCAATCGAGAAAGGCGGTATCTGCTTGGCGACATCAATTATGGATCGTGATTTCATTGAGGTGGTCGCCTCCGAGATGGCGGCTGGAATCGACGCCGCGGTGGAATGCTGGATGACGCAGATCGAACGGGCTCTTGAGAACACCCGTCTGACCACACTCGGCAGGCTGCAAGCCATTCAGGAGATTCTGGCCAACTACAAACGGATCACCGGAAAAGCCTATCTCGTGCGAGAGGGAACTTGCGGACAAAAAGTAGGTTTGTAGAGATTACGAAGTGCTAATGGGCTGGATTAAATCTGAGCTCAACTTGCGCCTTGGTGCCTGACGCCGCCGGTTCGTACTTCTATTTCTTGTGGCAACACCTTCGCCAACAACCTGCACCCAACGCTGCTAGAATCGCATCTAGTAGAAGCACATGGTGCCCAAGAATCTGCGTCCCCTGCTGCCCTATTTGAAGAAGTACCGCCGCGGCTACGTGGTGGGCACCCTTTGCGTCTTCCTCAATAACGGCATCTGGATTCTGTTTCCTCAGATCATCCGGCGCGCGGTCGACGACCTGCACCTGGGTGTCACCCGGCAGAAGCTCCTCACCTACTCCCTTCTGCTGATCGCCGTGGCGCTGACCAAAGGCATCTTCCAGTTTCTGACCCGCTGGGTAGTAATTGGCATCTCGCGCGAGATCGAGTTTGATTTGCGCAATGACTTGTTCCGGCACCTCGAGAGCCTCTCCTACTCTTATTACCAGCGCACACGCACTGGCGACATCATGGCCCGCGCAACCAACGATTTGAATGCGGTGCGCATGTTGCTGGGTCCGGCCATCATGTATTCGGCCAATACGATTGTGTTCACGGCCGGTGCACTGGCTTTTATGCTGGCGATCAGCCCCAAGCTGACGCTCTATGCATTTCTTCCTTTGCCGGTGGTCAGCATCGTGGTGCAGTATTTCGGACGGCAAATTCACGAGCGCTTTGAAAAAATCCAGGCCATGTTCTCCGACATTTCGGCGCGTGCCCAGGAGAATTTTTCCGGTGCCCGCGTGATCCGTGCCTATGTCCAGGAACAAGCCGAGATTAGCGCCTTTGAACGCGCCAATAAGGAATACATTGCCCGCAGCCTGAAGCTGGTCCGTCTCATGGGCATGCTCTGGCCGACATTGGAGACGATGCTCGGTCTGGCCGTGGTGCTCGTGCTCTGGTTAGGCGGCCGCCAGGTTTTGTTGGGCCGCATGACGGTTGGTGATTTCGTCGCATTTAATACGTACATGGTGCAACTCACCTGGCCCGTGATCGCCCTGGGCTGGGTGATCAACATTTTCCAGCGCGGCACCGCGTCGATGGCTCGCATCAATGAGATTCTGGTGGAGAGGCCGGAGATCGATGACAGCCACGCGGTCAAATTTGACGCGGGTGCCCGCGCTACAGAAATCCAGGGGGAGATCGAGTTCCGCAACCTGGATTTCGCTTACAACGGAACGCCGGTTTTGCACCATATCAACCTGCGTGTTCCTGCGGGCACAAGCTTGGCGATTGTTGGCCCCACCGGCTCGGGCAAAACTACCTTGGTCAGCCTCATTCCGCGGATTTACGATGCCACGCCCGGCACAGTACTGATCGATGGAAGGCCCATTCTCGAGTATTCGCTCGAAGACCTGCGCCGCAGCGTGGGTTTCGTACCCCAGGAAACTTTTCTGTTCAGCGATACGGTGCGCGAGAACATCGCTTTCGGCAAAGAAGACGCGACTGATGACGAAGTTCGAGAAGCAGCCGATGCGGCCAGCATCGCCGACGACGTCGAAGGCTTCCCCGAGCAGTATCAGACGCTAGTAGGCGAGCGCGGGATCACACTTTCAGGCGGACAGAAGCAGCGTACCGCCATCGCTCGCGCCATCATCCGCGATCCGCGAATCCTCATCCTCGATGACGCTCTCTCCAGCGTAGATACTCACACCGAGGACAAAATCCTCAACCACCTGCGCGAGATCATGGAGGGCCGCACCACCATCTTCATCTCCCACCGGGTATCGACTGTGCGTAATGCTGATCGTATCGCCGTGCTGCACAGTGGACGCATCGTCGAAATAGGCACTCACGACGAACTCATCGCCCTCAACGGCTATTACACCGATCTTTACAATAAGCAGTTGTTGGAAGAAGAACTGGCCGAAGTGTAATGCGTTAACCACAAAGAACACGTTAACCACAAAAAACACGCAGGAGCACAAAGCTTGGCGGTTGGTTTCCTTCGTGCTACTTGGTGTCCTTCGTGGTTACTGATTCTTAATGAAGCGGATACCTACCCGCGAACTGCTCGACACCGATAGCGGCACTCCTGCAGAAATCGCCGCTTCCCTCGCCGACCTTCGCCGTGTCAATCGTTGGTTTGGTGGTGTAAGCACCACGCAATGGATGATCGAACTTGTGTCCGAAGCGATCGGCAAGTCCTCTTTGTCACTCCTGGAGGTAGCTGCCGGTTCCGGTGATGTCCCGCACATGGTTCGCGAGCGTTTACAGCAGCGCGGCATCACGCTGGAAGTCACGCTGCTCGACCGGGCACCCTCGCATATTCGCGACCACACACGCGCGCTCTCCGCCGATGCTCTGGCGATCCCATTACGAGACGCGAGTTTCGACCTCGTTGGCTGTGGGCTATTCGCCCACCACTTGAATCCTGGTGAGTTCGTGCAATTCGTCCAGGAAGCGCTGCGTGTCTGCCGCATCGCTGTGCTGATCAACGACCTGGTACGAGATCCAATCCATTTGGCGATGGCCTACGCGGGATACCCGCTCTATCACAGCAGGCTCACTCGTCACGACGCACCTGCCTCCGTCCGCCAGGCGTACACTCCAGGAGAGATGCGAGAGATGTTGAAGCAAACGGGTGCAGCGCGAGTGGAGATCAGCCGCCATTATCTGTTCCGCATGGGCGCGATCGCGTGGAAGGTGTAGCCCATGTACGATCTCATCGTCATTGGCGGCGGACCCGCAGGTTCATCGGCGGCCATCGCGGCGGCCCGGGCCGGCGCGCAAGTATTGCTCTTGGAACGGGGCCGATACCCACGCCACAAAGTGTGCGGTGAATTTGTTTCAGCTGAGTCACTGGATTTGCTCTCTACGCTGCTGGGGACACACGACAAAGCTCTACTCAACCAGGCGATCCCCATCTCCCACACCCGGCTGTTCGTCGACGATCGGGTACTCGAGATCCCCGTAACTCCTGCCGCCGCCAGCATTGCGCGTTTCGACCTCGACGCTACGCTCTGGCACGCCGCTCAAAATTGCGGTGTAGAAGCGCACCAGCAGACCACGGTGCAGCGCTTCAGCGGCGATGGCCCATTCTCCGTCTCCACCTCCCTCGGTGAATTCGACGCCCGCGCGCTCATCAACACCTCGGGGCGTTGGTCGAATCTCACCGCGCCGCTCAAGGAGAATGGGAACATCCGTGACAAGTGGGTCGGCCTTAAGGCTCACTTTGCCGAATCGGCTCCGTCACAGTCTGTAGATCTTTATTTCTTCAAAGGCGGCTACTGCGGTGTGCAACCCGCAAGGCTGCTTGGGGCCGATCAGAGTGCTAACCAGAAGAACGGGGATCAGAACACCATCGACCGCGACAAAGACCGCATCAACGTCTGTGCCATGGTCCGTGTAGACACCGCCAGCACGCTGCTCGACGTCTTCTGGCAGAACCTGCAACTTCGCGAGCGCAGCGGAAATTGGCAGCCGCTCACTGAACCGGTGACGACCTCGCCCCTCTTCTTCCGACCCCCGCGGCCCGTACAAGGAACCGTGCTCATGGCGGGCGACGCCGCCGGATTCGTCGACCCTTTCGTTGGCGACGGCATATCGCTCGCCCTGCGCAGCAGCGCGTTGGCGGCGAAATCATTGCAGCCATTTTTCAGGGGAGAAAACTCGCTGGGAAAAGCGGCCGACTCGTATCGGAAGGCTTATGAACACACTCTTCAGCCTGTCTTTCGCGCTTCGTCGAGAATCCGGCGCATGCTCGCATTGCCCCAGGCCTTGCGTGGCCTTCTGCTATCGTTCCTGCAGAGCAGTCCGGGACTCACTCGCTACCTGGTTCACAAAACCCGCTGAATTTGCGAAGTGAAAACTGAGAACCGAGAACTGAGAACTGGGTTCCGAACTACCGGATCACCAGCACTTCCCTTACATTGTCGCGGGCAAGAAAGAACTTGATGGAAGCGAAATCGCGGAAGAGATTTTCGATATGACGATTGTTGAAGACGCGCTGCAGGCGGAAGCCAGCTCCGGCTGCTGTCTGTACTGCCCCTGTCGTCCCTCGCCGGACTTCTTTTGGCACCACGATGGTCTGCATCTCTAACACGTCGCTTCCCACAATGTGGTACCGGTAGCAAGGGGCATCGGGTCCAGCGTCGCGAGTATGAAAAAAGGCCAGCAACAGGCCAGCCGGCTTGAGCACCGACCATAAACGCCCGACCACTGGCTTGACCAGGCTCTCGTCCATGTAATCAGGCAAATTCCAGCACAGTACGGCGTCGAAATGGGCCGCCGGGTAAACCAGGTTTTCTGAAAGAAAGCGTTTCTCATCGAGAACCGGATTCCCGTACTCGTCCTTCTTGACCAGGGACGGGTCAGTGGACGCGACGAGCAGATCTTCACTGTAGATCTTGTGCCCGTGCTCCGTCATGTAGCGAATATTTGCCGGCGAGGTGGCTCCCAGATCGAGAATGCAGAGCCCGTCGTCCGAACCCCAATGGCGGGTCAGCTCGGCAAGTCCGCTGGACCGGCGGGACAACCGCTCTGCCGATCGAGCTGGCTTTGGCACCTGGCCCGATCCAGTCGACGAACCACCACGGAACAGTTTCATGGAATGTTGTGGAGCGGATGCCATTTTCACTTCCTGGCGTCCGGTTCAACCTGACACCGCATAGTTTAGCGCGGAAAGTTGAGGTGTTTACGCGGCGTCCGAGCCGCGTGCCCAAATCGTAACCCTCAGCTCAAGGGGAAGGACCTTTTTGCTCACCCTGTGAGCGCTTACTTCTTCTGTCCCGCAATCACCGACGGGGGCGCTCCGGAAACCGTCGAACCAGTAGCCGCAGCCGTTGACACCACGCTACCCACTGGCGCAGACTCCCGCTTTGCTTCCGGTTGGGGTTCGGGCCTTGCGGGCTCTTTCTGGATCTCAACTTTCCCTTTGAAGTACGCGCCGTCTTCTACCGCGATACGATGCGTCACGATATCTCCCATCATGATGGCCGACTTCCTGAGATCCACTCGGTCACTGGCTTGGACATTACCGTCCAGCTTGCCTTGAACGATCACGCCACTAGCATTGATGTTAGCGTGTACTTGGCCGTTCGGCCCGATGGTGAGGCTATTCCCGCGCAGTTCGATGCTGCCTTCTACCTGGCCGTCCACATACAAATCTTCACTGCCGGAAAGTTCACCCTTGATCACAACTGACTTTCCGATAAGCGCGAACTCCGCCGTTTTGGGCGTTTCCATAAAGCGCAGCCTCCTGGGTCAATTTGTTCGGCCGCTACTGGATCAATTCCCGACCCACTTTTTCCGGAGTTGCCAGTTATTTCAGCGTTCGTCCTTTCACATGCACCAGCGTTCCCGCGATACTGGATAGCGCTGGAGGAACTCGGCAAACACAGGAAGGCTAGATTCTAAACCATTCCCAAGGCTTGCGGTAACAGCCAGAGTTGAGGCGTTTATGCGGCGTCTGAGCGCGTGCCGGCATCCTGACCCTGAGTCCAGTCGAAGGGAAAGCCCGTGTGGCACACAGAGACCGCGGAAAGTACATCGCCAGGCAACTCTAGTTGAGAATTTCCCGACCAATAAATTTGGTAACAAAATATACTTTGAGGTCGCGGCCGACGAACAGTCCTTCGTGCCCGGATGAGGAGACGCAACCGCAATTCGATTCGAAGCTACAACAAACTATTGAGGATAGCAGTTCCATGCAACGCGTAAGGGGCTGGGTCTCGTCTAACTGGTGAACTGGCGTCATCGGAAGGCACACTTATGATGGGGCGCTCCAAATTACAGGTAAAAATAACTGCTGCTCTGCTCCTTGTGATCTGTGCAGGCGTAGCGCCGGCGCAGACAAAATCACCCTCCGTTGCGCCTGCCGAGCTGGTTCGAAAGACTGTGCAGAACGAGGTCAAAGCAGCCACTGACGACTCTGTACGTTATATGTTCCGTTCACGGAAGGAAACGCCGCGCGGCACTCAAACCAAGCTCTACGTGCAAACCCGCGATGCCATGGTAGGCCTACTGATCGCCCTAAATGATAAGCCCCTCACCCCAGAGCAGCGCCAGGCCGAAGAATCCCGAGTGGAGCGGCTCCTGAAAAATCCGGCAGAACTGCAGCACAAAAGGAAACAGGAAAAAGATGACGAAGAGCGTACTACGCGCATCATGAAGGCCCTGCCTGATGCCTTTCTCTACCAGTATGACGGCACCGAAACTGGCAAACAAGGGGTTGGCGCGCCGGGAGACGAACTAGTTCGCCTGAAGTTCCGTTCCAACCCAAACTACGATCCGCCCTCTCGCGTGGAGCAGGTGCTCGCTGGAATGCAGGGCGTTCTGTTAATTGACGCCAACCGCAATCGCATGGCCAAAATCGATGGCACCCTATTCAGAGACATTGGATTCGGCTGGGGGATTCTGGGCCATCTGGACAAGGGGGGACATTTTCTCGTCGAGCAGACATCTGTTCCCGAAAACGGCTGGGAAATCAGCCATATGAACCTCAATTTCACCGGTAAGATAATGATGTTCAAACGGCTCACCATCAGATCCGACGAGGTCTACAGCGATTTTCGCCCAGTCCCGAGAAACCTTACCTTTGCGCAGGGATTTGCACTCCTCAAGAAACAGGAAGCCTTACTCGCTGAAAACCATGTGAGCGGCAACACAAGATAGAAAAAACCGAAGTAGAACTCGGACTCACCACTGCCGCTTACCCAAAGCATTGTCATTGTGAGTGAAGAGAAGAACGTCTAGCGCAAAAAGGCATAGCCGTGGAAGGGCACGGCTTCACAAACTCCGGAAAAACTGGCGCATGCGTGCAGCATCGTGGATGCGTGCAGCACCGTGGAAGAGCGGCCCTTCAGGGCCGCGAAAGCCGTTCCGAATCAGTGACGGTTTTAGCCGCTGTGGCAACGATCTGTCGCGCAGGCGCGTTTCTCCGCAGCCTCCTCAGCCGTGCCGTAATTACCGCCGGACGAGCGTACGGCAGCCTGAATTCCGTGACCCTTCGACCGTGTCGCCTGCTTTGTTCGAGTTTTCCGCGAGCTGTTCAGCCCCTGACTATCCCCGGGTTGCGAAAACAGATCCCGTTACCCGCTTCCTTCAGGCTTGGGCCATTGCTGTCCGAATCATTTCTTTCCTCACCGTCAGCCGGTCAATCAAGTCTTCCCGCACGCGGTAACCCGTGCCAGGTTGGTCATTCACTTGGATGAAACCTTGCGGCGACACCGTCACCTCCGGCTCAATGATGTCTTCTTGCCAATAGCGTTTGGAAGCGGAAACATCGCCGGGCAAGCGGAAATTCTCCAAGGTGGAGAGCGCGATATTATGCGTGCGCCCTACGCCTGATTCCAGCATCCCACCGCACCAGACGGGTACATTATGTGATTGGCAAACATCGTGCACCTTCCTGGCTTCGCTGAAGCCGCCCACCCGGCCCACTTTAATGTTGACGATGCGGCAAGCGCCCGTTTCTACTGCAGCCGCGGCATCGCGCGCGTGGCGGATGGATTCATCCAGGCAGATCGCTGTCCTGATCTCTCGTTGTAAGCGCGCGTGATTGTAAATATCGTCGTTCCACAGAGGCTGCTCGATCATCAGCAGATTGAATTGATCGAATTTCCGCAGGTGATCGAGATCATCGAGTGTGTAGGCGGAATTCGCGTCACAACTCAGCAGGATTTGCGGCCAGCGCGCACGAATCCGCTCCAGCACATTTATGTCCCAACCGGGTTTTACCTTTATCTTGATGCGTCTATAACCAGCGGCCAATTCTGTGTCGATCTTGTCCAGCAGCTGCTCCACCGTGTCTTGAATACCGATGGAAACTCCACAGGGAATCTCATGCCGCGTTCCGCCCAGAACTTTCCACAATGGCTGATTCTTTTGCCTGGCCTCCGCATCCCACAGCGCATTTTCGATCCCCGCCTTAGCCATGCGATGCCCGCGCACCGGGGCGAATACCGGCATGCAATCCCTCGCCGAGGTCAGATTGCGCCTAAGGATGGCAGGCCCGAGATACTGCTTGATCGTCGACCACGCGGTCTCAATCCATTCGTCGCTGTAAAAAGGATCTTCGCCCGCAACGCACTCGCCCCAACCATTGACGCCCTCGCAATGCACGGTGATTAGCAGGATGCGGCGGCCGTAGGTGCGTCCAAAGCTCGTTTCAAAAAAATGGACGAGCGGCATGTGAATCTCGCGGAGTGTGATGGCTTCAATTTTCATGTTTCGGAGTTCTAAATTAAGCTGCTAACAGGTCCCCGAAAACGCTGGTTGGGCTTGGCGCAGCGCTTTTAGCGCTGCATAACCCGTCCATTTTCACCTTTGGCTTTAGAGACTGCGAAAAAATCCCGTAACTCCTGGGTTTGAAGGGCACGGCTTGAACGGCACTGCACGCTCATGCGCTCATTTCTGTGGCGTTAACTCTCGGCCGTGTACGACCATTTCTCATTCCACCGTCCCAGCAAGAACTTGCCATTCCCCTCAGCATCGCGCTCATACCCTAGCACCGCCAGCCCTTCCGCAAACGCCTTCAGGAATCCTTGGCGGTTATTATCCTGAACTTCTTTTGCGCACACGCGGCTCTCCGCCGAGGCTTTCCAATCGTAAATTTCCGCCGGCACCGAAATCGCCCTTACGGTTTTCGACGAAGGCTTCGTCCCGGTGCGCAGCAGGCTTTGCACACGCTTCGATTTCAGCCACCACTCGGCAACTAGGCGGTCGGTAGGCAGTCCACCCTGCAGCGGAGAAGACGTAATGCCGTACTGGTTGATGTTGTAACGCCGCGAGATCGCCCCTAGCTTTTCGATATTGAGGTAAGCATTCTTGATCTCCAGCGGATCAAACGTCCACTCAATGACCTCAAATTGGCGAGCCAAAGCATCGTCCCGTTGGAAGAGCTTGATGCGGCGACCCAGGCCGGCGTTTCGATACTCCTTGCGAACTGCCAGCATGTGGGAGTGCAGGTAGGCGTGGCCCCCGCGCGCGCCAGGTACGGCCAGCGCAAACCCGACCAATTCTTTGCCCTCGAATGCGCCAATCACCTGCCCCCCAATCTTCTCCCCTACAACGAATAGCCGCAAAGGGACTAGCTCAGCATCGCAAAAATTCCACACTTCTTTCTGCAGCGCGACGCAAGCCCGCATTTCCTCCAGGCCCTGGCACTTGCGGATCGCGATGGAACTGGCTATTTCTCTCTTTCCTGTTGCTTCGCCTGTTGCCATAGTGATTCCAGTTCTTCCATCGACGCCTGCTGCGGCCCGCGGCGCGAAGCTCGGAGTTGCTCTTCCATCCACTGAAAACGCTGCTTGAACTTGCGGTTAGTTTTCCTGAGCGCCGACTCGGGATCGAGAGAAAGATAGCGTGCAATATTCACCAAAACAAAAAACAGATCGCCGACTTCATCTTCCAGACGCTCCCGCAGTTCTTCCGGAATTCGTGGCCGGCCTGAACCAGCCACTCCCCTTGCGTGCGGCCGGGGACCAGGCTCGGGAAATTCTTTGAGCTGTTCGCGTAGCTCCTCCGTTTCTTCATGCAGCTTCTCAAAAAGGCCATCCACATTGGGCCAGTCGAAACCTACGTGCGCGGCGCGAGAGCTCAGCTTATAGGCTTCAAGCAGTGCGGGAATCGCCGTCGGCACACCCGCTAATATGGACTGCGGATTCTCAGCATTCTGGGCGGCTTTGCCTCCTCCAGCTTCCAGCCGCTTCTTTTTCTCCTCGGCTTTGAGCGCCTCCCAGTTGCGCAACACATCCGAGGACGTCTCCGCCTTCACCTCCCCGAACACGTGCGGATGACGGTCCACCAGCTTGTTGGAAAGCCGGTCTAGCACTTCATCTATTGAAAACGTCCCCTGCTCCTTCGCCATCTGTGCGTAAAAGAGCACCTGCAAAAGCAAATCACCCAACTCGCCGGTCAACTCTTCCCAGTCGCGGTTGTCGATCGCTTCCAGAACCTCGTACGTTTCTTCCAAGGTATAGGGCTTGATGGAGTCGAAAGTCTGCTCGCGGTCCCAAGGGCAGCCCCCTGGCGCACGCAATCGCGCCATGATGGAAACCGCGCGCTGGAACCGCTCCCCCGTGGAGTCAGGCATGGGTAAACACTCTAAATGAGCGGTCGCAAGGCGGGCAATGGACGGCGCAGCGAAGTCCCACTGCCCGACTCCTGGTTGACCGGACCTCGGGTGATTGCGCCGAAAATGGTGGAAACGGGAGAAAGTCTCCTAGATCTCAATCGACCATCAGCTTGTAATTCGACCAATAGCTTTATGCTATAAGCTGGCCACGAACAATGTGCGAAAGTGTTCCACGTGGAACACTCGGACATGAGTCGCCCTCAATCAAGAGAGCGTTCCTCGCTGCACCAACGTTATCTTCCAGTGGCCCAACCGGGAAGGCAGACTAAGATGGAACAAGTAGGCGTCCGGTACCCTAGAATTGTGCTGAAGTGCATCTAAGACCAATACCATGAACCTTCCCAGCAAAGCGCGGCCGCCGCTCGAAGGTGAGCGCTTCCAGGTTGTAGTGATCGGCGGAGGCATCAATGGCGTCGCCATTGCGCGCGAGTGTGCCCGTGCCGGCCGCCGCACACTACTGCTGGAGCAGCACGACTTTGCCTCCGGCACAACCAGTCGGTCCACCCGCATCATTCACGGCGGGCTGCGTTATTTGGAGCACGGCGAGATAGGAATGGTCCGCGAAAGCCTACGGGCACGTGGGCGCTTGCTGCGGGAGCGGCCACATCTGGTTCATCCGGTACACTTCCTGCTCGCCCTGAGTGATAACACCCGCCGCAGTTCCCTCACTATACGCACCGGATTATGGCTCTACCGGCATCTTGGCGGAAAGCTCGGACTTGCTTCTTCGGATATCGACAAGAAGAAGCTTGAGCATTGGCTTGACTCCGGACATCGCTGGTCAATTTTCGCCTTTGAAGATGCGCAGTGCGGGTTCCCTGAACGGCTGGTGGCGGAGTGGCTGATCGAGGCCATGCAGGCCGGCGCAGTAGCACGCAATCATATGCAGGTGCTCGCGGTGGATGTTGTTTCCAGCAAGGTGCGCGGTGTGCTGCTGCGGGACAAATTGAGCGGAAAGGAGGAACACATTGATGCGACCTGGGTTATCAATGCTACCGGGCCGTGGGCCGACCGGCTCTGCCAACGTTCCTCAATTCGCACACAGCGCCCAATGGTGGGCGGCGTACGGGGCTCCCACATCGTGCTGCCGGGCTTTGCAGGCGCTCCCAGCACGCCACTTTACACCGAGGGTGTGGATCGCCGGCCGATGTTCGTGATTCCCTGGAACGAGCAGATTCTGGTGGGCACCACGGAAGTCCCCGACACAACTGATCCGGGCAAGACACAGCCCGCGAATGATGAGATCGAGTATCTGCTGAATTCGTTGACGGCGCTTTTCCCCGGTTCCAAAATATCGTCGCACGACATACATTACGCATTTGCCGGCGTAAGACCGCTGCCTTTTTCGCCCAAGCAGGCCCCTTCTTCGATCAGCCGCCGGCACTATTTGCACGACCACACCGATGAAGGCGCGGCGGGCATGATTTCCGTGATCGGCGGCAAGTTAACTACAGCCGCGGAGCTGGCCCGGCAGTGCGCAAAGAAAATGGGGGGACGGGTCCGTCCGCCGCAGGGGCTCACACTGGTATCGAATGCAGCGCTCGATCCCCTGCTCGATCAGTGGGTGCTCGAGGTCAGTGAGGTGGGCGGAGTCAGTGAGACTTCCGCGCGCAGCATCGTAGAGTGGCATGGTAGGCGAGCACTCGATATCGCGCACATGGCCCTCACCAGTGCGGAAATGCGTGCGACATTGTGTTCTCACACCGAGCACGTCGTGGCGGAGGCAGTCGATGCCTTCGCAAATCAATGTGCGGTCACGCTGGCAGATGTTCTCTTACGCCGTGTGCCCGTAGCCTGGGGCGGCTGCTGGTCGCAGACTTGTAGCCGCGATGCCGCGCTGCGGGTTGCGACAGTGATGGGATGGAACGAGGAGCAGACCGCTTCCGAACTGGAAAGATTCGAGATGGAACGAACTGCATTGCTGCGCAAACCCCAGCAGGTGAGTCTCCCGCTCGAGGCGGCAGCAGACTAGGATGGTTCGTTAGTCGTTGGCCCGTTGATCGTTAGCTATCCTTCCAAAGTGCGCACCAGCAACTCGGTGTCATCCGAGATGATGGCGTCCACTCCCCAATCCGCGAATCGGATCATCGCTTCCCTTTCATTCACCGTCCAGACGAAAAGCTGCTTGCCTGCCGCATGTATATCCCTGATGAGTTGCCGATCCACGAGATCGTAGTGCGGGATGACGTACTGGACGGGCAGCTCGGCCCAGTGTGCCAAATGATTTGCTCTGTCGCAAATAAAACCTAGGGGCACACGCGGATCACGTGACCGTAGTTCAGTCAGCCCTTGCGGTAGAAACGACGAGATTACAAACCGTGCGGGGGCATGCTGTTTCAGCGCGGCCAAAGCTATCTCTTCCAGGCCAACCACTTTCAGTTCAATATTCAGGAAAGCTCGCTGAGCATAGCGCTCGACCACGTCTCCGAGCAGCGGCAGATTGAGTTCACACTGGTTCGCCCGCGGGATCTCGATCCCGGAAAATTTCGGGTCGTGGCAGATAACCGCGCGACCATCCGCAGAAAGACGCACGTCAAACTCGAAGCCATCGCAACCATGCTCAAGTGCCAGATCGAAAGATGCCAACGTATTTTCCGGGACGGCTTTGCTAGCGCGGGCTCCGCGATGACCGAGGAGAAGAGGACTTCTCATCGCCATTCATTTCTCGTGCTCAATCCAGATCGAAATCGCGGATAGGTCTTCCCGTATCAGGCGTTTCTTTGGCTTTTTTGACGGCTTCCTGGAATTTTTTCTCGAGCAGGTCGGAGGCGTGCTTCTGGGCTTCGACGGACTGGCGGAAGATCGAGTCGCGGCGGCTATCCTGCTCCTTCATG
>WNFB01001542.1_pt1 | contig 19721 bp, 21 predicted proteins | sample 5400501 | NCBI WGS metagenome assembly WNFB01 (sample SAMN13153341, study PRJNA577476) | soil metagenome | isolation source: 200 cm saprolite under Douglas fir tree site 2 hole 1 | place: USA:California | collected 2015-04-18 | reverse complement strand
GGACGGTGGTCCGAAACTCGTGGGCGATGCCGCTCGCCAGTACCAGCTCCGCGCTTTTACGCGCCTTGTCGCCGCTGCCACGTGCACCCGTGATGCGCGCATAGTCGGCAAATGGCGCCTTGATGTCCATGCCGATCCAGTCGAGATAGGGTAGGAGCGCTTTCAGCCGTCCGGGGTAGGGACCGGCGGTATGGAGCCCCACGGCGAAGCCAAGGGCGCGCGCCGCGCCCATCGCTTCCCGCAGGCCGGTGTGCAAGGTAGGCTCGCCGCCGCAGAAGACTACCGCGTCCAGCAGCCCACGCCGCCGTTTAAGTAACGCCAATACATCCGCCCACAGAACCTGAGTCTGCGCACGCGGGAGCAGGTGCGGGTTTTGGCAGTAGCGGCAGCGCCAGGGACAGCCCTGGCAAAAGACGACCGCAGCCAGGCGGCCGGGAAAGTCGACGGCCGAAAAGGGCGCGACACCGCCGATCTGCAGGTCGCGCCCGGCCGCCTCAGTCGCGCAGGCGCGCGCTGGCCTCACGGAAAAATTTGCGCTCGTAGTGTTCTCCTTTCTTGCCGATATTGAATGACGCCACCGGGCGGTGATAGCCCATCACGCGCGTCCAAACCTCGCACGGTTGGCGTTCTTCATCAGTAAGTAGGTGGGAATCTACCAAAAGAGAAGGTAGGTGGGAATCTACCAAAAGAGAAGGTAGGTGGGAATCTACCAAAACAGAAGGCGTGATAGTATTGTATTGGTCGGGATTGTTTGCTGTCATCATGGTGTTCCTCTTAGGGTTGTGATCAGGCACTGACGCGCTGGCGTTTGCGCGCGATCAACAGCTCGTCGCAGCGCGGGCAGAAGCGGTGCTCGCCGGCCAGGTAGCCGTGTTTCGGGCAGATCGAAAAGGTCGGTGTCACGGTGATGTACGGCAACCGAAAGCGCTCGAGCGTGCGCTGCACCAGCATTTTGCACGCCGCGCTGCTGGAGAGCCGTTCGCTCATGTATAGGTGCAGCACCGTCCCGCCGGTATATTTAGCTTGCAGCTCCTCCTGGCGCGCCAGCTCCTCGAACGGGTCGTCGGTAAAGCCCACCGGCAGTTGCGAGGAGTTGGTGTAGTACGGCATTCCCTGGGTGCCGGCGTGGAGGATATCCGGAAAACGCTTGATGTCTTCCTTGGCGAACCGGTAGGTCGTGCCTTCAGCGGGTGTCGCCTCGAGGTTGTACAGGTGCCCCGTTTCCTCCTGAAAGGCGCTGATGCGGCCGCGCACGTGATCCAACAGGCGGCAGGCGAACGCGTGGCCCCAGTCGGACGTGATGTCGTCCGCATCGCGCGTAAAGTTGCGGATCATCTCGTTGATGCCGTTCACGCCGATGGTGGAAAAGTGATTGTGCAGCGTGCCGAGGTAGCGTTTAGTATAGGGAAACAGGCCCGCGTCCACATACCGCTGGATCACCTTGCGCTTGATCTCGAGGCTATTCCTGGCGAGCACGAGCAAAGCGTCGAGGCGCGTGAACAGCGCGGCCGCATCGCCGGCATAGAGATGCCCCAAGCGCGCGCAGTTGAGGGTAACGACGCCCACGGAACCGGTTTGCTCGGCTGAGCCGAACAGGCCGTTGCCGCGTTTGAGCAGTTCGCGCAAGTCGAGCTGCAGCCGGCAGCACATGGAGCGGACCATGTTCGGCGTGAGATCGGAGTTGATGAAATTCTGGAAGTAGGGCAGGCCGTACTTTGCGGTCATGTCGAACAAAAGCTCGGCGTTGGCGCTGTCCCAGGGGAACTCGCGCGTAATGTTGTAGGTCGGGATGGGAAATGTGAATACGCGGCCCTTCGCGTCGCCCTGGGTCATCACCTCGATGTAGGCGCGGTTGATCATGTCCATCTCCGCCTGTAGCTCGCCGTAGGCAAACGGCATCTCTTGGCCGCCGATAGTCGGGATCTGCTCCCGCAGATCTTCCGGGCAGGTCCAGTCGAAGGTCAGGTTGGTAAACGGCGTCTGCGTGCCCCAGCGCGACGGCACGTTCAAGTTGTAAATCAGCTCTTGGATGCATTGCTTGACGTCCGCATACGGCATCCCCTCTTTGCGGATGAACGGCGCCATGTAGGTGTCGAAGGAGCTGAAGGCCTGCGCGCCGGCCCACTCGTTTTGCAGTGTCCCCAGGAAATTCACGATCTGTCCGACCGCGCTGGAGAGATGCCTCGGCGGCGCGGCCTCGACCTTGCCAGGCACGCCGTTCAAGCCCTCCGTAAGCAGGGTGCGCAGCGACCAGCCCGCGCAATAACCCGCGAGCATGTCGAGATCGTGGATATGGAAATCCGCCTCGCGGTGCGCCGCGCCGATTTCGGGCGGGTACACGTGGTTCAACCAATAATTCGCCATCACCTTGCCGGAGACATTCAAGATTAAGCCGCCGAGCGAATAGCCCTGGTTCGCATTGGCGTTGACGCGCCAGTCCTGCTGCTCCAGGTATTCGTTAATCGAGCCCGCCACATCCACGACGGTTTTGCGATCCTCGCGCAGCTTGCGATGCTGTTCGCGGTAGATGATGTAGGCGTGCGCGGTGTTGAAGTGATTCGCCGAGATCAACACCTGCTCGACCGCGTCCTGAATAATCTCGATATGGGGTGTTTCCTGGCGGAACTTATGAATCAGGACCTTGACCACCTGCGCGGTGAGCAGCGCCGCTTCCTGCGCATCGAATTCGCCGGTCGCCGCGCCCGCGCGCTCAATCGCCGAGCGAATCTTGTCGGGATCAAACGCGACCGCATGGCCGTCGCGTTTGATCACGGCGTGCGGCAACATAGCGACATTACTAATCAGTTGTTCTATTGGCATTAGCTGTTCCCCGGTAGCCTCTAGGTATAGTGGGACAATATAAATTAAGCTACAACAAGTTGTGGAGAGAGTATTTGATCTGGGTCAAATGCGGGCGGCCTTGGAGGCATTGTTGTGACCCCGATATGACCGCCTGCTGGAAGGCTTTTAGATTTGGAATTTGGCTGTAACAGGTTGTTGAAAAAGTCCATCTGTGGCCTTTTTGACTCGGGCCATCCCTGGTCCTCGCCCTACGGGCGCTACCAGGTAGCGCCCAATTTCTCTCCCGGAGAAATTGTCAACACGCAAAGCAAAAAACGTGGTTTTTGCTTTGCTAATTTCTTGATTTAGATCAATGCGCGTAGAAAGCTCATATGCGATGGTGTGCTTTATTTGGACGTCACAAGCTTATGAGCACTCAAGCCGAAGCGCGCGTGCGCGCGGACACCATCGCCTATGCCTTGCACGGCAATCTGTATCTCAACATTACCAGCCGTTGCACGCTGCGCTGCGCATTCTGCTCCAAGTTCAATGGTATTTGGACCGTGCAAAATTATTACCCGCTGCGCCTTACCCGGGCGCAGGAGCCGAGCGTAGCGCAGATCATAGCGGCAGTCAGTAACGCGCGCGCCTATAACGAGATCGTGTTCTGCGGGCTCGGAGAGCCGACGCTGCGGCTTTATGATGCCTTAGAGGCGGGGCACGTCCTGCGCCGGCGCGGGGCAACCGTGCGCATCAACACCGACGGCCTCGCGAATCTGGTCTACGGCCGCGACGTCACCCCCGACCTGGAAGGCAATATCGATGCGCTGTCGATCTCGCTCAATGCCCAGAACGCAGCTACCTACAATCGCCATTGCCGGCCAACGATGCCGGGCAGCTACCAGGCGATGCTCGATTTCGCCCGACGCGCGCGCGAGTTCGTGCCGGATATCAGGCTTACGGCGATCGAGGGATTGGAGGGCGTCGATATCCCGGCATGCGCGGCGATCGCCGGGCGGCTTGGCGTTCGCTTCCACAAGCGCGTGCTCGATGACGTCGGTTAAAATGTGGCCGCGCGAGTTGGGTTGATGACGCTCGCCGACTATGTCCATACGTTCGGCCAGGCGATGCGTGTCCGCTACGGTGAGCGTGTGCACAAGATCGCCACTTTCGCGAGTGGCAGGAAGCGTATCCGGGTAAGCTCTTTCCGGTGGCGGTCGCCATCGGCGCCGATCCGGCGACTCTGCTGGCAGCGGCGGCGCCGATTCCCGACACGCTGTCGGAATACCAACTCGCAGGGCTGCTGCGCGGCGCGCGCAGCGAAGTCGCGCCGTGCCTGACCCATGACTTGCAGGTTCCGGCGGGTGCTGAAATCGTGTTGGAAGGATATATCGCGCCGGGGGAAGAGGCGCTCGAAGGACCATTCGGCGATCACACCGGATATTACAACGCCCAGGAGAGGTTCCCGGTATTCACTATTGAGCGCATGACGCATCGCCGTCATCCCGTTTACCACTCAAGCTACATGGGGCGCGCGCCCTATGATGAACCGTCGATGCTGGCCATGGCGCCGAATGAAGTATTTATCCCGATTCTACAAAAGCAGTTTCCCGAAATTGTAGATTTTTATCTGCCACCGGAGGCGTGTTCCTACCGGATTGCCTGTGTGAGTATCAAAAAACGCTATCCTGGCCATGCGCAGCGCGTCCTGTTCGGTGTGTGGTCGTATTTTCGCCACTTCACTTACACCAAACTCGTCATCGTGACCGACGACGACATCAACGTGCGCGATTGGAAGGAGGTCATGTGGGCGATCAGCACGCGCATGGACCCGGCGCGGGATACCATGATCGTCCAACACACGCCAATCGACTATCTCGATTTCGCGAGCCCGGTGCCGAATCTGGGCGGCAAGATGGGTTTCGACGCGACCAATAAATGGCCGGGCGAGACCAGCCGTCCGTGGGGTCGCCCGATCGTCATGAGCGAGGCGGTCAAGCGGCGCATCGACGCGCTGTGGGATAGCCTCGGAATTACGAGCGGTCAGGAGTGAGCAAAGTTGAGTTTCACCGTTTGCTCCTTCCTGCTTTTACCTCTCAGGGCATCAGGCAGAGGGTTTCTAACAGGTTGTTGAAAAAGTCCATCCGTGCCGCTACTTGGCGCTCTGCTTTCCCAGTAGCTCCACGACGTCAGTCTTGCCTGCCTCTTCCGCCAGCATCAGAGCAGTCTTGCCACGGTTGTCCTTGGCTGAGGCGTCAGCGCCGCGCTCTAGGAGTAGCTGCACGGTCGCCTTGTGCCCGTAGGCGGCCGCCCACATCAGGGCAGTCAGATCGTTGTCGTAGTGCGCGGCGGCCGTTTCGCCCTTGTCCAGCAGTATTTTGACAATTTCAGTATGGCCTTCGCCGGCGGCGTAGACCATCGCAGTTTTGCTGACTTGGTCCTTGGGGGTCGGATCGGCGCCGTTGTCGATCAGTAGACGGGCGATCTCGGCGTGGCCATGGAATGCGGCGGCCATCAGTGGCGTCACTTTCTTGATATTGGCTAAATTGACGTCTGCCTTGGATGCGATTAGGGTGCGGACGATGTCGATTTTCCCAGCGTTCACGGCGAGCATGAGTGAAGTATCCCCAAACCGATTCCGCGAATTGGGTGCCGCGCCTTCACCCAGCAGCCGGCTGATGTTTTTAGCGTCATCGTTGCGCGCGGCAATCAACAGTTGCTGGTTTAAACTCACCTCATCCGCCGCGGAGACAGAGGAAAATATCCACAGCACGGCGAGACCACAGTATACAAATTTCATCAAAACCTCCTGATCGGATTGGGCATTTGCAACAGGGGGTAAAGGATATTAAAATTAAACTTGTTATGCTAGTGACGTCTGTTACCAGTATATTAAGAAGCTAAATGCGTATATAGTTTGCTGGTACTGGAAAACGAGAGGAGGCAAAAAATGAAAAAAAGAACATCTGCTGTGTTTCAATCCGCAGTGTTGGGACTGTTTCTATCCGGCGCATTCAGTGCAGTCATCGCCCAGGAAATTCAGAGTGGCGCGGCGGCCGGTGGTACAAAAATCTCCGGGCTGGTTCCGGTCACCCAGGGCATGCTCGATGGGGCGGCCAAGGATGGCAAGAATTTTCTCCATTCCAACGCCAATTATGACCAGACCCGATACTATCCGGCGGCTCAGATCAATGCCGGCAATGTCGGCAAGCTGAAGTCGGTGTTCGTGTTCCAGACCGCGGTGCTGGAGTCGATGGAGACCGCACCGCTGGTGGTCAACGGCGTGATGTTCCTGACCACGTCCTACAACCATGTGTACGCGATCGACGCGACCACCGGCGAGGAATTCTGGCACTACAAGCACAAGATGGGGCCGATCACTACGTTCTGCTGCGGCCCGAACAACCGTGGCGTGGCCGCCTATGAAGACATGCTGTACATGGGCACGCTCGATGCCAAGATCATCGCCCTGGACGCCAAGACCGGCAAGCTGATATGGGAAACCCAGATCGCGGATCCGGAAAAAGGCTATTCGGAAACCATGGCGCCGGTCGTTGTCGACGGCAAGGTGCTGATCGGGACCAACGGTGGCGAATACGGCATCCGTGGTTTCGTCAAGGCATTCGACGCCAAGTCCGGCAAGCTGCTGTGGACGTTCTACACCATCCCGGATAAGGGCAACGAGGGCGTTTGGGCGGTCAACGATGCCACCGGCCGCAACATGCTGCGCGACATTGCGGCGGAAAAAGTGGCGCTCGCCGGGAACAGCTCGTTCTACCAGACCTTGGGTGGCGGCGTATGGATGGCACCTGCGGTCGACCGCAAAACGCGCACGGTGTTCTTCATGGTCGGCAACCCTTCTCCGGATCTATACGGTGCGCAGCGCCCCGGCGACAATCTCTACACCAACTCGATGGTCGCGGTAGATCTGGATACCGGTGCCTACAAATGGCACTTCCAGTACATCGCACATGACGTATGGGATCTTGACGCCACCAGCCCGGCCATCCTGGTGGATGTGAAAGGCAAGGACGGCACGATGATCCCGGGTGTGATCCACGGCGGCAAGACCGGTCATATCTATGTGCACGACCGCAAGGACGGCAGCCTGATCCGCTTCTCCGAAGCCATGATTCCGCAGGAAAACATGTGGGTACTGCCGACCGCGCAAGGCGCGCGCATGCTGCCCGGCGCGAACGGCGGGGTGGAGTGGTCGCCGATGGCGTTTAACCCGAAAACCCGTCTGGCGTATGCGTTAAACCTGCACCAGCCGATGACGTACCATGTCGAAACCGCTGCCTATCCGGGCGGCAAGCTATGGCTAGGCGGCGCGTTCAAGACCATCCCCAGCGAGAAACAATGGGGCCGGCTGTCGGCAGTCAACATCGACACCGGCAAGGTGGCTTGGAAGTATGACACCGCTGAGCCGCTCATCGGTGGCGCGCTCGCAACCGGTGGCGACCTCGTGTTCTACGGCGAGGGCAATGGCCTGTTCAAGGCGCTCGATGCCAAGTCCGGCAAACTGTTGTGGCAATACCAGGCGGGCGCGGGTGTGAATGCGCCGCCGGTCTCCTACACGGTGAACGGCAAGCAATACATCGCGGTTGCGGCAGGCGGCAACACGCAAATCGACTTCAAGCGTGGCAACAGCGTGCTGGTGTTTGCATTGCCCTGATCTGATTAAGCATTACAGGCCGCCTGCGGGCGGCCTTTGCTTTTTATTTCTCAACAGGGCGTATGCGTCAATGATAAAAACTGCTTTCCCTGCGGTGGTCGTACTGCTGTCCCTGATTCCACTTGTGGCCCAGGCTGATGTCGAGGCAGGCAAGCGCAAATCCGCGGTTTGTGCCGCCTGCCATGGTGCTGACGGCAACTCGCCGACCGGCGCGTTCCCGATTCTGGCAGGTCAGACCGCGCGTTATATCTATCTGCAGCTCAAGGATTTCAAGGAAGGCCGTCGCAAGGATCCGTCGATGGACGCGATGGTCGGCAATCTAAGCCGCGAGGATATGCTCGATCTGGCCGATTACTTCGCGGCGCAGAAGCCGAAGCCTCTCGCTTTCAAGGCGGATTCGGCGAAAGTCGCGAAGGGCAGCGCCAAGGCTAACGAGGTGCTGTGTACCATGTGCCATCTCGGCGGATTCGCCGGGCAGAACGAGATCCCGCGCGTGGCCGGGCAGTATCCGGAATACATCGTCAAGCAGCTGCAGGCGTTCAAGGCGCGCACCCGCACCAACGACGCCGGCAACATGACCAGCGTGGCCCGGACCCTCACCGAAGAAGACATCGAAAACTTGTCGCACTTCATCGCTAACCTCAATTGAGTCAACGGCAGCTAGCGCCGCGCCCATCCCGACCCGGCCTCAGTTTTTCCTGGGAGCATCCAGGGTATAGCGGATTCCCATCCAGATTCCTCGCGGCGCCGCGGCGGAACGGAATTGTGCCGCACCCAAATTGAATCTCCCGCCTCAATTTTCCAGACCCGTATAGGTAAATGGTTTAGTGTAATTCCCTGTTAATTCCCTGTTTTCAACAATGCGCTTGATGCGGGCATTAGCATCGAAACAGCTTAGGAACAGGCTTTTATTGTGGAAAGCGTGCCAGCCGCAACGTTAGCGGTGTAGTTTTTCCCTGTATTATTCCCTGTTTCAGGGAATTTGCGGTGGAGAAGAGTTCGCTCTAGACTGGCTCCTCCCCATTCAGTCCATAGTTTTGCTCTTTTGAGCTTTCATCTGAGGCCGCTATGAAGGATAGAGGTGTTATGAAAAGATTCTTCAAGTGCCGGTACGCGGTGCTCGCGGTGCTTTGCCTGATGTATTTCATTGCATACATTGACCGCGTAAATATTTCTGTGGCGGCGCCTTTTATCAGGAAAGAAATGGGCCTAAGCCCAACCGAGCTTGGCCTGATATTTTCCGCGTTCGCGTATCCTTATGCGGCGATGCAGATTCTTGGCGGCTGGTTTGCCGATAAATTCGGCCCGCGCCTGGTGCTGGCGGCTCTCAGCATCGTCTGGGCAATCGCTACGATCTTAACAGGCTTGTCATGGGGCGTTACCTCGCTGATCGTGTTTCGGCTCCTGTTAGGCATTGGCGAAGGGGGGGCCTTTCCCACGGCAACGCGGGCCTTCACCTACTGGATGCCCGCGACGGAGCGTGGGTTCGCGCAAGGCATCACGCATAGCTTCGCTCGCTTGGGTGGAGCCGTGACCCCGCCTATCGTTTTGGCCATCGCCGTTACCTCTGGTTGGAGACAATCATTTATCTTGCTTGGCGCCATCACCCTCGTTTGGAGCGTTGTCTGGTTCTGGTTTTTTCGGAACACACCGATCGAACACAAATGGGTGAAGCGGAAAGAGTTGCAAGAGATTGGTGTTAATGCATCACAAATGAAAAAGGCTGCAGAAGGAAAAACCCCCTGGAAGTTAATGATCAAACGGATGTGGTTAGTGACGTTTGTCGATTTCTGCTATGGCTGGACGTTGTGGGTATTCCTGACATGGTTGCCCTCTTACCTAAAGGACGCACGTGGATTTGATTTAAAGCAGATGGCATTGTTCACGACTTTGCCGCTGATGGCCGGTGTGATCGGCGATACCCTGGGCGGGGTTATTTCAGATTTCATCCTGAAAAAAACCAGGAGCTTGAAACTGGCCCGCAGAGGGCTCCTGGTCGCAGGCCTGTCCGGCGCGCTGGTTTTTATTCTTCCAGCCGTTTATACGCAGGTTCCGATTGCTGCCGTTTATTACCTGACAGCGTCATTCTTTTTCCTGGAGTTGACGAACGCGGTGCTATGGAGTCTGCCGATTGATATCGCGGGGAAGTACGCGGGTACGGCTGGCGGGATGATGAATACGGGATTTGGCATTGCTGGAATGATTTCGCCGGCGGTATTTGGTATTTTGATTCAGGCGACCGGCAGTTATGAAGTACCGTTCGTAATGTCCGCCGGGCTTTTACTTATCGGGGCTGTTTGTTCGCTATATATTGATCCGACCGCGGACATATCGAAGAAGATTCCGCGCCGACAGCGCCTGACACCGAGCTTCGTGAAATGAATGATGCATGCTGCGATAAAAGTTGAGGCTTTCCGCGTGTTGTCTGGGCGGCATTGCTGATTTGAAACAAAGCTTCGGGGAGCTAGCCCGCTAGGCCATTGATCAGGCTAACGAGTTAAGGGATGCTGACACCGCTGATATTTTCATCGAGATTTCCCGGAGTATGGACAAATACCCGTGGTTCGTTGAGGCCCATGATCAGGCTAATCATTGAGCAGACGTTGGATATTCCATGCAGGCGCTAGTTTAACCACGTAAATCCAATGTATGTCTTTAAGGCCCAAGGCCTGAATTAAACGGCGCATTCTTACAGTAAAATTGTTTTCTAAGTGATGTAGGCTGATTTAGGAAATAAAGCCTAAGCGTGTTGCGCGGCCCTAAGTCAAACACTCGGCACATCCCTCGTGCCGAGTGCGTTCGGGCTCGCGGCGCATTCTTTTGCCGCGACCGCCCTGCGGTCGGACAGACACCGTCCGCCCACAATGGCTCTACGCTCCGTCCCTACCCAGCTATCGCTGGCTCTTCGCCAGCGCTACGCTTTCCCTGGCTCATCGCGTTGCCCGCTTGACTGATACGCTAGAATGCTGATGAGGTTGCACACCCATGCAACCATGAGTGCGCCCGCAAGCTTTCGCCTCAAAAAAGCACCTTTAATGAATGCTGCGACTCCTGAGATCAAATCTCCGTATGCGATGGTTTTTGCGACATCGATAGGAAGATTTTGGAGAAACCTGCCCAGGGACAAACAGAGTCAAAGGCGCACTCTTGAGTGGTCAGCTTCCTCCGTTCGGCATTTTATGGAAAAAAGGTTCCATCGGGCTGATAAAGGTAAATCTTTTGATTGGTCAGCTTGCTCTCTTCTTCTCCACACGCAGCAGACGCAACAACGAAAAAGGTTCCATCGAGCTGATAAACGTAAATCCCTTGATTGGTCAGCTTGCTCTCTTCTTTTCCAGACACAACAACGACAGAGCCGATCAATAAAACCAGCAGAAAACTACCCACCCACACTCTTAAACTGTTCATTGTTTCCACCTCATAGGCGCTATGCGCTTTTTAGATCCTCCCTAAATTATGCAAATACTGTTCCATAACGGCGGAAACATGCGTTCTTTACTAATTCATAATTCACCTAAATATTCCCGGTTCCAGGGAATTTGCAGTGGAGAAGAGTTCGCTCTAGACTGACTCCTCCGCCAACCAGTCTGAAGTTTTGGCGCGCTTTCTCCGGTAGTCGGAGAAAAGCTCTCGCGTAGCGCCCTCGCGAAGTCAGGCAGGGCGCTTTATGAGGCCCGCGGAGGCTAAAATTGGAAACGCAATTCGAATCCGAATGGCGCTACCACGGCGTGCGCGTAGTGCACAGCAATGAACTTGACGGCAACACGCCGCAAACACCCGGTATGAACCGCGCCGCGGCGATCACCCAGGCACGTGCCGGCGCGGAAAAGCTCTGGGCCGGGACGGTCGTGATCCATCCCAAAGCAAAGACCGGCGCCCACCATCACGGCGCGGTCGAGAGCGTGATCTACGTCGTCAGCGGCCGCGCGCGGATGCGCTGGGGCGACCGGCTTGAATTCGTCGCCGAGGCGGGCCCGGGCGATTTCATCTACGTGCCGTCCTATGTGCCGCACCAGGAAATCAATGCGAGCGACGATGAGCCGTTGTCATGCGTGCTCGTGCGCAGCGGCCAGGAGCCCGTGGTCGTTAACCTCGAAATCCCCATGGTGGAAGAGCCGGAAGAGGTACGTTGGGTCGATAATATACATTCAGCACCCCAGGCGTAGCGTGGCTTTATTTCCTCCGGGATCACGCTATCCCTTCAGCGTCGGTGCCTGAAAGTCCCGTGAACTTGGACATGCGGCTTACTCGCACTCCGTGTCGACATGGGATTTGTCCAGCCCCAGACGCTTCTTACCAGCTTTCGTCCATATTGTCTTTCCCGAAAATTCGTCGTTGTTGATATTATTGCGTTTTTGCAGCCTGAGACACAATCTCAGGCGCTTCGGGACGTCTTGGCTTGCAGTGCGGGGCGAGCGGGGTCGGCAGGTTGGCACTTATCGGCCGTAACTGTTAAGATTTTATGAACCCGCGCTATAACATTAACGAGTATCGACGCAGTGCCGTCCGCTGCCGCGATCACAAGAGGAGGGTCCCATGATGAAAAGAATTGCGTTAGCCACGACATTTTTTTTCCTCGCCACAACCTTAGCATTCTCCCAGACGCTGGACGAACTCAAGAACGACGGCAAAAACACCGACAACGTTCTCACCTATGGGATGGGCTATCACCAGCACCGCTTTAGCACGCTCAAGCGGATCAACAAGCAAACGGTGAAGCGGCTGGTACCGGTGTGGAACGTGTCGCTTAACAGCAGCTACGGCGAGCAGGCGCAGCCGCTGGTCTACGACGGCGTCATCTACGTGACAGATGCCGAGTATACGGTCGCGATCGATATCGACACTGGCAAGCAGATCTGGCGTACCCCGGTCGATTGGGATCCGGCCACGCCGCGCGTGGTGTGCTGCGGCGTTTCCAACAAGGGACCGGCAATCTACAACGGCAAGGTGTTCCGAGGCACGCTCGATGCGTTTGTGGTCGCGCTCGACATGAAGACCGGAAAACAGATCTGGAAGCAAAAGGTGGCCGAGTGGAAAGACGGATATTCGATCACGGGGGCACCGCTCGTCGCCAACGGTGTGCTGATCACCGGCATCTCCGGCGCCGAGTTCGGGATCCGCGGTTTCCTTGACGGTTGGGACCCGGATACCGGCAAGCATCTGTGGCGCCGCTACACGATTCCCGCGCCAGGCGAGAAAGGCAACGAAACCTGGCCGGCGGGAGATGCGTACCTGCGCGGCGGTGGCTCGACTTGGGTCACCGGCTCATACGACCCCGATCTCGATCTTGTGTACTGGGGAGTGGGCAACGCCGGGCCATGGAATCCTGGCGGGCGCGCGGGCGACAATCTCTACACCGCCTCGGTGCTTGCGCTGAAGCCACAAACCGGAGAAATGGTCTGGTACTACCAACTGGTGCCGAACGAGATGTTCGACCTGGATGCCAGCTGGGAATGGATTCTTGCCGACATCAATGTTGAAGGCGCCAAGCGCAAGGTGATGATGCATTTTTCCCGCGGCGGCTTTCTCTACGTGCTTGACCGCACCAACGGCAAGCTACTCTCGGCGAAGCCGTTCGAAAAGGTGAACTGGGCGACCCACGTCGACATGGCGACCGGCCGGCCGGTGGAGTCGGACATGGCGCAGAAAGTACGCGCGGGAGAGCAGATCGAGCTCTGGCCCGGCCAGTGGGGCGCGAAGAACTGGCCGCACGCGGCGTTTAATCCGGACACCGGGTTGCTCTACGCCAACACGATGCACGCTTCAAGACTGATCCGCTTCGTGCCGGTGGAGTACAAACCCGGTCAGCGCTACGCGGGCCTGGAAAATCTGCCTGCGCCGCGGCCGCCGAACGAGCCGATCGCTCACGTCGATGCGATCGATCCAATGACGGCAACGCATAAGTGGCGTGCGCCGATACTCGACATTCCACACTACGCAGCGGTCATCGCGACTGCCGGCGGCCTGTTGTTTACCGGCAAGGAGACCGGCGAGTTCATCGCGCTCGACATCAACACCGGCAAGACGCTGTGGCAGTTCCAGACCGGCTCGGGCATCAACGCGCAGCCGATTACCTTTACCCATAAGGGCAGACAGTACGTCGTTGTGCAGTCCGGCCTCGGCGGCGTGAACGTGGTGCGGATGGGCGAGCAGCTCAAAAACGTGCCGCGTGGCGGATCGGTGTGGGCGTTTGCGCTGATGCCCGAGTAAGCGCGGCGCCTGGCGAAATGAAACGAATTGCCGCGATTGGCTGCATGCTCGCGCTTTTCAGCGCGGGCACGGCGGCGCAGAACCCGGAACAGGTCCCGCCGGAGCGGATCAAGCAGGGCGCCGATATTTATGCGCAGAATTGTTCCGGCTGCCACGGCGCGCACATGGCGGACCCGCAAGGCGCATTCGACCTGCGTCAGTTTCCGCCCGACCAGAAAAGCCGCTTCGTCAATTCGGTGACGAAAGGCAAGAACGGCATGCCGCCGTGGGGCGACCTGTTCAAGCCCGAGGACATCGATGCGTTGTGGGCTTACGTGGTGGCCGGGGAAAAACCATAACAACCCCGGTTGCCGCATTCTCCGTCGCCATGCAAGCGCAAACCTACACCCGAACGGCAATCGTTCTGCAACGGCCGATCGCCGCATGCGTGTTCGGGCAGATTGCGCTCGGCCTGTGAAACCACTGAGCAAATCATATGTCATTGGGAGTAGCCGCCCGAAGCCGATTGCTTGGGCGCGACCGCATAGCGCTTAAGGTGCGCTAACGCCTCCCGGACGCTCGTTTCGACAGGTTGGCTATTCCTCATTATCTTACCCATAAGCATCGCACCCTGTACGGTGGCAATGCAAAAGTCCGCCAACTGGTTTTCGTTTGCGTCCTTGGAGAGTCGGGCTTTGGCCTTCTCTTTGATGAAAAATGCAGCCAGATTGTTCTTCATAACTTCGAAGATGAGATTGAGATCCTGACGGATGAGTTCATCTTTTTCGGTAACCCCGTTGCCAATTGTTCCGAATGGACAGCTGCGAGTCATTTTAAAGCGCTTTTGCAGTTCGAGATGGATAAGAAACCAACGTTCTAAATCTCTCCATCTCTTGATCTCAAAATAGGCAGGATTATTGCCGGTTTTGATTTCGTCCAGGTAGTTTTGCAGCACCTCGTGGACGAGGCCCTCCTTACTCTTGAAATAATGGTAAAACTGGCCCTTGCCGGTGCCTGAAGCCTCGATGACCTGGTCCGGGCTCGTGGCGGCAACCCCCTGTTTGTGGAACAGGTCACCGGCAGCCTGAATAATTCGCAGCCTCGTATCCTCGCCCTTCGCGGATTTCGCGTTCATTCTGACGCCTCGTTCTTTATATTATATTCTGTACTTAAAAGTACAATTTAATTATAGACACTGCGCTAAGTCAACGGATTCTAGATAAACTAGCCTGTACTTGTTTTCTGTCACGCAACGCCTTATTTTACCATAAATTTATGGAACTCAGACTGACGCCATACGGAATTGCTGGAATTCTTGTCGCGCAAACTTTGTACTGATGGGTTTTTTGCCACTGAAGGGGACAGCTGATGGAACTGTTTTCGCACCCGTTTTACACGTTCACCTACGATCCAGAGAAAAAAGTCATCACTTTTAGGTGGACCTCCCAAACCGAAAAAATGGAATTTTACGATTATAAAGAGGCCCTGCACAACTTCGCCGGTTTCGCGTTCGATTATGAAACGGTCGGTCTTCTCGTCGATGTTCGCGAGTTTAAATACCGGCCCACCCCCGATCTTGGGAACTGGCGGGACGAAGTCATCTCTCCGCGCTACGTGAGAGCGGGGGTAAAGAAGTTTGCGTATCTGGCCCCCAAGGGCGCCCTGGAGAAGATGAAGGGGGCGATGCACGAACGCAAACGTGGCTTCGAGGAGGACTATTTCGGCAGCGAAACCGAAGCAATGGCGTGGTTGACGTCGTGATAAATAGGATTTTTTAGGACCGACAATAAATCAAAAAGAGGCTTAATAAAAATGCAACCCTTTTATATTCTGAACCTACAATCTACCTTTACTTTAATCGCATTTTCCCTCATCGCCAAGTGGTATATCAATCCGCGTCTTTCAAAGACTTCGGTTGAAGACGCCTTATTGCCGCTGGTGTGGGTTCATGTTTTCCGGTATGCGCCGCTGACTCTGCTTGTCCCCGGGCAAGTTTCTCCAGATCTTCCCATTGATGTCGCAAGGACGATTGCATACGGAGATCTAATCTCGGCAATCGCGGCCCTTATTACGGTGCTTTTTTTGAAGCAAAGGCTTGCCGGCGCACTCGTGGTTGCATGGATATTCAACCTCATTGGGTTTGCTGACATTGTTATTACGACGAACGCGGCGATAAGTGCCAAGTTATACCAGTATCCGATCGGCTTTAACTGGTACATCGTAAATTTCTATGTGCCCGTATTAATAGTCACTCATGCAATGATGATCTACAAATTGGTATACGCCAAAAAATGAAAAGGAGACCTAAAAATGCAGAATTCACTGAAGATCAAAACTCGTAGGATGGATGAAGCTCAGCGAGCGCAACCGATCATCTTTTTCCGAACTGATTTCATGTCGCCTAGTTTGCGCGATGAGTTGCGCTGCGCTTCACTCATCTTATGCGAGCATAATTTTGTGGGGAACCGTCAGACTCCCACCCCTTTAATCGGCCTTGCCCAGATTTTTTTAAGCTCGGGGAGATGACGCTCTGTCCAGTGACAGATTGGGGTAAGCACTTCAAGCAAAGTTTTACCGAGCGGCGTCAAAGCATATTCCACCTTCGGAGGGACAATTGGAAAGACGGTACGGGAAACCAGCCCATCGTATTCAAGGTTGCGAAGAGTTTGTGTCAGCATTTTCTGGGAAATGCCGCCGATTGCTCTCTGAAGTTCGCCGTGGCGTTTTTTACCCTCTCCTAATTTACAGATTAAGAGCGCTGCCCACCGGTCGGCAACCCGGTCTAAAACCTTTTGCGACGGACAGTCTTTATTAAATACATCTGGTTTATAGTTTGCCATAAGGTATGTATAGCACCTTTTGGTGCCTACTTGCAATACAGACTGTACCTCCCTAAAGTCTGTAAGCGGTTATAATCCTTTAATTCAATGCTCGACGCCGTTTCGATAACTATATGAAAATATTAAGAAATTAAATTTTCCCTTCGGCTAGGATTTCGACTAACAAATAAAGTTCTTATTGTCTCTAAAACGATTGAACAAAAAACTTAATCCCAATTCATTAAGGAGAAAAATTATGAACCCTAAAGATGTTGTTCAAAAGTATCATGCGGCGTGGGCAGGGCACGACCTTGCAACCGTACGGTCTCTTTTGCACGATAACGTAGATTTCAAGGGGCCGATCGATACCTTCAACAAGGCCGACGATCTCGTTGCATCGCTTAAAAAACTGGATCCGATGGTGAAGGAGGTAAAGACACAAAAGGAATTCGTAGACGGCGCCGAGGTGTGCAGTATTTTTGACCTCGTAACCGTAACCGGACTTACCGCTCCCATTGCAGAATGGTTCCGTGTGGAAGGCGGTAAAATCGTGAAGATGCGCGTCATTTTTGACGCACGTCCGTTCGCGCCGGCGAAATAAGATAAACCACTGAGGAATCCCATGGCAATTCTAAAGCTCACCCAAGTTATCCATAAGCCGGTTGAGGAAGTATTCCACACCGTCATTGACGTGGCCAATTTCCCCAAGTGGAACCTCACGACCCCAGGCGCCCGCAAGCTTAAGCCTGGCGAGACCGGCGAAGGCACGCAGTTTGAAATGGAGATCAAGGATTTTGGCAAGACTTTGCAAAGCCTGGAAGAATTTAAGTTAAATAAGCAGGTTCGGCTGGTGCCGCACATCCCGGGAGGTAATGCTCGGGACCGACTTTCCCCCAACCGATGGAGCGCCTGCACATGAACCAATTTGAGACCGCGAATCTCGTCCGCCTGATATATCGCGCAACTGAATCGGGCGACGTCTCGATCCTCGACGGCGTCCTCGATGACAACGCGGTTGAGCACCCTCTGAATCCTGGGCAGCTCCGGGGACGCGAGCCGATGAAGCAGCTGTTCGGGGGTTTCAGCCGGATAATACCCGACCTGAGTCTCACGGTTGAGGATGTCATTTCCAAGAACGACAAGGTCGCCGTTCGGTCTACGGTCCGAGGCACGCCTGCGATTGAGTTCCTTGGAGTTCCACCCAGCGGGCGCGCCATAACCTTCGGAGCGTTGGACATTTGGCGGGTGGCCAATGGCCGAGTCATCGAGGGATGGCACGTGGAGGACTTTGCCGGCGTGATGATCGATTTGGGCATTTTGCCGCTGCCTCCACGACGAGTTGGCGTCGCGCCCAACGTCACGCAGCCCTCAATCGGCGACGACGCGGGCTCCACCGAAGGGCTTGAGGGGGTCGTTCGGCGATGGTACACAGCATTTCACCGCTGCGATTTCGCAGCGGCCGGCGAGCTTCTAGCCGAACGGTTCGTCAGTCATGATCCCGTGGCTCCTGGATTCCCTCCGAATGCAGGTCCGGACGGTGCGTTGCGGGACGTCGGTGTGGCTCATGCTGCGTTTCCCGACCTCGATATCACGGTCGCCGATCTTTTTGGAGGATCGGGAAAGGTCGCGGCACGCGTGATTCTTCGCGGGACGCACCTCGGGGAGCTACCGGGCATCCCTCCAACAGGAAGGCGCGTCGCAGTCATGGGCCAAGAGATCTGGCGCGTAGCGGAGGGGCGCATTGTCGAGCACTGGGGGCGTTTTGAGGAGCTGGATCTCCTGCAACAACTAGGCGTTCTTCCGCTGCCGTGACGAATGGCAAATTTCCATCCGTAACGTCCGTTCGCGCCGGCGAAATAAGATAAACCACTGAGGAATCCCATGGCAATTCTAAAGCTCACCCAAGTTATCCATAAGCCGGTTGAGGAAGTATTCCACACCGTCATTGACGTGGCCAATTTCCCCAACTGGAACCCCACGACCCCAGGCGCCCGCAAGCTTAAGCCTGGCGAGACCGGCGAAGGCACGCAGTTTGAAATGGAGATCAAGGGTTTTGGCAAGACTTTGCAAAGCCTGGAAGAATTTAAGTTAAATAAGCAGGTCCGGCTGGTGCCGCACATCAAGCTGCTTGCCGGAGGGCATCGCTTTATCTTTACGGCGGAAGGCGATCGCACACGGATAGATCACGAACTGGAAATGACACCCAAGGGCATGTTTAAAATCTTTGCTCCCATAATGGAAATGATCGGCAGAAAAAATCTCCGCACCACGGCCAACGCATTACAAAATTACCTGGAGCGCGGATAACAATACCTGCAATAGCAATGACAAAAACCACATCAAAATTGTCCTCTTATTTTTCTTCTGAGGTGTTTAGTTTTCTGAAAGGTCTCGAGCGTCACAACAACCGCGACTGGTTCGAGGCAAACAAGGAACGCTTTTTGACGGTTGCCCGCGATCCGTTTCTCAAATTCATTGCCGATTTTGAGCCGCACTTGACGCGCATCAGTTCGAACTTTGTAGCAGATCCACGGCCGGTAGGCGGCTCGCTGTTTCGGATTTATCGCGATGTGCGCTTTTCCAAAGACAAGCGGCCGTACAAGGCCACCCTCGGAGCGCATTTCCAGCATCAGGCGGCAAAGAGCAAAGAATCATCGGTGCCCGGGTTTTATCTCCATCTTCAGTCCGGCAAAAGTTTTGCCGCCGCCGGCATGTGGCACCCAGACGCCCCCGCTCTCACTAAAGTACGGGAAGCGATTGTAAAGTATCCTGGCGACTGGAAAGTAATACGAAGCAAACTTACCATAGAGGGCGGTTCGCTCACACGTCCTCCACGGAAGTTTGATCCCGACCATCCGTTCATCGAAGATATCAAGCGAAAAGATTTTGTCGTTACCGCCGCTCTTTCCGACATCCAGGTGAAGAGTCCGCATTTTATGGAAGAGTATGAGGCGATCTGTAACAAACAGGTGCCGCTGGTTAAATTCTTAACTAAGGCATTAGGACTGCCGTGGTAGTATTGAAGCATGCAAAAAAATGAATAAGAAAGTTAGTTTGTTCGTGAATACCCGGCCCGACTGGTTTCCGGAAAAACTGTTTCCGTTCGCGAGCCACTTCGTCGCGGTTGGCGACACTCACCTTCACTACATCGACGAAGGACGCGGCCCAACTCTACTCTTGCTCCACGGGAATCCCACCTGGTCGTTTCTATACCGCCATCTTATTCATGAACTTGCTCCCGGTTTCCGGTGCATTGC
>WNFB01004897.1_pt1 | contig 19731 bp, 13 predicted proteins | sample 5400501 | NCBI WGS metagenome assembly WNFB01 (sample SAMN13153341, study PRJNA577476) | soil metagenome | isolation source: 200 cm saprolite under Douglas fir tree site 2 hole 1 | place: USA:California | collected 2015-04-18 | reverse complement strand
AAGACGTGACAGAGGCCGTGATGCAGTGCCATGGTGACACTCGATAAAGCGGTTCCTGCCAGGTACGCTCCGGTGAGCATCTCGGTACGTGCTTCCACGTCGTCAGCAACAGCATAGCAACGCGGGAGCGCGGAGGTGATATAGCGTGTGCCGCTAGTGGCTGCTGCGGTGGAAAGTGGATTGCGCGTGATCGAGTACAGGGCTTCGATGCAGTGTGCTAGCGCATTGATACCGGTCGATGCGGTCAAGGCGGGCGACAGGTTGAGTGTGAGTAACGGGTCGTAGATGACGAGTTTGGGTGTGATTTTGCTGTCGGTGACGGTGATTTTACGAGCCAGGCCATCGCTGTGCTGCGTGATGCCGTAGACGGGTGTCATCTCTGATCCTGCGTAGGTGGTGGGGATAGCAATGACGGGCACAAGTGGTTGATCGATGGAAGACGCGGCACGTGCAGGGCGACCGGTGCGTTTCTCTTCCTGCGCAAGGCTGAGGGCCTTGGCCAGACCGATTGGGCTTCCCCCACCAAGTCCGATCAGTGCGTCGATATCGTTTTTCTCAGCAAGTGCCAGTGCTTCAGCTACCTGGAAGTCAGGAACGTGAGGTCGAACGTGTTCAAAGGTTGCAACCAGTCGATCTCCGAGTGCTTTTTCGATTGAGGTGATGGTGCCGTCGCGGCGCAGGGAGCCAGTTGAGCAGAGCATCAAGCGACGCCACGAAAAACGCTCGATGGCCTCGCCCAGGCGGGTGATGGAGCCTGGGCCGAAGATGATTTCTTGTGCGTAGCTGGTGTAGCGGAACTCGTTCATCAATATGACATTTCTCGCCTTCAGGTTAGCTTACACTTCGTAATAAGCTAAATATAGTATACCAGGAGAGCGTCATTGAAACGTCATTGGAAGTAAATGCCGCTGAATTCTATTCTCACAACTCCATCGCTAGGGCAATAGCTTGAAGTTCAGCTCGAGCATTATAGTTTGTAAATACTTTGCGAGCCTCTGCAAGTAATGCATGTCCGTTGTGATGATCCGGCGAATGACGAAGTAACGTTTCACCCCAGGCAGCCTGGGTGCGTGCGATTTCCAGGCTGAGGTTTAGGTTGGATGCACACTCAAGTATTTTGGCGAATAAGGTGTTGGAATCGTGCCAGGCGTTGTGGGTAGCAAGAAGACGAGCATGGAGACGCTCACCCTGCATGAGTAATAGTGTACGACCGTGACCCTGTGCTATCTCTAAGGCAGCATTGAGGTGAGGCTCTGCTTCGACGAGACGACCGCGTAAGAGCAGGGTTTCGGCGAGCCAGAGCTGGATCCGAGTCCATAAATGCCAGTAGCCTCGTCCACTGATGAGTGTGAGTGCCTCTTCGAGAAGTGCAGTCGAAGCTTCGAGGTTGTGCTGACCGCGTGCAGCGAGTGCCAGTCCAGCGCGGTGGCCTGCCTGGCGTTCGAGATTGCCCAGTTCTTCGGCAAGGGTGAGTCCCTGCCGGAATGCCTCGGATGCCATGGCCCATTCGCCCAGATAGAGGTGAATTTCACCTTGCGTGCTGGTTAGGTGCAAAAGCGCACTAAACATTTCGTAGGTTTCGGCTAATGTGTTGCCCTTTGCCAGGGCTTGCTGGGCAGCTGCGAGTCGACCAAGCAATAGGCTATGATAGGCGAAATTGTTGTGGGCAAGAGCAAGGAAATAGTGCGTGTGTGTACGCTCGGCGGTGCGCGCGGCTTCTTGATAATGTTCCAGCGCCTGCCGCAGTTCGCCGCGTTGGGCGGCTACATTGCCGAGTTCAAACAAGGTGGCACACAGGTCGCTGCTGTTGCCGGTGAGCCGGTGGGTAGCGACGGCTTCTAATAGATGGCTTTCGGCGGTGGGGAGATCGCTGCCTTCCATTGCCAGTGCCGCGCCAAGTAAGCGGTGCCCTCGTGCAATGAGTGCCGTGCGCTGTGGATTTGCGGCGGGTACGTCGATTGCAAGACCTGCTCTCGCTGCTGTTGCATGAGTCGTGGATCTCGTGGGCAAGTTCGAGGTGCTGGCGGTGCCAGAAGGTAGCCTCCTCAAGTTGACCGAGCGATCGATGTACCTGGCCCAAGGCGGAGGTGAGGCGGAGCTTTTCGCTTGTTGAGGCAGTCGGAGCGAGCAGGTCATGAAGATGATGGAGGAAGACGGCTGTTTGTGCGCTGGCATTCAATGTATTGATGAGTTCGTCCAGGAGGCGGCTATTGCTGGTGCCGCTCTCGCCTTGCAAGAAGACGATGGCATCCTGGCTGACCGGTAACAGCTTCTTGAGTACGTTGTCGCGTCCAACGAAGGAAACAAGAGCCTGGGTTGCGGGAGAAGGTGTGAGGCCGAGTTCTTGCCGCAGTCCGGTTTCGAACTGGTGGTATTGGCGCAATGCCTGTCCAATCGCGCCATTTCTTATGTACAGTGCTATCAAGCGCTGCTGTGCTTCCTCCGCCAGTGGATCCAGCTGGACAATGCGCTGCACATAAGAAATGGCTTCGTTCCATGACTGGCGCTGTTCAGCCCAGGACGCCAGACGTTGGAGTGCGGTGAGGTATGCCTGATTCAGTTCGCTCTCTTCGCAGCGCAGCCATTCTTCGAATAAGGAGACATCGCTGAGGGTGAAGCCTTGCAGCAGAGGGCCGCGATAGAGGGAGATGGCTTCAACCAGTGCGCTTTCGCTGCCTGCTTTGAGTAGTTGGCGAAAGTGGGCGACGTCACATGCACTGTGATCGAGTTTGAGGTAGACCAGGTCACCGTCTCCTGCCAGGGCTTCGTCGCTACCCTGGTTGTGTAGAGCCTGGCGGATATGGTAGAGGCTGGAACGGAAGGAGTGGCGTGCATTGCTGTCGGGCGACTCGCTCCAGAGCAGGGTAGCAAGGTGATCGCGTGTATGTGGTCGCCCGGTGACTGCGAGATAGTAGAGGAGTGCTCTTGCCTTGTGGTCATGCAAGACCAGAGGCGCTCCTGCGATGCGTGCTTCGGGCGCGCCGAGCAGGCGAATTGTGAGTTGGGTTGCTGTGTTGGCCATCAGGCTGCCTCACATTCCGGCGAGGTGATGCTATAGGTGTGTGCACTTCTTTAGAATGAAGTATAGCATGTGGGTGGGGAGAGTGGTAGTTTGCAGAATTACTCAAAATGTAGTGGCAGGGGGCGGAGTGGTGCGGGGCGGGGCCCTTGCGGCTGCCAGGCTTGCATACGGGCAGCAGACCAGACTTGTACTGTCATGTCGAAACTCGCCGAAGCGATACGTGTGCCATCGGGTGACCACGACGCGGCATTCACCCCAGCCGTATGACCACGATAGGTATAGGCGTTGCTTCCATCTGCTGCATCCCAAACCTGTACCGTCGTATCATTGCTCCCGGAAGCGATACGTTGACCATCCGGTGACCATGCTACGCTTGTTATATACTTTGTATGCCCGTGATACGTGTAGAATTGGTTTCCGTGCACAGGATCCCACACCTGCACTGTGTTATCTTGGCTCCCGGAGGCGATGCGCTTGCCATCGGGCGACCATGCTAGCGACTTCACCGCATCGGTATGCCCACGATAGGTGAAGACATGTCCGCCGTCCATCGCATCCCATATTTGCACCGTAGCGTCTCCACTCGCAGAGGCGATGCGCTTGCCATTGAGCGACCATATTGCTGCAAACACGACATTGCGATGCGCGTTGTACGTATAAAAGCGTTTTCCATTCGTTGCGTCCCACACCTGCACGGTCTCGTCCTGGCCGGCCGAGGCGATGATTTTCCCATCGGGTGACCACGCCACCCCAAACACGTTAGAATTATCATCCATAAGATGCCCACGATAGGTATAGACATCGCTCCCATCCGTAGCATTCCACACCTTTACCGACTTATCTTGACTTCCCGAAGCGATGCGCACACCGTCGGGCGACCACGCCACGATCTCAACTGCCTCGGTATGTCTACGAAAGGTGTAGACCTGCCCACCGTCCATCGCATTCCACACCTGCACGGTGTTATCGAAGCCACCCGAGGCGATGTACTTGCCATCGGGTGACCATGCCACCGTATTTACATAATCAGAGTGGCCCTGATAGGTGTAGAGAAGACTTCCCAGGGCGATGGGAGAAGGTTTTGGCGTCGATGTGCGGATAGGCGCGGGACCGGATGCGAAAGGGGCACACGCGGTAACAAACTGCCCGAGACCCCCACTTGCCAAAGCAAGTCCCGCCAGCCTCCGTAAGGCGCTACGTCGAGACATCCTCATTTTTGCGAGCGAAGCTCGCCCTCCTTCTTGCTTTGATTAGCCCGACTGCCGCAGCAGGTCGGGATCATCAAACTCATTATCAGGCCCCGTTAATCGAATAAGCGTATAAGTTCCCATCCAAATTTCCTACGAACAACATACCGTCCGAGATCGTCGGCGCTGCATAGAGCAGCGAGCCATGCTTGTGATCGGTCAGACGCGCCAGCGTTTTTCCCGTGACCGCATTCATCACAATAACCGTTGGGCCCTGGCTAGCAGCCACCACCTCACTCCCTGCTGTTGCACCTGCTACCGTCACGGAAGCAATGACCGGCCCGGCCTGCATACAATGCGACCAAAGGAATGGCACAGTCGCATTAGGAGTCGGAGTCGAAGTGGGAGTGGTCCCCGTTGCAGTCGGGGTGGGAGTTGCGCTGGCACTCGTACCGCTAAACGTGATGGTGTTGGGATTGAGCGCGCGTACATTTCCCTGGCAGGCTTTGCCATTGATCGACGTTTTACCACCGGCCACGTAGAGCGTGTGACCATCCCAGGCACTACTAGAGGTACTACCACCTCCACACTGTGGGCAAGACCCCTTAAAAGCTATTGATACCTCCCACACAGGACCAGCGCCAATATTTGCACGGTTAAATGCATAGTAAATACCATTCTTGTTCGCAGCGCCCACCATGTTTGTGGAAACGCCATTGATGTTTTCCTGGAAGAGCGTCGGTGTAGTGCCGAAATCGCTATCGCCAACCCATTGGTCCTTCGGTATGATCCAGGAATCCAGAAGATGTGACACGTCTGATGCATCTAACTTGAGCATGGCAGGCGCATAGACGTTTGCACCCGTACATTTTGATTGGGTACCCGTGGTAACGTATACCGTGCCGGCCACTTCGTCAATGGTTGGGGTGGACCATATGCCACCGCCCGTACAGCCATTGGGGACGGAGTCAAACTGGTGTATAAGCTTTCCGGTGGTAGCATCCAGTTGCAGGAGCTGCCCCTGTGTCAGCGGACAGTCTCCAAGGGACGACGAGCCGATATAGATGCTCCCGTTGTAAATAGCCGGCGAACTCCAGATGTAGTTGCTTGGTGCGGCACCAGGAAATGGAGTCTTCCAGAGGACTTGTCCTGTGGCAGCATCCAGGGCGTAAATATTGGCGTCACCACCACCGACGAGTACCTCTAATTTTCCGTTGATCGTGGTCACCGTCGGTGAACTCGACACGCCAACGATCGGTGGATTACACGACGCATCTGACGTCTGGCCAACGTAGGTCGACCAGACCCGCGCGTTCGTATTCACATTTGTCGCGTGTAAATAGCCATCCCAGGAGCCCCAGTAGATAATGTTCGCGTTGCCTATTGTGGCTATAGCAGGTTGATCAGTGACACCATTTCCGGTTTTGTGAGCCCATTTTTGCTTCAGGTTACGAGCTGATTGAGCGGTGATGTTGGTCTCGGCTGAATTAAAGTTATCATGTGCGTTGTTATATCCATACGTTGTCAGGTTATCGGCGGCGCTAAATCGCTCACTGGACTCGGCCTCGGCACCCATCAGAGTTGGGGCCAGGAATGCCGCACCGATCAGGATGAGGATACCCAGAAACGCCAAAAGATACACCCTGCGCTGTGCCCACTTGCCCATCAGTATCCTTCGTTGCGTCCATGCCCCTCGTATATAAATGTAGTGGCAGGGGGCGGAGCCCTTGCGGCTGCCAGGTTTCATGATACGCTATTCCTCTCCAGATTGATTGCATTGTAAGATATAAATATATGCATTTTTCTCATCACCCTCCCCAGTTTGCTCCACATGCGTTGCTTGATACGTCCACAGGACGATGAGCTAGATCAAGGCCGGGGAAGTGACAGCGTAGCATGTCTTCTTTGATTCCTCCTCGTTCGATCATGCCGCTGTGAGCGGAGTGTTGCCGAAGGGAGCCTGTTCTTGATATGTCCAGAGGACCATGCCGCTAGTGGAGTCGAGGGCATAAACTGTGGCCGTCCCCGTGCCAACGAAGAGCACATTGCCGCTCACCACGATATTCGAGCCAGCGTAGTGGGCGAGTTGAGACGTCCAGCGCTGTGTACCATCCGCCGGGTTAAGAGCCATAATGGCATTGTTGTCAATCGTGCCCGTAGTCACACCCACGTAGATCAATGTTTGTGTCACAACCGGGGAGGCGTCGACTGCTCCACCGACATTCTGATGCCAGAGCACCGCTGCCGTGTCCTCATTTACAGCCGACACCGTGCCATCCTGTGACCCAAAGTAGGCGACCCCATTAACAAGAGTTGGGGATGGCGGGGCCAGCGGTGCTGCCTGCGTCCCCGGGGCTACTGCCTCCTGGTTGGGTTGTGCCGGTTGCGAACCATCGGCGGCGTTGAAGACAGCTATCTGGCTGGTCGTGGCCGCTTGTTTGGTGATAGGCGAAGAGACCGCATACACCTTACCCTGGTTGACCTGGGGGGAAGAGAGCAGAACCCCGTTAGCTTGTGTGCGCCAGACCTGGGCACCGGTCTGAGCGTTCACGGCAAACACGTAGCTATGGGTGGCCTCATCGCTCGCGCTGGCATATGCCACACCGTTGACCACAGATGCAGAGGTGACGGTTACCGTCTCGTTGCCGAGGCCTGGGTCATAGCTCCAGACTTTCGCGCCGGTCTGAGCATTGAGGGCGTAGAGATGGCTATCCGCTGAGCCAACGTAGACAATGGTGCCATCGACGGAAGGCGAGGCGACAATAGACCCCCCCGTCGAGAAGGTCCACACCTGCTTGCCCGTGTTGGCATCGAGTGCATACACATTGCCGTCGCTGTCGCCAAAGTAGACATCGTTTCCCGCTACCATCGCCGGAGCCGGAATAGTACGAGCCGTGGTGGAAAAGCTCCACAGCAGCTTTCCGGTCTTGGTATCTAATTTATATAACTCACCCATGCCGCCTCCGACATAGAGACCCGCTGCATCAGCATGGGCGGTGTGAGCGGTGCGGGTGGTGCGAGTATGGGAAGGGCCGGCAGTCGAACTGTTTTTGTGGCGGATGATGTTCACGACCACGACCAGGCTGCCAACCAGCAAAATAAGAAAGACAATTGCGATCGCGGTTTCGCTACGACGGCGCAGGGTCTGTCCATGTTGGGGATCAGGAACAGTGTTTTTCATACAACTCTGCCTTTCTCATAAACATAGGGGTAAAAAGTACTATCTATGGTGCCCTGAGTATGGCAATCTTGTGACACCCAGGAGTGTAGCAGTCTGGACTATGAGCGTAAGATAAGAAGTCCACACACATCCGCTGCATCCCTCAACGCCCTAATCAGGCCATCTTACTACACAACTCATGCTATCTAACTATTGGCAATGCTACATTGCTGTAGTGATTCTGTCAAGGGAGAAACCTTAACCAACATGGTTAAGGTTTCTCAATAATAGGAAAATAGGGTTAAGGTTTCTCTACTTAAGTATACTCCTGACAGCCACAAGGGGTTACCTGTCCGGGGAACAGGTAACCCCTTGTGGCTGTCAGCAGAGTACCAGGTACTGAACCTGAATGCAAGAATTACTTACCGCTTCTTTCAATAGCTGCCAGTTCGGCCGCCGAGCCTTGAATGATCGGTCCTTTGAACCAGTTGCGCGCACTGACCAGCCACCAGACTCCCACAATGAGCAGAGTACCCAGTACCGTAACACTGGCGTAGTTGAAGGTAGCAGCAGTGATGGGATTCACTGTAGGCAACATAAACAGCACTGAGATGAAGACGACCCAAATTACAGCGATCCAGCCGATAGGCTTGCTCCACGCCCCCAGGTGCCATGGTCCGGGCTTGAAGTCCTTCGCGAAAAGGCGCAGCAGAATGGGCAGCGCATACGCGATATACAGACCAATGGTGGCAATAGAGGTAACAGCCACATAGGCCGCGAAGTTCCACACCGTGGGGATAGCGAGAATAAAAGCCGCCACCGCAGCCAGGATGATGGCATTGCGAGGGGTGCGCCCACGGTCGAGACTATGCCAGACATTGTGGAAAGGCACAGCGCCATCACGTGAGAAGGCATAGATCATACGCGAGTTCGACGTGATCGAGGACATACCGCAGAAGAGTTGTGCAACAGCAATTGCGGCGAATAACAGGGTTCCCAGGATATAGCCAAGCCGGCTTTCCATGATGTACAGCACCGGATTGACAAAGCCCCCCGCAGCAGCCAGGTCGGGAGAAGCCGCTACCAGGCCCATTAACAGAGCATAGCCGGCAATAGCGGACACAACCACCGACATAACCACACCCCACGGCGCTCGTGTCGATGCCCCAATCGTCTCCTCGGTCATATGAGCGGAAGCATCGTAGCCCGTGTACGTGTACTGTGCCAGCAACAGGCTTAAGAGGACGGCGTACCAGATCGGGAAGCCCGTACCATTGAAGGCCTGATTAGGCGTGAAAAGCGTGCCTGCGGAATTGAGCCCGTGAACATGATTGGCCGCCACAGGAGTGGCACAACAGACTCCGGCAGCTCCAGGATTGAATTGGAATGCGAGCAGTGTCGCAACTACGACGCCACCGGCGATCAGGATCACGAAAACAATGTGCCAATACACACTGATATCGTTCAGGAAAGCGACGATGCGCACGCCAAATATATTGAGCATGGCATGCACAGCCAGTACGATGGCGTAGATGAGCAAGGTCATCCATTGTGTTGGATAGTCAATGCCGGTAACGCTGCCAAGTGTGGCAGGGATAGCAGGGAACCAGGCATGAAGCAACGTGTCAATAGTAACGGCTGCACCATAGTCGATGCCTGCGGTGATCCCGAACTGACCAATCAGGTTAAACCAGCCGGTGAACCATCCCCAGCCGGGTCCACCGAGTTTGGATGCCCAGTAGTACAGACCGCCAGCAGTCGGATAGGCAGAAGCCAGTTCGGCCATGCCCAGCGCGACGATGACCACGAAGATGGTCACGAGCGGCCAGCCAATCGAGGCAGTCGTATACCCTCCATTAATAGTGGTCAGGTAGAAGAGAGTGACACACCCGCTGAGGACCGAGATGATGGTGAAGGAAATGGCGAAGTTGGAGAAGCCACCCATGGCGCGAAAGAGTTCCTGCGCATAGCCCAGGCCATGCAGGCGTTTGATATCTTGCGCGATGAGTTCTTCTTTGGCGGTGCGGTTAGTTGAAGCCAAGGGATACCTCCTAAGTAAATAGCCAGGATGCTACATTAAAGAGATGCCGGGTAGGATGTGTGAAATAACCTGACGCAGTCGTTCTTTGGCACCTCCTTTCAGTGCCAGGTCTACATGCAGCATAGATTCTTGTATAGTGACTATTGTGTATGATGCTGGGCTTTTCGTCAAGTGCTATATAGGTAATTCCTCCTACTTGCTTATCAGTTGCCTCTGTTTGGTGTATAGTTACTAGTCAAGATACCTCCGAAGCAACCTCCTAACCGATGTTGTCCAGGATCAAGGAGTAAAGCCTGGAAGCCGCAAGGGCTGCCACTACGCGGTTGATTCCTTGACACCTCTTTCTTCCCCATGCTACCATGCAGCAGGCGTTACACGATGCGAGGAAAGGCCTGGAAATCCGTGGATAGCTATCTCCCATCCCTGGACAGGGTGCCAGGTGTCAGTTCGCTCACGGGGCATCTTGTCCACAGTTACCTGCTCAAGCAGCGCTATCGTATCATTGGCGTGGTAGGCCAGGGCGGCTTTGGCGCAGTGTACAAGGCAAGAGATATCCAGTGCAACAATCGGCTAGTCGCTGTGAAGGAAATGAGCAAGAGTGGCCTGACCCCACAGGAAGTCGTTGAAGCCACCGAGACCTTCGAGCGCGAGGCCCTGATACTGGCCGGTCTCAGCCATCCCAACCTCCCTGCGCTTTACGACCATTTTACCGACGCGGGGCGCTGGTATCTCGTGATGGATTTTATAGAGGGCGAAACCCTGGAGGAGCATCTGCTCGAGGCCATAGAGGCAAAGGAGCATGGCGGGCTGCTAACAACAGCTCCATCCCTGTCTCCCGGACAAGGACAGGGTTCCGGCTGCCTTCCGGTTGAGCTGGTGCTCGAAATCGGCATCCAGCTCTGTACGGTGCTTGACTACCTGCACACACGACTGCCACCGATCATCTATCGCGATCTGAAGCCGGCCAATATCATCTTGACACCCAATGGTGGTCTTTGCCTGATCGATTTTGGCGTCGCTCGCCACTTCAAACCCGGAAAAGCCAAAGACACCATCCCCTTCGGCTCACCAGGCTACGCTGCACCGGAGCAGTATGGCAGAGCGCAGACGACCCCGCACTCAGACATCTATAGCCTGGGCGTCACGCTCCACCAGATGCTCACTGGCATCGATCCTTCACAGACGCCTTTTCGCTTTGCGCCTCTCCAGTTGAACGACCAATGGGCACGATCAATCGAGCCTCTACTCATGCAGATGGTGGAGATGGATCAGAGCAAAAGGCCAGCCAGTGCAGCAGTTGTGAAGCAAGAACTGCAACGCATTGCCGCCGTAGGGGCCGGTTTACCGCGCCCATCGCCGATTTATCGGCCCGCACCAGCGCCGAATGTTCCTACTACCCCTGTCGCTCCTCTTCCTGCACCGCGTCCTTCCGCGATGACTCCTTCACCGATGCAGGGATTTATTTTCTCTACCTATCGTCGTCATTCCGGTGTGGTGCATGCAGTAGCGTGGTCACCTGATGGGAAGTATATTGCCTCCGCGAGTGATGATCAGACGGTACAGGTGTGGAACGCTAAAACAGGTCGCAAGGTCTATATCCATCGTGACTATGCCGGTATCGTCTACGCGGTGGCATGGTCACCTGATGGGAAGCGCATCGCCTCTGCGAATCATAATCATACAGTACAAGTGTGGCCCATCGTCCTGGACGAAGGTATAAAGGCTTTTGCAAACCGGTGGCTGAAGACTCTGGGATTGGTCACAAGTACCCAGCGTGGTCATACTGGTGAGGTACATGTAGTGATATGGTCGCCGGATGGGCAGTATCTCGCTTCATCAGGCAATGATCACACCGTGCAAGTGTGGGATGCGGCTACAGGAGATAGCTTCTCTACCTATGGTGGTCATTCCGACACCGTCTATGCGCTGGCATGGTCGCCCAACGGAAAGCGTATTGCCTCTGGTGGAAATGATCATACCCTTCGGGTGTGCGATGTCACCAGCGGGCGCAAGGTCTTCACAAAGCGTAATCACTCCAATATCGTGCTTGGGGTGGCGTGGTCGCCCGATGGGAGGTATATCGCTAGTGGAGGAAGTGACCATAAAGTGCGTATATGGGACGCAGCTAGCGGGGGCAATGTCCTCACTTACCGGGGTCATTCAGATACGGTGCATGCGGTGGCGTGGTCGCCGGATGGAAAGCACATTGCCTCTGGCAGCGGAGATCAGACAGTGCAGGTGTGGGAGGCTCTCACCGGACACAATGCCTTCACCCATCGTGGTCACACCGATAGGGTGAATGCAGTGGCGTGGTCACCCGATGGGCAGCGCATCGCTTCTGCCGGTTACGATCATACGGTGCAGGTATGGCAAGCGGTCTAACTCTCCTCTCATTGATATTGTCATTGCTACTTTGTTGAGGTAAGCTATTACAAAACAATAAACCTGATCGGTTTTCGCAATCGCTTTCTGGTCTTTTTCCAGTGGCTGTGGGCCTACTTTACCTTTCAGCGTGGCACGCGACTCATCACATTCGAGGACAAAGCGCGTTTGCCGTAGTTCCCCGATTTATCGCGGGGAATTCCTTGAGCTTGCGGTAAAGGGCTTTTTTTGCCTATAATCACACCATGTAGCCTATTGTAGTCCCCCGATTTATCGTGGGGAATTCCTTGAGGTGCATGGTGCAAAGTATACAGACGACTCTCCCTATCGGGACCATTATACGCGACCGTTATATTGTGGAAGGTTTGCTCGGCAAAGGCGGTTTTGGTGCTGTCTACCTGGTCAGAGATCTGCGTGTCAGACAGAATCTTTTTGCCCTCAAGGAGTTGTATGACCCGAGCAAGAAGGAGCGAGACCGTTTCACGTTCGAGGGAGAAGTGCTTAAGCGGCTTGATCACCCGGCCCTACCCCGTATTTATCGGACATTCAACGATGACAAAAATGGGCGAGCATATATACTCATGGATTACATCGAAGGCACAAACCTCGACCGCTTGCGACAACAGCAACCTGAGAAGCAACTTGCCTTGCCCCAGGTTTTGTCTCTCATGGCACCGATTATAGATGCCGTCAGCTATTTACATCATCAGCAACCGCCTATTATCCACCGAGACATCAAACCAGCCAACATTATTGCACCGAAAGAAGGCAATGGGACAGTACTGGTTGATTTTGGCATCGCCAAGGAGTATGACCCGGACTCAACCACCACCGCTATTCGTCACTGTTCGCCTGGCTATGGAGCCCCCGAACAATACAGTATGGGAACCGACACACGCACGGATATTTATGGACTGGGCGCAACCATTTATGCTTTGTTGACCGGCGTGGTTCCGGCTGATGCCTTCTACCGCATGACGCAAATGGGGAACAAGAGCATTGATCCTCTCGAACCCGTGAACCAGTTAGTACCTTCAATACCTGCACCTGTGGCCGAGGCCATTAACCATGCCATGGCCCTTGGTAGAGATGACCGTTTCCCTACAGTTGAGGAGTTCTGGCAGGCACTGAATGCTTATTCTCAATCTGCTTACCCTGCCGGTCAACCGCCTGTTTTCGTGCCTTCAGTGCCGGCTCATGCTACTGGAACTATTGCAAATCTTCCACCTACACCCCAACGACCACGTCGTAGCCCCAGAAAGCTTTTACCACTAGTACTCTTAGCCGCGTTTCTCATTGGCCTGGGCATCGCAGCAGGCTTCTTGGCTTCTACAGCGAGTCATCCCGCTGCGAATTCATCTACACCGACTACTCCTACTACTCCTACTACTCCTACTCCTGTTCCCTCTGCACGGCCAACGCCGACAACCAATCCTGTACCTCCTCCCGCCTATCCAAATGTTGCTGGAGTACACAAAGGAGCTATCCATAACACAACGGCAGGAGGTCTTTCTGCGAACATGTCCCTTTCGATCCAACAAAAAGGCGGGAGCATCAACGGCTCCTTTACGGTAGACCTGCCACTTCTGGGGAGTGGGCCTTTCACGGGAAGTGTCACGACTTCAAAACATATTCAGTTCACAGTCCATAGCAACCAGGTGCCCGCTCCGCTCTCTTTTCAAGGAACAATACAATCAGATGGTAGCATGAGTGGGACGTATTGCAGCCTCGACCAGTCAGGCCGGTGCAGTACTGCGGCAGGTGGTGCTGGCACCTGGAATGTGAGTCCTAAGTCATAACCCTCCTCGGACTCATCTATGATGGGTAATAATCTCGAGGGCTCAATTGAGCCCTCGGAATCTTCGTTGTGATGACATTGGTTTCCTGCCTGTGGACCTGGGCCTACCTTTTAGCATGGCACGCGACTCATCACTTCGAGGGAAACCGCGTTTGCCCCAGTAACTAAGCTTGTCAAAACGATCCGCTTTACATATAATAGACGAGGTAACATTTAAGCCTCGGCTAGTTCGGCATGAGGGTGCTGAACCAACATCACGAGGAACCCCCGTTTACCCAACAGAATTGCATGAACTTAGCTTGTAGAGGTGTAACATGCAGAACATACAGCCTAACCTATCGATTGGTACTGTCGTCCAGAGCCGTTATGTAGTAGAAAGTCTACTCGGCAAGGGTGGGTTTGGCGCTGTCTATCGGGTACGGGACCTGCGCGTCGGGCAGAATCTTTTTGCTCTTAAAGAGATGAGTGACTCCAGTGAGGAAGAATTGGATCGATTCACCTATGAAGGTGAGTTACTGAGACGACTTGATCATCCATCACTGCCCCGTGTCTATCGTGTATTCACGGATAGTATAAACGGTCGGGCTTACATGCTTATGGATTACATTGCAGGGACAGAGCTGAAGATGCTACAACAACAGCATGCCGAAGGACGTTTTCCATTGCCACAGACTTTGAGTATTATGGCGCCGATTATTGATGCCGTCGGTTATTTGCATAATCAACAACCCCCCGTTGTCCATCGAGACATTAAGCCTGCCAACATCATTGTGCCTTCGAATGGTAGCGAGGCTGTCCTGGTTGATTTTGGCATCGCCAAGGAATATAAACCGGATGCAACTACCACCTCTGTTTCTCGTCTTACGCCTGGCTATGCGGCACCTGAACAATACACCGGAGGAACCAACACACGTACTGATATCTATGCATTAGGCGTAACTTTCTATACTCTGCTGACCGGTGTGCTTCCCGCGAATGCCTGGTCTCGCATAATACAGTTGGGAAGCGTCGGGACCGACCCGCTCGAGCCAATAAATCGGTTGATACCATCGCTTCCTATGCCTGTGGCACAAGCCATTCATCGTGCTATGTCCATGCGCAGTGATGACCGCTTTCCTACCATCATGCAGTTCTGGCAGGCATTAAATGCCGATTCAAATTGGCGAGAGCCACCTGCGCCCATTATTTTGCCACCAGTTCTATCACACCCGCCCGTTGTTTCTCCCCCGCAACAACAATATACGCCGATTGTTTTACCATCAGTCTCATCGCTTCCATCACACCCGCCCGCTCTTCCTCCCCCGCAACAATCACCCGTTGTCTTGTCATCGGCCTCATCGCTTCCATCCATTGATCCCCCACAAACGGTTAATGATACCACGAACGCACTCTCCCAAGGTCGGTCTCAAACCTCCCGCCCTGGGCGTCTGGGAATACTCCTACTTGTCTTGCTCGTCCTGCTCATTGCTTTAGGCTCTGGGATTGGACTCTGGTTTTCTGTTATAAGCCCTCACGCGCCTCACGTTTCTCAGGCTCCTTCCGTTGTAAGCTCTCACACTCCTAGTCCTGGTAGCCAGACTACACCAGCCGTGGCCTATCCAAATGTTGCGGGGGTGCATAATGGCACTGTCAACAACACGGCGGCAGCTATCACCGCAAACATCTCTCTCTCGCTCCAGCAACATGGCGAAAATCTCAGTGGCTATCTCACGGTGGACCTCCCATTGCTGGGGAGTGGGCCTATTACCAATGGTACTGTTTCTACGAACAAAGCTATCCAGTTCACCGTGACGGGGAATAATGGTCGCGCTCCGCTCTTTTTTCAGGGAACAGTGCAACCAGATGGCAGCATGAAAGGAACGTATTGCAGTCTCGACCAGACAGGCCGGTGCAGTCCTGCAGCAGGCGGTGCCGGCACCTGGAATGTGAGTCCTAAGTCATAGGGAACCTGGCGGGGGCAAGCCCCGCCATTACGCCAGGTGGTTGGTAGGGGCGTGAGCTTGCCTCCGCCCTGGGGTTGTTCTAGACATCTCTGTGTGGTACCATAGTGTCCACACAATTTTCTCTTTGAAAGCAACGTTAGGTACGCATATGTTTTACGACCATATCAAAATCTATGTCAAAGCCGGTGATGGGGGCAATGGCTCTATCCACTTTCGCCGCGAAAAGTTTGTGCCACTTGGAGGCCCTGATGGTGGCGACGGGGGCAGAGGGGGCAGTGTCTACCTGGAAGCAACCTCTCACTTGAACACACTGATCGATTATCGTTACCACCAGCATTTTAAGGCCGGAGCAGGCGAGCCTGGTGTTCGCAGGAAAATGCATGGGGCCAAGGGAAAAGATATCGTGCTGTCCGTTCCCTGTGGCACGATTGTCCGCGATGCCGACTCCCATGAGGTAATCGCCGACCTGGTAGAGGATGGCCAGCGTGTAATGGTAGCACGTGGGGGGCGCGGCGGCCTGGGGAATGTGCACTTTGCAACACCGACCAATCAGGCTCCCCGTGAAGCGCAGAACGGGGAACCCGGAGAGGAACGCTGGCTGCTACTTGAATTGCGCTTGATCGCCGATGTTGGTATAGTTGGCTATCCCAATGCAGGCAAATCAACCCTACTCTCCGTCGTTACGGCTGCCCAACCGAAGATCGCCGAGTATCCCTTTACCACCCTCTCCCCGAATCTCGGTGTAGTCGCCGTGGGCCAGCCTGGAAGCGGTGACGAGTTTGGTTTTGTGCTCGCCGATATCCCTGGCCTCATCGAAGGAGCTGCACAGGGTGTCGGCCTGGGCCACGAATTTCTGCGTCATATACAACGCACTCGTCTGCTGATACACATGCTTGATGGAGCATCTCTCGAACGCGATCTCTGGCAAGATTTTAAGGCAATCAACAAGGAATTACGGGAATACGATGAACATCTGGCCACACGTCCGCAGATTGTCGTTCTGAATAAAATGGACCTGCCAGAAGCTCAAGAACGTTGGCCTGCGCTCAAAGCCAGGGCTGAGGCGGCCGACTATCCCGTCTTTGCCATCTCCGCAGCTACGCACCAGGGTACGGATGCACTGATGCACTACACCGCCCAACGCTTGCAAGCGATTCAACAGGAGGAGGCGGAACGAGTGGCAGTGCAATCTGAAACCGACATGGCCGGTGTGGTGCTGCGTCCACAGCCGGACGATGCCTTTACTGTCACGAAAGAGGACGGCGTCTTCGTTGTACGTGGCAAGCGTGTTGTGCGTACAGTGAGCATGACCAACCAGGACAGCGCAGAAAGCATGGACCGTCTGCAGGTGACGCTAGCCAAGATGGGAGTTACAAAGGCGCTTGAGGAAGCAGGCGTGAAAGTGGGCGATACGGTCCGTTTCGGCAAAGTCGAACTATACTGGGGTGAGTGAGCTTTCTAGCCCTCACCTCCGCCTCTGGCCGAGTCATCACTATCGACTGCGCCTGCTCATAGCAATGGGCCAGGGAAAGGACAGATAATGCTTCCGCTCTTCATCGCTCTTGGGCTGCTTGTTGTCGGGACTCTGCTCCTCTTACTGGGAGCAGATTGGTTTCTCGATGGAGCAGGCGATCTCGCACGAGCCCTTGGGATGAGTGCCCTGGTGCTAGGTGTGGTTCTGGCAGGGCTGGAACCCGAAGAGATGCTGACCGCGGCCGTTGCTTCGGCTCGCGGTGCCCCAACCCTTGCCGTTGGCAATGTCATTGGCACCAATGTGACGATTGTCACCGCGGCTCTGGGTCTCTCTGCCCTGATTACCCCGATGGTCATCGACCGGAGCGTGCGACGACAGGCTCTCATTGCTACCCTGGTGTCGATCATCCCCATTGCGCTGCTCTTCCTGGGTGGGGTCACGCAACTTGAAGGGGTGCTCCTGTTGGTCGTGTTCGTGGGCTACACCATCTTCTTGTTCCAGACGGATCGGGAGGCCGTCAAGCGCATGACCGAGTCTGAAGCAGACGACGATGACAATGATAACCACCAGAAGCCGCAAACACGCCCTCGCCTCCACTGGAAACCTGTTCTACTGACCATTGGTGGCTTGGCAGCGATGGCTGTAGGTGGTCCTGCCATTGTGGAGGGAGCACTCCGGCTCGCACAGGTGGTGGGGCTGAGTCAAGGGGCCGTGGGAGCCACGATCGTTTCGCTCGGGACAGGTGCTGAGATGATCGCTCTGGGGGTAAGTGCAGCTCGCAAGAAACGCTCCGACATCCTGGTGGGCGGTATTCTCGGCTCCTTTGCCTACAATCTGCTTGTCACCCTGGGCCTCGCTGCCGCGATTCGCTCCATTCCAGTGGACCCTCATGTAACCTTCATTGCTTTACCGGTCATGGTGGGTGTCCACCTCGTGCTCTTGGCCTTCGTCTGGTATGGGAAGATACCCCGTGTGATGGGTGGTCTCCTCGTGGGAGTGTACGCAGCCTATCTCATCGCGGTAGTTCTCGCCTAGTGCTGCGTTCGTTAAATATGGTAACTAGGGGGTAGGGCTATCTTCGTCTATCGTATCATACCATCCGATAAAGGAGCCAAAAGGACTGGGAGCAGCGCGAGCCTGTTACTGATGCCCTACACGCGCGTTTCATAAGATGCAGCAAACAAATCATGAAAAGTGTAGAGAAGGGGTAGATCATGAGTCAGCAGCCTCCACCACAGCCACCATATGGAAACTTCCCAAGTGGACAACAGTCGCCATACCCTTACGGTCGAGCACCAATTGGGAACCCACCACAGCCAGAGCAATCACCGCAGGGATATCCCCCTTCCGGTCAAGCCCAATGGGGACTACAAGTATCGCCACCATCACCCTACGGTAGAGCTCCGGTTGGCAACCCTCCAAGGCAACAACCACCATTCCCATCGACGATGCCATCATCCCCAGGACCATCTCAGCTACCACCTTTCTCGCCATACACAGGTCCTCAAAGCAACCAGCGTGGGCTCTGGTCATGGTACAAGAGACAAGGACGAGGAGGAAAGATTGGCCTGGTATGTGGCCTGCTCGTTGCCGTTCTCCTGCTGGGCTACGGCCTGGCAGTAGCCCTGGGAAGCGTGCATGGTTCAACGCCATCACCCTCTTCCGCTTCTATCGGACAGAAGGCCACAGCCAGTCCTACGCCATCTCCTCTGCTCGCTCCCACACCCATCCATACGCACAAGCTGAAGCCATCGACGACGGTGATCATCATCGGCCGTGCAGACTTCAGCCCTGCTACCCTCACGATCGCGGTGGGCAGTACCGTAATCTGGAAGAATAGGGGACCTGTCGCCCATACGGTCACCAGTAATGACGCGACATTTGACAGTGGGGACCTGCCCGCTGGTGGCACCTTTCGTTTCACCTTTAGCAAATCCGGCACATTTCCCTATGTTTGCGAGTATCATCCCTATATGGCAGGGACCATTATTGTCCAGTAGACTTGAGTATGCATATGGACCCTTCTCTACTTTCCGGCTAGTCTATGGTTTCAACCGCTCTATTGCTGCCAAGACCCTTACTGCACTACCACCGCCAGGTTCATACCCGGGTGGACGGTGCAATACAAATGGTAGGTCCCAGCGGTGTTGAATGGCCCAACTGCCTTGCTTTCGTTGCCATTGACCCACACATTGATGGTCGGCGCGCCAGGTTCTGTGGCCTGTGTGGCGGTTCCCTGACTATCCCAGAAACCATTGCGAATGATGTGTGCCGCTCGTGTGTTCGCGATCAGGTTGAGGCTGCACCCCTTGCGAATGGTGACAGACGGTTGCATGAAGCCATACTCTGCCATGTTGACGTCAGTACCGCGACTCTCGCAGGAGCTCACACTGCTCTTCTTGGAACTCCTCGACCCAGCACCGCACGCCACCACTAGCAGCGTGACAACGCTCAGGACCACAAGAACGGCGACAAGCTGTTTCATCGTGTGTCGTGTTTCTCCTGTGAGCACTAGGGAACATGAGAGGATCACCAATGGAGGCGCACCCTCCGCATAGTATAGAGCAAGCATCTGTCATACACGCGTTCATTTGCAGAAGGATAGCCAAAAAGGGTGATAGTACGTCTGCCCCATGCGCTTGGAATCTTCACTGCGTGCTTGTAGGCGTGGCACCCCCCTTCCACCATGGTCGCGCTGTTTTTGGGCACACACGTGACCTGCCC
>WNFB01006282.1_pt1 | contig 19751 bp, 19 predicted proteins | sample 5400501 | NCBI WGS metagenome assembly WNFB01 (sample SAMN13153341, study PRJNA577476) | soil metagenome | isolation source: 200 cm saprolite under Douglas fir tree site 2 hole 1 | place: USA:California | collected 2015-04-18 | reverse complement strand
GAAAAGATCGCAGAGCTTCTCGGCTATGAATCGGGAGTCGCCTTTCACAAAGCCTTCAAGCGAGAAGTCGGCATGCCCCCGGCCAGGTATCGAAAGCTCGGGTAACCAGTCGAAACGCCCGCCTCGATCCCACTCCCGTGCGAAGCTTTCGCTTGATCGACCATGAACTGAAAATCATGTTGCAGCGCTCTCTTGAACCGCTGCTTGCTTAAGCCAACCCTTGCTGGCCTTTCAGGCAATATTCAAAAAAGAGCATCTCAGAATCGGCCGTTTTCTGACACATATGGTTCTGCTTTTCTATATGCGCGGCGCGCCACTCCCGCAAGCGTGGCATTGCTTCTTGACCCGTCTCAAAAAATGTGTCAAAATCAAAATCTCAGTTTCTCTCTTATGAGATGAGTAAGTGACACACATGGAAGAGTTTTTATGAAGATTGGGTATATTCGTGTCTCGAAGCAAGAGCAAAATGAGGCATTACAGAGAGATGCGTTAAAAGAAGCGGGCTGCGAGAAGTATTTCAGTGACAAGATAACGGGATCAACGTTCGAGCGCAAAGGATTGGAGGAACTTCTGGCGTTTGTGCGGGCAGGTGATACTGTGGTCGTGTGGAAGCTCGATCGCCTGGGACGCTCGCTCAAAGACCTCATTGAGACCCTCAATCTCCGGCACCAGATCGAGGAAACGATTTTGTCAGCTTAACGGAGAAGATCGATACAACAACGCCAGGCGGCAAGCTTATCTTTCATCTGATGGGAGCGCTGGCCGAGTTTGAGCGTGACCTCATTCGCGAGCGCACGAATGCAGGGCTCGCTGCCGCGCGGGTGAGGGGACGTGTCGGAGGGAGGCCGAGAAGACTGGCCACCAATGGAAAAGTTGCCCTCGCTCGCCGTCTGTTTGCTGATCCGAATCCTTCCGTTCCAGAGATTTGCTCGACGCTTGGCATCTCTCGCTCAACGCTGTATCGTTATGTCAGAGCAGCAAAAGAGGCATCGAGTTCGTCGGACACATGAACGAGATGAAGAGCGCATCCCCCAGAAAGCTTTTTCCCCTCTTATGAAGAGACGGTCATTCCTGGCCCTTGATACGACACGGAATTATCAAGAAATTACAGAATTTTGTAATTTACACCGTTAGAGAGTAGGAGATAATGTGGGAGTAGAATCAGGCCAGGAGATACAGTATTTGTAAAGAAGCCCATGAATCCGTTGCGGCCGCTCGTTTTCGGGTCTTTCAGAAGGAAGCAAGCAGCGTGAAGAGACAGCCCAGAACGCTTTCAGCTCAGGAATGTAGGCATCGTGGGGAACAGGAGCACAGCAGGAGCAACCAGCTGGCAGAAGCGCAGGGGTGAGGAGCGCGGCTCGTGAGAAGGCGGCTAGGCCACTTTACCGAGCTTAGCAGTGCCCAAGGCAGGGTGTCCTCAGCCATGACCATATCGCCGTAGTCGGGGATGGTAGCGGCCGCGACCCCAGTGCCATAGCCCCAGAGGTACTCTTTGACCTCTTTCTTGGAGCCATCGGGCTGCTGGTTGGTGGAGCGTTTGACACCGACGCGACAATCACGGTCGCCCTTGGGTTGGCGCTCTTTGCAGAAAATGAAACCACCTCGCCCCTGATGTCTCCATTGTTGGAATTAGGCCTGAACGCGTTTATTCGTCGAACACCCCGCATGAATCTTGTCTACTATGTCACGTTAATCGTGCCCGTCATATATGGATGGATGTTACAATGATAGGCAAACCTGCCACCAGCATGAAACGTGAAAGTATAGCTGCCGCCAGGATTAATAATGGCACTGCCGAATGAGCCACCGGTGACGGTATGGGGTGCCTGGGTATGGTTGATCCACTTCACAGTCGTACCAGGCGGGATAGTTATTGAAGCGGGACTGAACGAAAAGGTGCTCGTGCCAACTATCTGAACCGTCACCGTCTGGTGGGGTACCGGAGTTGGTGTCGGTCTGGGTGTCGGCGTCGGTGTTGGCCTGGGTGTTGGTGTCGGCGTCGGTGTTGGCGTCGGAGGCCGAGGCGTAGATGTCGCGGTCGGAGTCTGTCCGGGGGGTGTCGATGTAGTAGAGGCAATGGGCGTCTCACCTGCGCCATTGGTCGGAGCGCTGGCAACGGTCGTAGGTGCCGCTGTTGAGCCTGTACTGGGAGAGTTACCCCCGCAGGCAGCCACCAGCACGATCATGCTAAATACTAGAAGGCTGAACCAGGTGTTGTGGCTTGGTAAGGTCTTTCCCATGGTTTTTCTCCTACCGTGATATTCCTCTATGAAAAGGTGAGTGGGATTAGCTGGAGGTTCATCTAGATAATGATACGCGCTGAGGTTACATTTCTCAAGCCTTCTGATTGACCACCTCCTTCCGATTCATCAACATTGCGCAAGAACCGCGTTCTCACATGTACAATTCGTGAAATGTTTCCTGCTCAAAAAGAGCTACCTGCGTTCTCGTATTTCACCCCCCTCTTTGTAATGACCAAAAGTCCTCATGAGCTTTGAGAAGTGCATCCTGCGAGTACTATTGTTCATAACTTGCCTGTCCCCCTACAAGCGGATGTTTGAGGACCGTGGCCAAGGCATGGGCCTGAGCGCATCCCTGCGTGAGTCGCTCATCTTTGCGCCTCACGATCTCGTCTCTCATCCCCCCTTTCCTCGCCTGGATCTGATTGTGTGTCATCTTCCTTTCTCTGTCTTCACGTCTTCGCAGCAGAGCAGCATCCTCAACCGCTTCGCCTATGCACTGCTTCCTCATGGACTCCTCGTGTTGCTCTCCCCGGGCGAGATCTCCCCTGATCCCCTGCTCTACTCTCGACACGACAAGAGCCTCTTTCCTACCTATTCCCGCACTGTTGCCCCCGTCTCGCTCTCGACTTTGGGGTGGGGGCGCACTCCTGCTGCCTTGTCTCTCGTCTCTTCTCCACCGCAGCGCGTGCCGGATGAGGACACCGAAGCGGTGCTGGAAGAGCAGTTCCTCGCGAGCAACGCTCTTGCTCCTGCCTGGGCGGCTAATGGCTCACATTTCCAGCTCTCAGCCGTGAGTGCCCTCAGAACCATCAGCTAGCTGGCTTAGCTTTAGGTATAAAGACACGCTTTAATACATTCAAATTTCCCAAGAAAACAAGGTTAACATATCTCAACCTATCAAGGCTGTTTTATAACCATATCTTAACCATTTCTCAACCGAGACGTAGCCTTTTTCTACTACAATTGTTCTGGTTGGTTGGGTAGCGGATCGCTTGCATACTGTTAAGTATGACGTGTTCCCTGCACGTCAACTCACTGGGCGTTATGTGGTGGAGGTTTTACCCTGTAATCCTCAACTGGCTTTTCCCTCTTCATGGCGCCTCTTTCTCAGATGGTTTTGTGTGTTTGGGTATTTCGTAGTTAGGAGAAATGTTCATGAAAGGCTTTTTCAAGTCGAGACTCGTCTTAACACTTGTCACGTTGATACTGCCGGCCGCTGCTCTAGCTGTATCATTGGCAGGCATCACTCACTTAGCAACTGCCAGGGCGGCCGGGACCGTGGGCGTATTCGTGGGCTACGCCGACAGCCTGCGGTCGAGCCCGACGAACTTCCCGACGCCGTGGGCCGGTTCCCCCGGTGTCACCTTCGAGGGATGTCAGCCTCCAAGCTTATGCACCTACGACGCCGGAGCGGTGCGCGTGGTCAACAACACCAACGCCACTGTAACCGTCAACTCGGTCGCGGTCCACGTCGACACGTGTACCCTGACCGGGTGGCCGTCCGCCACGCTGGCGCCGGGAGATCAGCTCATCGTGACCCAGGTGGCGTCTGGCGCGACGAGCGGTTGCCCGCTGTCGGGGCCCACTGGCCCCCCATCCATGGACACATCGGATATCGGACCGGGTGGCAGCTCTTATTCAGGGATTTGCACCCCGGACGGCATCCAGCCCACGGTGGATGTGACCCTCGACGGAACGACGACGACGTACATGGACAGTGGGCAGATTCTCAATACCGGCGGGGTCGACCTCGCCTCGTGCCCATCTGCTGGTACGAACGAATCGACGCAGTGGACCACGGTAGGCAGGGCACCGTGTCCGGGCGCCGTGCTCACCCTGGCACCATCGAGCCAGACTCACTCAGTGGGCGAGACCGCGACCGTCACGGCCACGCTCACCAACAGCTGCAATGAGCCTCTCTCCGGCGTCGCTGTGAACTTCCAGGTCACTTCAGGGCCGAACAACGGCCTGCCAGGTACGGGAGTCACCGACAGCAACGGCCAGGCCACGTTCACGTACTCGAGCACTCAGCCAGGAACGGACCAGCTGCAGGCGTCGGTGACCAACCCCGCCGGCACGATCACGTCGAACCCCGTCAAGGTGACCTGGACCCTCGTGTTCGCGCAGGGTGGATCGTTCGTCATCGGCGATCTCGAGAACCATTCCGGGGCTTCCGTGCTGTGGTGGGGCGCGCAGTGGTGGAAGGCCAACTCCATGAGTGGCGGCTCGGCGCCGCCGAGCTTCAAGGGCTTCGAGAACGGCAACTCGACGCCAGCCTGCGGCCAGACCTGGACGACGGACACCGGCAACAGCTCCAACCCGCCACCAACGGTGCCGCCATTGATGGGGGTGATCGTTGCTAGCCACATCACCAAGTCGGGGTCGACGATCTCCGGCGATATCGTCCACATCATCGTGGTTCGCACCGACCCCGGATACCAGCCTGACCCCGGCCATCCGGGAACCGGAACGGTCATCGCCCAAGTCTGCTAGCGACCGGCCGTTGAGAGACGGGAAGGGGACATGAGCGTCCCCTTCCCGCACCCGGCTTCACACTGCGGGTCGCGTTCGGAGCTGGTGATGTGCCATAATCCGAATCCCACTGTCAATACCTGCATGCGGAAGCAAGACATTTGGAGATAAGACTTCCCGTGAGCGGGCTTGAGAGGTGTCCTGGCTGTCATCCTGAGCGCAGCGAAGGATCTCTGCGTCCGTCGAGCCAGACCCTTCGCTGCGCTCAGGGTGACACGCATTCTCTCCAAATGTCTGTGCGGAAGCGTATCTGGGCAGCCGGTCTTGCTCTCTTCGTTCCTCTTGGTTGCCTCGGCTTATTGCTGACCTGGCGTCTTCCTCCAAAACAGACGACAACAGAGCAACAGACTCTCGACCCTGGGGGAGCGTGTTTCCTGGCTGTCGGCCTGGGCGCTTTGACGATCGGACTCTCGTTCGGCCAGGAATGGGGCTGGCTCTCACAGCATGTGCTCAAAGTAGACGGCTTCTGCCTTCCTTTTGTTCAGCTTGCAAATCATTAGCCACTATGGTAGACTACCAGGGTAACCTAAGAAGAGAACTATATCAAGGAAGATTAGAAATAACATCTAGGTCGCTCATAACCTGGGTGTTTCTTATTGCCCGAAACTGCCGGGCCACGTCTCGATCAGTGCCGATCGACGATCCAGAAAGTACTGTGGTACTACCACAAGATTTGTTGTTGTAGCTGAAGGGCTGGGATTATCTCTGGCTCGTTGTAGTGAAACGGAGAGTGAGAAAGTAAGAATGACCGATTTAAAGCGTTTGGAACAAGACACACAAAACATAAACAGCTTGAACGAGCATGGCTCATATTGTGAGTGCATCTCGTGTCTTGAGGGAGATACTCGACTTCATGAGACCTCAGATCTTGCTAAGCAGGAGATTGAGCAAGAAATGATGGCAATGCTGAAGGATTTACCACTTTCTATCGCCATCACAAAGCAGGGTGATCTCTACAGTGATGAGTACACCTGGCAATGCATAGGCACCTCTGGGAAAGCATACTCCTTTGTGGATGCCACGCGGGAAGCATTGCAATCCTTACTAACAACGAGCCATTCATCCCCTGTCTTTCTAAGCAGGGGATGAATGGCTCTTCCTTTTGGGAGTAGGGACGGGTGGGGCATATGCCGGATCGATCCATGTCAGGTAGGCATCGATAGCACGCCGAATCAGTTCGGCAACGGGAAGCCCCTCCCTTTCTGCTTGTGCTCGCAACCGTTCTTTCTGCATTTCGGTTAAGTAGATATTCGTGGGTTTCATCTCTGTTTTCTCCTTGACATATACCGCTATTATGGTATATAATCTTAGCAGAGCCAAGAAGAAATGGCAAGTTCGCACGAGACACGAGATAGCAGCGTGAAAATTCTATCCATATTTGGGTAGACGCGCATTCATCACACCTCGCGGTCTGATTGCTTCTCAACTGATATATCTCTGGTAAGTCGGGCGAGTCAGGCTCGTATCCGTACCGGGGGGCACTCGGAAACGGGTAGGACTTCGGTTCTGCGAACGCTTGGGGAAAAGGAACCTCTACGTTATGAGTAGCAGTATTCATGGTGCAAGCTCCTTCGTTGAACCAAGAACCCCCGTCATTTATGGCGGGGAGTGTCAGTTGAAGTCTTCGCCGTAGTACAGTCGTAACCGACGATGATGTTAAGAATAGGCGGTTATCCAGCAATGGATGACCGCTTTATTCTTATCCCAAGCAGCCATTTGATAAAGCGCTAAGGCTCGACAGCAAGGAAGAGTTCCTCTCGACACCCGGTTTCCGCTATGCTACACTATCAAAAAGAAAAGCTACATAGGAGCGTCTTCGGCATGGATGAAGAACAAGCCCATCAGCCGTGGAAGGCAAGCAAGCAGGCACAAAACTATCCCCTCGATTGGCCCGATACCGGACAAATGGACAATGAGGTGGAGGGTTGGAAGTAACTCGGGAACCGAAAAAAATACCGCGCAAAATGCACGGTATTTGCACGGTGACATGCCTGCGGATCGGCATCTGGCGCGGGGATAGAATGAAATCAAATGTGAAATGAAGACGAGTGGAGAAGATCAAGCTATGACTATGTTACGCATTACCGTCGGCCCTTTTACATATACCGCGCGCATGGAAGAGGAAGATGCGCCGCAAACGTGCGCGGCTTTCAGTAAGCTGTTGCCTTTCCACAATAAGCTCGTTCATGCGCGTTGGAGCGGGGAAGCCACCTGGATTCCACTGGGCGATTTCAGCTTGGGTCTGGATTACGAGAACCATACCAGCTACCCGGCTCCTGGGGAAATCTTGCTTTACCCCGGCGGGTTCAGCGAGACTGAGATTCTCTTCCCGTATGGCGGCGCACGCTTCGCCAGCAAAGTGGGGCAGTTGGCGGGTAATCACTTCTTGACGATTGTTGAAGGGCGCGAGCAGTTGCGTGAGATGGGGCGGTTAGTGTTATGGGAAGGGGCGCAGGATATTGTGTTTGAGAGACTTTAAGAACTGTAACCCCCACCGTAATTCCTTGCGGATGAGAAAAGCATGATGTATTACTTCTGTATCCACTTCTGTTCAACTTCTGCCCAGGCACCTCGCACCCGCGCCACATCTGACTCATCCGGCTCGAAGCCGCCGTAGCGGGTCGTGGTATAGACTTCGGTGATAACCTCCAATCGCGGTTCGGCGAGGGGAGTTTTTTCGTTCAGGCGTTGTTCGAACTCGTAGGGGGTTTCATCTTTCTTGCGTGCATAGCCACGACCGGCAGCCCGCTTCAAAAGCATGCGATAGATCTCACGGACACTACGCGCGGTAGGCCCCCCTTCAATCATCTCTAACGCAGCCTGGTCTTGCTTCTCTGCCGGACGGCGGGAGAAGAAACGGCCAAAGAGCGCTCGCAAGAACGCTTTGAGCTGAGCCCAGAAAAGCGACCAGGACCACAGGCTTTCTCGAACTTCCTCTTCTTGTCGTTTCGCTACTAACTGTACACGCCGCCGGCGCAAAGCCCAGCGGATCAACAGAAACATCAGCAGGATAACCGCGATGGGTAGAACCACCTTGAGGATGGGAATGAGGAAAACAAAAAACGTGTCTAGCGCAGTTGCTGGTTTTGGGTTAGTGAACCTGCCGACATGACCTTTGGGAAGGTGGATGGGGGGGAGCCGGGCTGGACGATTTGCCTCCAACCAGGAGAAGAGCCAGAAGAGCGGGGTGACCAGGAGGACGATCGCATAAGCAATCAGATTCACGAACCAGTCATAGGCCACTCCTAGTGGGCCTTGGATCTCCTTCAGGAAGCTCGGGGCGGCAAAGCTGCCCACTGACAATGTGACGAGCACGATAACCAGGCCAAATATACCGATGATCAGGATGAGAGAACGCTCCTGTGTGGCAACATTTCCTTCCAGGCCGATCGGGTGGGAACGCCGTACATAGGCTGTTCGTGCCAATGCATGCGCAGCCAGTGAGAGGATCAGGAAAAGGGGAACGAGAAGAAAGAGGATCGGCTGGTCATGGAAGACCATGCCAGCACTTTCTTGTCCTGCCCGGACGAGAACAACTACAACCATGATAACCAGGCCCAGGCGTAGTACATTCAAGACGTGAGCGGGTTCAATCTCACGACGCGCAAGACGTATGCCGCGCCAGCAAAAGTAAATACAGAGTCCTAGAATGGTAACCACCAGGTAGGCATTCGCATCGAGCAGCAAGATGTCATTCAGCAGGCTCAACAGCCAGCGTGGATCAAACACAAACCATGTTTGTGCGTAGAGACGTAGCCAGATGACGAACAGGGCTACCACAGCTATGAGAGCGATCATCAGCGAGGTACCTGGAGTGACAGTGCGGGTAGGATCGTTCTGTTCTGACGCGGGTGTTCTGCTTGCATCACGCCGTTCCAGGTAATTTGCCAGCCAGTGGGAGCCTGCGATGAGTACAAAAGGTGCCCATAAGGGGAGGATGGGGTCATGCGACAGAAAGAGGCCGATGCCTGCCAGTCCGATGAGGATGGCGCCGACCCAGCATGTTTCCATGGCAGCCAGGACAATGGGGAGCAGGTGTTCACCCCAGCTTGGGGTGGCTGACAATTGGGTGGTGGCCATTGATAGCAATTGCTGCCTGCGTCGTTCTGCCGCCTCCTTGAGGCTCTCCTGCTGCTTTGCCGGGTCCGTGGACTTGTCGGGTTGCCTGGGCGAGGAGTTCATCTTTGCTCAGCCTTTGTGTACAATGGTTGCCACCTATCTCGACGTCTCGATGGTTAGATTGTATGATTGCGCCAGCGCTTTTGTCAACCGAGGCGACCCTCGTGCAGACGTTTGGAGAGAAGACTTCCCGTGAGAGGACTTGGCAGCGAAGGATCTCTCCCTCCCTCGAGCCAGACCCTTCGCTGCGCTCAGGGTGACAGCCAGTATCTCCAAATGTCTTACCTTCGTGGTCGCCTCGCGTTTGCTCTATACCGTAATGGTCGCGGTGAAGATTTCTTCGCCCAGGCGCAGGCCGGTAGCGGGATCAATCGTTGCGTCGAACCGACCATCGGTCCAGATGGGATGAATGCTACCGTCGAAAGCAATGATACCCTCGTAGTCGCCGTACTGATCGTGGGCTTGGGCGAAAGGATTAGCGGCGCTTTCGTCGCTCATAGCAGTTGTCACCTTGACATTGCGAGCAAAGGATACACCGCCATCGGTTGACTGGCTGAAGAATATGTCAGTCTTTGTATCAGCCGGATCGTTGCGGGCATCGTTCCAGCTCAGATTGACCGAGCCACTGGTTGGGTCCACCGACAGCCATTGGTTGAACTGATCTTTGCGCACACCGGTTGGATCATCATTTACACGTACGCGAGCACTCCAACTTGCGCCGCGATCAACTGAACGCGCTACAAAGATGTCGGTTCCGTTGGTCGCCGTCTCGTCCATCCACGAACAGTAGAGGGTGCCGCGGTTTGGGCCGCTGCTACGATCGGCATCGCAGGCCGGATAGAGCAACGCTCGCCGAGTGGCCATGGCCGGGATACCATCATCGAAGGCGACAATGGTTGGGGAAATCGTCTGTGGCTGACCGAAGGTGACGCCACCATCGAACGAGCTATTGACCAATAACGTGTTGTTCTGGACATCGTGCCAGGCAACATAGACCTCGCCGTTGGGTCCCACGAACGGATCGGCAGCAATCACAGAAGATGGGCCGCCGGTGAGAGTGTTCACGGCGATTGGACTGCTGAACGTGCGTCCGCCATCGGTGGAACGCGCAAACAACAACGCGTTGTTGGCCGACGATTTACCCGCATTGAAAGAGGCATTATCCCATGCAACGTAGACACTATCGCGGAACGGGCTGTTAGGATTGGTGTCCACGGCAATGTACGGCTTGTCGTTGAACTTGCCGGTGCCGCTATTGAAATTGAAGAACGTGACCTGGGGCCAGGTTTTCCCACCATCGGTGGACCTGGCTACCGCCATCTCGGTGCCTTGAATCGAGGCGAAGAAGCGATTAAAGAAGACAACAATGTAGGCATAATAGACGTTGCCACGCGTGTCGAAGGCCACGGCTGGATCAGAACCGAAGTCGGTTCCATTGGTGGTCGCGGCAGGCGGGAGTGGCAAATCTACGGCACCCCAGCTCTTGCCTCCGTCACTGGAGAAATAGCCGCGCATAGGAAGGCGGACGATTTCATTGGAGCCACCGACGAGAATGTTGGAATTATTGGGATTGACAGTGATGGATGTTTCACTCTGCGGAGTGTCCTCGTTGCTCACGTCAACATTTGGGCCAACCGAGAGAGCTTTTGTCGTGGATGAGGAGCTGACGGTTTCCTGCAGCAATCTCTGATATTTGGCCCACCACGTTGGCTGATTATAGGGAGAAGCAGAGGAATGTGCGCTGGCGCGGCCTGGATGAAAGGCGGCACCGGCAAATAGGATGAGGAGTAATGCCAGGATGATGAAGAGGTTCTTGCGTCCCAGGCTGACGACGGTTGTATACGGCATACGTGTTTACCCCCTTACGAAGATGTGTCCTTACGTTTAACGTTTCAACGGAACGGTTGTTGAATGGCCTGATTGTATGCTTGAGTCTATATATTGTCAAGAGGAGGAATCTTTTTGGGTGTGGTGAGCGATAGGAAAGTGCCCAGGCGCGGGGAGCGCGTCTGGGCACTGATACGCGAAGCACACGAATAGATTACACCTCTACCACAACGGGCAGGACCATTGGTCGACGGTGTGTCTTTTCATAAAGAAACTCGCTTAGCGTATGCCTGATTTTGTCTTTGACGAATGACCAGTCTGAAGCATGGCCATTTAAGCCAATGAATGATTCAAGCACACGCTCACGGGCGCTATCCAGTAGTTCCTCGGCGTCACGCATGTAGACAAAGCCACGCGAGACGATATCAGGACCGGCCAGAGGTTGCCCGGTCTCTTTATCAACCGTCAGTATGGCCAATAAAATGCCATCTTGTGCCAGCACCTGGCGGTCACGGAGTACAAGATGGCCCACGTCACCTACACCGAGACCGTCTACATAGACATTGCCTGATACTATGTGATTCGCTATTTTGATAGAGTCTGGCGTAACCTCAATGATGTCGCCATCTTCAGCGACGACAATATGCTCCTTAGGGATGCCAAGTGAGCATGCCAGCTTCTGATGCAGGGCTAGTTGGCGATATTCTCCATGAATAGGCATGAAGAACTGCGGGCGGAGCAGACCGAGCATCAACTTCAACTCTTCCTGTGCTGCGTGGCCTGAGACGTGGACATTGGAGATGGCCTGGTAGAAGACCTCTGCTCCCTGGCGAAACAGGTTGTTGATGGTGCGATTGACCATTTTCTCGTTGCCCGGCACAGGTGTTGCTGAAAGGATGACCGTGTCGTTTGGCTGGATACGTACCAGGCGATGATCCTGGCTAGCGATGCGTGTGAGAGCTGAGGTTGGCTCTCCCTGGCTGCCCGTACAGATGAGCACCACCTGCTCCGGCTGGAACTTGTTGATGTCTTCAGCGCGAATCAGGGTGCCCTTGGGGATGTTCAGGTAGCCAAGCTCCAGTGCCATTTGCACATTGTTGACCATGCTGCGTCCCACCAGGGCTACTTTGCGATCGTAGCGCACGGCGGTATCGACCACTTGCTGCACTCGCGAGATCAGCGATGCGAAGGTGGCGAGCAGGATGCGACCCGGTGCGTTGGCAAAGATTTTGTCAAGCGAGTCGTTAATGACGCGCTCAGAAGGGGTATAGCCGGGTACTTCCACACGGGTGCTATCGCCCATCATGAGCAAGACGCCTTCGTTGCCGATGCGAGCCAGGGTACCAAAGTCGGCGGGTTGGCCGTCGATGGGAGTGTGATCGAATTTGTAGTCGCCGGTGTGTACAATGGTGCCAATCGGTGTATGAATGACGACACCGACTGCGTCGGGAATGCTGTGGTTCACGCGAAAGAACTCGACCAGGCATTCACCCAGTTCTAACTGGTCGCCCGGGGTGATGACGTTTACAGCGACTTTGTCGAGCAGTTTATGCTCCTTGAGTTTTACGTTGATCAGGCCCTGTGTGAGACGAGTTGCGTAGATGGGCGGGAAATCCAGCATGGGCAAGACATAAGGCAAACCACCAACATGGTCTTCGTGGCCGTGAGTGACTAGGATACCACGAATGCGCTGCTTCTTATCATTGAGGTAGTTGGTATCAGGGATGACGAGGTCAACACCGAGCATTTCGTCATCGGGGAACATTAACCCAGCGTCAATGATAATGATGTCGTTAGCATACTCAACGACCATCATATTCTTTCCGACTTCCCCTAAACCTCCGAGCGGGATAAGTCGAATTTTTTCTGTTGTCAAGGTAATAGAAACCTCCTCACTACACGTTCATTAAGCGTGTAGCTGCGTTTATTTATTTTTTGTTATTGTATCTATCTTCACTTCTGTATCTACCTACAGAAGTTAAAGGCTTTGGTAACTGGTAAAAAGGTTTTAAAATAAATCCTACTTTTCCATTAAAAGTTTAGCACATTTGTCGAGAAAAGGCAAGCAGAGCACTAAGCTGTCCTCATATGCTATACTCAAAAAAGGTTATATTCACTCAAAGAGGTTTCGATGGCTATGTTCGCCAATATTATGTTCGATCTTTCATTTGACCAGATCATTGCTATTATAGGGCTGGTTGTAAATAGCTTGCAGGCTCTGGTGCTGCCGATTACTATTTACCTGCTGATAGTGCAGACACGTGCTATGCGTATGCAAACCACGGCGCTGGTGGAGCAGAGCAAGGAGATGACGGCGCAGACGCGCGTTTTCATCGATACGATTTACAGCGCGACCTTCCAGAGCCTCTACGATGCGGAGGCGCATATTGGCGAGTTGATGATGACCTACCCAGAGGCGAGTCGCATCCTGATGAGTCCTATGCCACAGCCACCGGACGGCAACAAAGGGGGTGGTAGTGATAGCAGCGAACAATACAAGTCCCTTGATCCGGAGCTGCGTGAGCGTGTGCGCTGGCTCGGTACGGCTATGCTGGATTTCTTCGAGCACATCTGGACGCAATCCCAGAAGGGGGGCTTGCCTAAGGATGTCTGGGAAGCCTGGGAGGACTATATGGGGAAGATGTTGAAAGAGACACGTCTGCGTCACCTGTGGCAGACCGAGCGCGGCTACTACTCTTCAGGTTTTCGCCGCTTTGTTGATCAGAGGGTCGGGCTTTCGCCTGATATACCTGTGATGCCCCCGTTACCGCGACCCACTACCGGCTCGCTGGTTCCTCCGCGTTCAGGAGATGCTTCGCCGCCGCAGGTAGCACGAGTGCTGCGAGCTGTAACGGAGGAGAATGAGGGGGAGAAACACTCCCGGTAAGCTGCTGCAAGCGACCCGTCTGAGAGTCTGGGGATTCTCAGACGGGTCGCTCCCTTTCCTGATTATAGCAACTCTGCCTCGCTCAAAGGGCCCAGGGCCATCAGGACTTGTTTGTCGCGCATGGGGAAACGGCGGAGGGCATGTATAACGTCGTCTGTGGTCACTTTTTCGACGCGCTCGATCTCTTCGTCTAGGCTGACCAGGCGACCTTCGGTGACCCAGTCATTGGCGAGGGTGCGCATACGGGAGAAGGTGGATTCGCTGCTGAGGACCAGGTTGCTGATCCACTTATCCTTGGCACGGCGTAATTCGTCCTCATGCACTCCATCCTCTAGAAGGTTATCGAGTTCGCCACGCAACAACTTGAGTACTTTGGGAGCATGTTCGGGTGTGGTATTGGCTTCCATTAACATGATGCCTGTTCCTTCCATCGCCCAGATGCCGGCACTCGCTGATTCGGCCAGGCCTTTCTGATGGATGTTCCAGTAGAGACGGGAACCATCACCGTCGCCAAAAATGCTGCCACCGAGCGCGGCTGCATAATAATCAGAGTCCTTGATATCTACAGAAGGCATGGCGATGATTATGATCTGCTGCTTGAGTTTTTTGTCAACGACGACCTGATTGATGGATTGCGCGGGTTCGTAGCGTGAGACATCGCGCCCGGCGTCGCCGGTACGCCAGTTGCTACAGTACTGCTCAGCCAAGTCGATGATGTGCTCCCAGTCAAAATTGCCTGCAACCGAAAGGATCAGATCGTTGGCGCCATAGCGTCGATTCCAGTAGTTGCGCATCTGCTCGATGTGCATGTTGCGGATGCTCTCGCGCGTGCCTAGCACGTCATGCCCTAAGGGATGGTTGCCGAAGTAGGTTTGCATCATGCGCCTGTAGGCAAGGTTGTAAGGTTGATCTTCGGAGCGTGCGATTTCGTTGACAATGACTTCTTTTTCGGTCTCGAAGTCACTTTCGGCCAGGCGTGGGTACATCATGTCGCTAAGGAGTTCGACGGCACGCTCCAGGTATTCCCCCAGCACACGTGCAAAATAGACGGTGGCTTCATGGGAGGTGAAAGCGTTGAGTTCCGCGCCTATTTTGTTGAATTCGAGGGGGATTTGTTGCCAGTCGAGTGTTCTGGTGCCTTTGAATACCATGTGTTCTAGAAAATGGGAGACGCCAGCGATGCTGGGGTCTGGCTCATCACGCGAGCCGGTGCGCACGTAGTAGGATACGGAGACAGATTCGAAGTCGGGCATGGGCTGACCAACGATCTGCAGACCGTTGCTGAGGCGATGAGTATAAAAGACAGTGCCGTTGGCTGTGGGTTCCGTCATGTGTGTGGTTTCCCTTCCAAATATGTTGGGTTGTGATTTCCTTATAGAATGATAGTCCTGAGATGAGGAAAATGTCAAATTATAATGCTGATGGAAGGAAGAGTTTCACCTGGCGATATATGCCAGCATGACGATTAACATGAGGTGAAAGAGCATGGCGATGACAAAGCCCCAGGCAATGAAGATGACCCATCTGCGGTCACTAAGGAGAGGACGATGTGTGCGGTACGCTTTGGGCCAGCGCTCGGCTGCGACCAGCCCCATGGCGATGCGCAGGCGCAGGGGTGAGCTCACAGGGGAACGACGCATTTCGCTGAGGAGTGCACGATAACAGGATTTGCAGAGGGTCCATGAATGGCGTGGTTCTGGTACACCTTCTGGCTCCATAAGGGGAACGGCATCAAACCAGGTGCGATGTGAGCAGATTGAACAACGCACATTCATCCGTTTTTTTGGTCGGCGTGAACTTTCTTGATGAGCCACGACAGCAGGCCCGCCGCTATGCATTGAGTCGTTCATTTCTGGCTGGTCCTTCCCGTTTCCTGCTTACAGTGCGCTACGTGGCTACATTGAACTCACCAAAAATCCTTATCACAATTCTATCACATTTTTACGACAATAAGAAGTGGTGGTTCTCTGAGATCCACTCAGAAAGCAGGAATGCAAGGGGCGCAGCCTCTTGCCGGGGGCTCGGGGGTGTCCCCCGAACTTTTCTCTCCCCTACTGGTCGCCTCCGAAGGAGGCAAGTTATGAGTGAATGTCAGGTCAGTGCAGTCCGAAGATGGCAGAGATAATGGCTGGGCCATAGACGGCGCCAAAGACGGCTACCCAAACGCCGTCAACGAAGTGCCAGTACATTTCAACCGCCTCGACGGCGAAGACTCTCTTTCCGGCGAAGTCACCACGCAGAGCACGCAGCCAGCAAATTAGCAGGAAGAGTACACCGATCGTGACGTGCAGACCATGGAAACCGGTGAGCGTGAAGAAGGCGGAGCCGAAAATGCTTGCCTGTGGCGTAAGCCCTAGAGAGACAAGGTGTGGATATTCAACGCCGAATTGCAGTGTTACGAAAATGGCGCCCATAATTGCAGTCACAAGCAGCCAGAGCTTCAGTTGACGCTGATCGCCCCTCGCGAGAGCTCTACCGAAAAAACGTGCAGGAAAACTGCTTGACCACAGAATTGCGGTATTAACAAGCAGAAGCACCGAAGGGATAAGCGACGGGCCACTAAACACAATGAGGGATTCCCCGTTGGGCAATAGCCAGAATCCCTGGCGGATTTCCAGGTAGAGGTAAGAAGCGATGAGATTGGCGAAGATCAACGCTTCCGATGTGATGAAGAAAATCATGCCCCACCAGTTGACACTTCGTCCCCCTGCTTCACCATGTTCTTCGAGGACCATAGCTCGTGCAACGCTCATATTACAAATTCTCCCTATATTTTCAACGACGTTCGAGGCCCCAACCGATGATGGCGACGGCCACCAGTACCACGCCTATACCCAGGACGATCGGATGCATAATAAATCCTATGAGCAAGACCGCCAGGGCAAAAGCCAGGGCAAAGGGCCAGACACTCTGCTGAGGACTGATGGCTTGCTCTTGCGCTTCTTTTGATTTTGATTTTGACTTTGACTTCGATTTCGAGCCACCTGCTTTAGCTGGTGTTTGTTGTGGTTGACCAGAAACCTGGTTCTGATCTTGCTCCTCAGACACTATATGCCTCTTTTCCTTAGTGCGTTGCCGTCTTCCAGTCGGCTATGTCTGGATTCTTCATGTCATAGAATGGGCGACGGCTACGTACGATAGGAATGGTGAGGAAATTGTAGACTTTGGGCGGGGATGCGGTATCCCATTCGAGGGTGAAGGCATCCCATGGGTCTGTACCTGCTTCCTTGCCGCTTCGCAGGCTGATGATCACATTGTAGATGAAGACCAGGATCGAGAGGGCAATGATGAAGGCGCCGACCGTGGCCATCAGATTCAATTCGTTATAGCCAAGATTACCCGGATAGGTGTAGATACGGCGTGGCATGCCAAGTATGCCCAGGATGTGCATGGGGAAGAAGGTCAGGTTCACACCGATCAACATCAGCCAGAACTGCACCTGTCCCCAACCATCGCCGAGCAGTTTGCCGGTCATCTTGGGGAACCAGTAGTAAAGACCTGCGAACACGCCAAAGACGGTTCCGCCGAAGAGCACATAATGCAGGTGGGAAACGACAAAGTAAGTATCTGTTACCTGGTAGTCAAAGGGCACAACGGCCAGGGCCGCGCCATTGATACCACCGATCAAGAACATGGCGATGAAACCAAGCGCGAAGAGCATAGGTGCCTTCAAACTGACTTTGCCTCCGTAGACCGTAGCGATCCAGTTAAAGATCTTCACCGCCGTTGGAATAGCAATCAGTGTGGTGCTGGTAGCGAAGAAGGCCTGGGCAATAGTCGGAAGGCCAACGGCAAACATGTGGTGCGCCCACACGGTAAAGCTTAAGAAGCCTATGGCGACCCCCGACCACGCAATGAAGGTATAGCCGAAGATAGGCTTGCGCGAGAAGACCGGTAAGACCTCCGAGATGATGCCGAAGGCAGGCAAGATCAGGATGTACACCTCGGGATGGCCAAATGACCAGAACAGGTGTTGCCAGAGTAAGGGGTCACCATGAAATGTAGCATCAAAGAAGTGTGTGCCCAGGTGGCGATCCAGCAGCAGCATAACGGCAGCGGCGGTCAGGCTGGGAAGGGCAAAGAGCAGTAAGAACGACGTTATCAACGTCATCCAGGTGAAAAGTGGCACGCGGTTCATGGTCATCCCTGGCGCACGCAACCTGAGGATCGTTACCACAAAGTTGAGCCCGCTGGCAATCGACGAGATACCGAGCAACAGAATACCGAGTGCCCAGAAGTCCGCATTTACACAGCCTACGACACCGGCAACACCACAGCCATATTGCTGCTCGCTTAATGGCGCATAGTAGAACCAACCACCATTAGGAGCGGCGCTGAACCCATTTGGTCCAATGAAGAGGAAACTGGAGTTCAGAAAAAGCGCGCCGAAGAGGACGAGCCAGAAGCCAAAGGCATTTATACGTGGGAAGGCCATGTCACGGGCACCAATCATCAGGGGCACGATGTAATTGCCAAGGCCGGTGAGCATAGGCATCACGAAGAGGAAGATCATGGTCGTGCCGTGCATGGTAAAGACTTCATTGTAGACTTCAGGACTTAATACATGTCCGTTCGGCTGTGCCAACTGCGTGCGAATGAGCAAAGCCTCCAGGCCGCCGACCAGGAAGGAGAAGAAGCCGGTCATAATGTACATAATACCGATCTTCTTGTGGTCGGTTGTCATGATCCACGACCCAATGTAAGTCTCACCGAAACGCTTTCGGCGTACTACACTTGGACGCTCAACAATAGTTGCCATGAGCAATTCCTCCGCTGTCCGTAGGGGCCCGATTATGCATATTAACAAATTGATCTGGACATGCCATTGGGTTTGCCAGGGCCGATAAATCGGCGGTGGGCACGATAAATCGGCCCCTACAGGCGCTTTATCCCCTTTCACGGTGTCCGGATTATTTCGTTAATGTCCATTATCGCGCCCAACAAATTATCCTTATTTCAGGCTTTCCAGGTAAGCTACCAGGGCATTGATCTGATCTTGTGGGAGACCCAATTGCGGCATGTCGTTGCCTGGTTTCACCGCTTGTGGGTTACTGAGCCATGTAGCAAGGTTCGCCGGGGTATTGGGTAAGACGCCGCCTGCGATCAGGTCGCGGCTGCCAAAGTGCGTCAGGTTGGGCCCGATGAGACCTGCAGCCCTGGGATCATCATAACCCTTCAGGTCGACGCCGACGATACCATGACAGCCTACGCATGCGCCCTGTGCGAAAAATTTTGCACCACAGGCAACAAGGTCACTCTGTGGGATGGGTGTTGTACACTTGACAGCATTAATATTTTGTGGGGTGGCTGCTTGTTGTTGCATGCTGATCCAGGTGTTGAAGGCATCGGGGGCGTCGACGACCACATCGAAGTGCATATGTGCATGCTGCGAGCCACAGAATTCAACGCATTCCCCAGGATATGTGCCAACGGCATCTGCTCTGAAAATCAGTTGGTTGTTATGGCCCGGGACGACATCCTTCTTGCCCGAGAGTGCCGGGACCCAGAAGCTGTGGATAACGTTGTTTGAGATGAGGTCGGCTTCTATGGTGGCACCCAAAGGAATATGCATCGTGTCAGCAGTGACGATGGGATGACCATTAGAACCGGGATAATTCATGTAGTCGAATTCCCACCACCATTGATGTGCAACCACATTTACCTTGAACCTATTGCCGGTATCGAAATCGGTCAGGGTAAACATATAGTAAATGGTGGCGCCCAGCACGATAAACAAAAATATGGAAGGTGCAACTGTCCAGGCAATTTCGATGGCGTTGCTGCCGTGTATCTGCCTGGGGGCGGGTGAGTTTGGACGTTCACGGAAGCGGAAGATGGAGTAAATCAGTACCCCCTCCACAACGATAAAAATAAATGTGGCTATCCCCAGGATAATATAGAAGAGATCTGCTTCTTTGGCGGCGACAGGTCCCCTGGGATTCAGTATGGAAGGGGAGTTTTCGCCGCAAGCTGCTAAGAGGAGCGAGGACAATAGCATGGCTGAGGCGATGGTGACCCAACGTTTCGTTTTGCGAAATAAAGGCATCCTCACGTCTGCATCTCCTATCCTTAAGCCTGGCACCCGCAAGGGGCGCCACTACATTCCATTAAACTGTTTAGCAATCGCGCCGTTGCCGGTGCGA
>WNFB01004373.1_pt1 | contig 19753 bp, 17 predicted proteins | sample 5400501 | NCBI WGS metagenome assembly WNFB01 (sample SAMN13153341, study PRJNA577476) | soil metagenome | isolation source: 200 cm saprolite under Douglas fir tree site 2 hole 1 | place: USA:California | collected 2015-04-18 | reverse complement strand
CATCCATACGATTTAGCGTTTCTCCTCAGTGCTTAATTGATTGGTTAAAGGGGTTCTTTTGCTTGCTTGTTCGAGCAAAAGGTACTGTTTTATCTAAAGTCCTTGAGTAGTATAGCACGCTCAAGGAGGTTGCACTAGTGGTTTGCGCAATGTGACGCAGTAATCGTAATGACTGCTGGGGCAAAAGGTTTCGGAATATTCGATTGGCGAACCCGTCGAGTCAAAGGTGGTAGAGGCGATACGCAGCCCGCTTTCGCCCGGTTGGGAACGTAAGAGGTCTGCTTCACGCCCGGTAGCTACGCCTGCTTTGAGCTGCTGCTCAACAATATATGGACTGAGACCTTCCGCAGCCATGAGGCTGTAGAGTGAGCCATTGGCTAGCTCTTTGGCACGTTCATATATGCTGGCGGCGCGGGGATAGGGCAGATAGGCGATTTCATGGGCAATGGGGATGTCGTCGGCGGTTCGCAGCCGTTCTAAGCGGATGGCCTGTTCGCTATCTAACAAAGCAAGTCGCTGGCGCACAGCTTCAGTACCCCGTACAAGCTCGCTGACAAGCAGTAGCCCGCCAGGACGTTGCCCGCGTCGCTGTATCTCTTCGCTAAAGCTGCTCAGTTCGCTCATGGTCTGTTGCACACGCGGCTCACAAACAAAGGTGCCTTTTCCATGTTCCCGGTAGAGCAGTCCCTCATGGACAAGTTCTGAGAGAGCCTGGCGTACTGTGGCTCGACTGACATGATAGCTGGTGACAAGTTCGGGTTCGGAAGGTATGGCTGTATGGGGCGCAAGATGGCCCGAGCGGATCTGCTGTTTCAGCACTTCTTTGAGCTGATAATAGAGTGGCAGTGGGTTTGAACGTTCTAACGTTGGCATATGTGGTTCCCCCTATGTCCAGACAACAGATATTCATAAGACGACGGTGCTGACATTGCACAGTACAGAGAAGAATATACCATAAAAGAGGTAGAGAGTCGAGAAGAAAAAAGAAGGTGCTATATATAGGAGCCTGAACGGAGGGCGCAATGCAATTGCGCCCTCCGTTCAGGCTCCTATATATAGCACCTGAGAAAGGTTATGAGTTGGCTACAACGCGATCGATTTCTTTTTTCAGTTTAACGCGGTCCGCTCCAACTACGCGACCAACTTCATCGCCGCCTTTGAAGATGATGAAGGTGGGAATGCCTTGAACGCCAAGGCGGGTAGGAGTGTATGGATTCGCGTCGGTATCAACTTTGGCGAAGAGCAATTTTCCCTGGTATTCTTCGCTCAATGATTCATAATATGAGGCAATGGATTTACACGGGCCACACCAATCGGCCCAGAAATCTACCACAACTGGCGCATCCGCTTTGAGCACCTTTGACTCAAAGTCATGATCGCCGACATAAACAAGGTTGACATGTGATGCCATATGTTTTTTCTCACTCTCTTGAGGGCAGAATGTGTATCTATCTACCCTTCAATACTATTGCAGCCTGACAGAGATACTGTATGTACTTCCTTACTTAATGGAACAAATCTGTGATTACTCTTATTCCGCCTCTTTATTATAGCAGTTAGTTGGATCATGAAACGATTTCGGCACCTTTCAGGTGCCGAAATCGTTTCATGATCTAGATTACCTGCGGCGGCCTCCTTGCAGGATGGAGAGCAATTCCAGGATGTACAGGAACAGGTTCAGGACGGTGATGAAGATGGAGACGGTCAAACCGATGGCGTTTGGCATGGTATCGGCCATGTGTTTCGCTCGCTGGACGTAGAAGAGCACATAGCCAGAGAAGATGGCAACGCCAAAGACGGAGATGATCAGTCCGAAGAAGGGGGTGTGAAAAACTCCTCCAAAGAACAGACCCACCAGGCTGGCCACGAGCAGCAGGATGAGACCGAAGAAAAGGTAATCGGCGAGGCGCGAGAAGTCGCGCTTGGTGGTCCAGGCGTACGCAGCCAGCGCGAACGAGGTGAGGGCTGTGATTAAGAAGGCTTCACCGAGTATGTTGCTTTGGTAGGCCAGGTAATAGGTAATAATTGGTGAAATGGCCATCCCTTCCAGAAAGGTGAAAAGGTAGAGCAAGAAAAGGTTGAGTCCTGGTTTTTGAATGGCAAAATTCAGAGCAATGAGGACGGCTAAGCCTCCTAATGCGACGATCCAGTAGGTACCAAGGCCAATTACGACAAATGAGCCAACAAAGGTACCAAGGGTGGCGAAGAGGAAGGAGAAGGCGAGGAGGCCCATGACTTTGCTGATGAGGCTGCCTGCCTGTACGCCTTCATATCCATAGGGGAGTGTTTGGTATTGATAGCGTGAGGAGCCAAACATTCCTTTATTTCTTCCGAATGGTGTACTACTTCTTGGATTAAACATGATAAACCTCAATATTGAACTATTCAGTATCTTTTCTTCTTGACGCCTACTGCCTACGGCAGTTCGCAAGAGTTTTTGTTGCTGCAAGATTTTGCTGCTTACAGCAGCAAAATCTTGCAGCAACATGAATAGACGAGCTGCCTTCACCATTCCCCGAATGCGGCTGCCGTAGGCGGTGAGGCGTCAAGAATTGTACTACTACTGTATATAAACAAGGGGCGTTACCCCTTCATTCCCTTACGAATAAGCATCTTTCTCATCTCAGTATACGAGGAATAGGAGAAATCAGTTGCATCTTTGCTTGTAACTATTAAGGATTTTTGGGGCGTTTTCCCCTGTGGGGTGGTGGAGGTGGCTCGTCGGCAGCCTGCACGCCCATAAGAGGGTCAACGATATTGGTAATATCACAGCGTGGGTGATTAGTATCGGCGTGCCAATAGAGTGGGCTTCCCGCAGGTTTACGCATAAGTCCACCACAACGCGGGCAATAACGCGGTGTAAGTTCTCCTTGACCCTCTGTCATGCTGATTAGTTCTCCTCTGAGACAAACAGAAATAGCCGCATCCTCAGGTGGAGGAAAGGCCAGATTAGAGAACACTCCACACGCCACAAATTTCACAGAAAGCTACGCCAACTTCGCCAAAGGTTTTGCTGCGTGTATTCCAACGATCATAGACGATGGCGATAGAGCCGCAGCTCCAACATCGCGCACGACCGCCAGCTTTGCTCTGGCTTTCCAACTGATGCAACAACGTGCTGCGAGCCTCGTCCGCGCCAGTATAGCCGGGGTTATAGGCAAGATGTAGCAGGTTCCCTAATGGCAAAGAAATTTCATGGGTGGGAGGCTGCAAAGGTGCCGCTGCGGCTGGCCCTGGTACGGTCGGTGGAATCTGCGATGGTTGAGCCGGTGGTGGCTGTGGCGGTCGGCGAAAAAGTTCGCCGCGAGCAGTCCTGCGCCCACCTTCGATAGGAGGAAGTGTATGGTTTGGGGATTGCTCTACACCATTTGATACCGGTGTGGGCGGAACAGGAGGCATAAAGGTGGTTGTTACGCTCTGATCTGTAACGGGTACACCTGCATTTCCCTCTGCCGCATCCGTTACGGTAGAAGATTGCTCTTTTGTGAGCGATTCCGCGGCCTTCTCGGTTTGTTCCGCGAGGTGGTTATTATTTTCTGGTTGATCGGGCGGATTTACGCGTTTGCGTCGTGTTATTGGCATAGGAGCCTGCTCCCTCAGAAGTAGTGTGTGCGTACTGCGTTTGCAAAGAGCATTATAACACAGCGCAGGGAAAATGTCTAAGGTTGGATCGATGAAATGGCTGTGTTACAAGATCGTATGGAACATGGCACCTCTTGATGCTATGTTCCAAACAATCTTGTAACACAGCCATGTTTTATTTGAAGAAGTCTGCATTAATCTTAATGTACTGCTTCCACTCTTCAGGAGTGGCTGATTCTTCAAAAATAGCTGTCACGGGACATGCGGGTTCGCAGGCACCGCAATCGATACACTCATCAGGGTTAATATACAACTGCTCAGCCTCTTCAAATCCTTCTTCGTTCTGTGCAGGATGAATGCAGTCAACAGGACAGACATCTACGCAGGATGCGTCCTTAACACCAATACAGGGCTGAGTGATTACGTACGTCATGGTCCAGTTATCCTCCTCTTGGACGCCATGCTAGTTCTTGTATGCATGGCGACAAAGTTCAATTTTTCGGTCGATTTCAGTATAGAGTGTTGAGCAGGCAATGTCAATTCCCTGAGCAACAAGGATGAAAGGCAGGCAAAAAACATGTACCCAGCAGTTGACTGCGTCAACTGCTGGGTACATGTTTTTTGCCTGCCTTTCCCTATCTTTAGACTCGACTCCTGACCAGGCTTTCATCGGGTTTGGGTGCAACCTTCACCTCGATATCGTCGTATTTTCTCACCTTGTAAATCAGTGTTGAGATGAGCCAGCTCAGGATGAAGAGGCCAATGATGACGCCGCCGATGACGCCAAAATTATTGCTCAGGTTGCCGATGGCATCCCAGAAGGGGCCGCTCAAGTTTGTCTGACTCTGGATGATGCTGAGCACCTCAATGGCACCTACTATTAGAGCGACCAATACAGAGATAAAGGTGATGTTCATGTTGTAGTAGAGTTTGCGCACCGGTTTGACGAAGGCCCAACCGTAGGCACCGAGCATCAAAACGCCATCTGTGGTGTCTAGCAAACACATACCGGCGGTGAAGAGTGCTGGGAAGATCAGGATGGCCCAGATGGGGAGACCTCTGCCCGCCTGGATGCCTACTATACCCAGCAGCCCGACCTCGGTAGCGGTGTCAAAGCCCAGGCCAAAGAGGACACCGATGGGATACATGTTCCAACTGTTACCCACAACTCGCAGCAATGGCCTGAAGAAGCGGCCCATCAGGCCACGCTGGTTCAGGAATTCATCGAGCGTCTGATCGTTGTATTCACCACCACTTTTGACTTTGCGGAACGCCTGGAAGATTTCCCAGAGGACGAGGCCGTTGATGAAGGCGATCAAGAGCAGGAAGGCAGCCGAGACTGAGGTGCCGATTAAGCCGCCTGCCGACTGGAGACTGGGAATAGCGTTTTTGATGAATACCGCGGCTATGGCTATAGCTACGGTCAGGCCGATGACGATGGTGGAGTGGCCGAGTGAGAAAAAGAAACCTACAGCGACAGGCTTCTTATTCTCCTGCATCAATTTGCGGGTAACGTTGTCTATGGCCGAAATATGATCGGCATCGACCGAGTGGCGCAACCCAAAGGTGTAGGCGATCACTGCAAGTCCGAGCAGGGCCGGAGCCTGGGCAAAGGTAACCAGGGCTACTATCCAGGCGGCGATGTTAAAAATAGCCAGGAACGTATAGATGCCGATGACCTTGCCTCTTACGTCAGTTGAGCTGTCGTTGAAGACACGGGATATGGCAGAAATCCCAAAGCTGCTTGAGCTACTACTCATTATTCCTCCCGAAGGCGCGAGGTGTCGCGTTTAGATCATCCTTAACTACAAACTTGTGACAATTAATAGCATACCATGGAAAATTCCTTATTGCAAGTTTTTCGCAACTGTATTTTGACGCAACAGACCAGGTTTCTCATAAAGAAGTGAACGATTCAGAACAACACGCCTGTTTTGTTCTGAATCGTTCACTTCTTTATGGAGGGGGTGTCGAAGTAGAGGTGAGAGAAGACGATCTCGGCCCCTTCCTCTTCTACGGAGAAGCCAACCTCACCTGTGGAGAGGGCGGATGGAGAAAAGTCGGTGATGGCAGGTCCGACGGGTTTTCCATTAATCAAGAAGCTGAAGGTATTCCCATTGGCCAGAACGGTGATGGTATTGTCTTTGCCAATAGTGGCCAGCATAGAGGAGGCAGGACCACCTGCCAGCGTCTTCCAGTGTGCATCACCGTCGTAGCGTAAGAATTGATATTGACCACCGCCCCAGGCAACGACCTCAAAGAGATAGTAATGGGATTGATCTGCGTCTCCGCGAAAGGCCACCCCATAGTAGTCTGCCCCGTCCAAAGTGCCATGAATTTCAGACATGGTAACGGTGAGGCGAAAGTTCGTATAAAGATGATTGGCATAGAAGGCCAGAGCCACGTTGTGAGGTGATTTGTTCTGAATATGATACTGCTGATCGATGAAGAAGAAGGTGCCTCCAGTGGGCCAATCATTTGTATTTGTCAGGTCATCAGCTACGGCGTTGGCCGGTACAGTCGCCTGGACATGAGCGCCGGAGGTGCCATTGGCAATATGTGAGGTAATTACTCCACCGGCAATCGCCGCGCCTGCGGCCACAGCCAGCAGTAAAACGGAGGCAATGATGATCCGTAGCAGCTTAGAGGAGCCTCGCGAGATAGGTCTGACACGAACGACCGGTTTTAAGCTAGATAATGCACGCTTCCTCCCACTACTCAAATTTGTAGCAGGTTCGTCCAATATTACAGGAGGTTTGTGATCGGGATCAATATGATAGACTTTGCCAGCAGTGTTAATGGCATGTGCAAAGGCGGCACTGAACTCGCCCGCGGTCTGGAAGCGGGCCTCTGGCCGCTTGGATAGAGCTTTCTGAATGACGCTATCGGTATAAGGAGAGATGTCCGCACGCAGCAAACTGAGAGCTGGTGGAGCTTCATGCACCTGTAAGAGGGCAACGGCAATGGTAGAATCCGCTCTAAAAGGTAAGCGAGCGGTTAAAAGATAGAAAAGAGTGATGCCGAGTGAGTAGATATCCGAGCGACCGTCCAGGGGTAGGCCTAAAGCTTGCTCCGGCGAGATATAGTCGGGGGTTCCCATGAGTGTCCCTGGCGACTTTGTGAGGGGTTGCCCGCTGGCTATGTCTGGCTGCATCATGTGCGCGATCCCAAAGTCCGAGAGCAGGACACTGCCGTCACTATCCAGGAGGATGTTGGCGGGCTTGACATCACAATGCACGCAGCCCTGCTTGTGAGCATAATCTAACGCGGAAGCAATCTGTTCCAGGTACCACTGTGCCTCGTTCAGGGAGAGACAGCCATGCGCAGCAACGTATTCACCCAATGTACCACCCTCCATATAGGGCATGATGATATAGGGTAATCCATCCTGTTCACCGTAGGAATAGATAGGCAGAATATTCGGGTGGTCCAGTGCGCTGGCGGACTCTGCCTCGCGAAGAAAGCGGCTATAGAAATCTTTCTGCATTTGTACGCTCAAATTGGAGCGCGGCAAAAAGACTTTGATGGCGACTTTCCGCTCAGGCGTGCGCTGCTGGGCCAGAAATACGGCACTTGTTCCCCCATAGCCCAGGAGTTTCTCAATGACGCACGAACCGAGTGTTTTACCAATCAGGTACTGTCCCCTGGTCGTAGACATGCTAGCTATCCTATCAAGCTCTCAGGCGCGAGAGCGGGCAAGTGTGGTGTAACACCTGGGATACGATGGTTTGCCATGACACGAGAAGAAACTGATTTGATTCTAACAAGAAAGATAGCCACTGTCAATATTTGAGTTTAAATGACTGATAATTCATACGTTTGTCGCAAGCCAAATTTGGCTTGCGACAAACGTATGAATTATAGGTAATATTCCTGACTTGCTCTACATTGTTATAGTACATATACGCTTTGAGCTCGGTGAAGTAACGCAAAAGCTGCCATGAGATACGGAAATAGCCTCTTTGGCTGTAGATCGGGGGTCGTGCTTGGCTGTGTTCATTTTGGGCGAAATAGGGTACACTTTGCAGACAGAGATTTGTGCAAAGGAGCATTTTTACGATGACAGAGAAGAGTTCTACCGGGCTGTATCGCTCGATACACGCCCAACCTGGGGCCGTTCGCGAGCTATTGACAGACTGGGATGGCCCAGCACAGGCAGCGGAGAAACTGGCACGGAGTTCCCGTGTTTTGCTGTCGGGCATTGGTACAAGTTACCACGCATCGATAGTAGGTGAATATTTGCTGCGCCTGGCCGGAGCGGACGCCTGGGCGGTACGCTCATTTGAGTTTGTCCACTATCCACGACCTCTACGAATAGATGATGGGGTAATCGTGGTCAGCCATCGCGGCAGCAAGCTGCATGGCAACCTGGCGGTGCAACGTGCCGTCGAGGCCGGAGTACTGACGATAGGCATTACAGGCAAAGGCACGAAGATGCAGGGGCCCGAGCTAGTGATACAGACGGTGGACCAGGACCCATCTTCTGCGCATTCCATCAGCTATGTCGCGGCTCTGACACGCCTGGGTCAAATCGCTGCACGGTTGGCTGCCCTGCTTGGTCACGCTGAGCAGGCACAACGCCTGGAAGAAGGGCTGGCGGCATTGCCCGCATTGATGGAGGATATCCTGGCTCGCGAAGATGAGGTGCGTAAGATTGCCTCGGAGGCGGTAGCGCAGCAACGGCGTATCTACTTTCTAGGTGCAGGGCCAAACGCGGCAACCGCTCCCGAAGGTGCGCTCAAAGCAAAAGAGGCGTCATACGTGACAACCGAGGGGTTTGAGTTGGAGCAGGCTATTCATGGGCCACAGGTGGCTTTTGAGGCCGAAGACCTGCTTATTCCCATTGTTGTCAAAGGGGGTGCGCAAGCTCGCATGACCGATTTCTTGCTGGCAACAAGTGAGATTGGTTCTCGCGTCTGGCTAATCGGTGAGGCTCCTGGTGCTGAGACAGCCGAGTTGTTCCAGCGCGATGGGTGGGCGCGCTTCGCTATCTGTGATGGTGTTGATCTGCCTGAGGAACTGACACCCCTGCTGGCTGCCTTGCCTGTACAATTGTTGGCAGAGTTTTTAGCAACGGCGCGTGGTACGAATGCCGATAGCTTCCGCGCCGATCACGAGGCATATAAGAAGGCGGGATTGAGGTTCCGCATCTAAGGTAAAGCCAGGCGGGAGTTTGCACCTCCCGCCTGGCTTTACCTTAGATATTCCTACGATGGTTTTTTGCTTGGCGAATAGTGGCCGTTTTGTTGCGCGCGTATATGGATATCTGTTCCAGGTTTCTCTTCTGGTTCGTCGTTGTCTTCGTCAGACAAAGGTAACGGCTCCTCTTCGATGATGGCATCCTTGGTAGTAGAATCCAACTTGACCCAGGTGTTCAGTGCCTTCATGTCGGCCTTTTTGCGGCGAGAGAATCTGGAACTAATTTCAAAGGCAGCCCAGATGAGGATGAGGGCGGCGACGATAAAGGTGATATATCTCACAATTGTCGGGTCCATGCCTTAAACGTCCTTTGCATACATTCATGAAACATGCTTTGCCGGTGTACCCATTGTAGCGTCTCAGCAGGAAGGGCGTCAAGATAGTGTACAATTGTCTCGTGTTGGGGATCATTCCCCCACCACAGCGGTCGGGATAGGGAGAGAGAGGGAGGGGTACCCGACCGCCAAATGAGGTTGAGTAGGGGAAAGATAGGGGTAAGGGAGAGCATATTCAGTTTTAGAACGTTTGTACTAACATGATGTATATTACCACGAACGGATGGGAATGTCAAGAGGAAATTAGAACAAATTTTTTAGTAGAGAAAGTGAAGTTTTTCGTATGGCAGATGTGCAACCACTCCGAGGGATACGATATAGGAACCAGAGGGTAGGCGACCTGGCACAGGTGGTTACTCCCCCCTTTGATGTGATTTCTGAAGAGGACCAGGCAAGATATTACGCCCGTAGTCCTTATAATGTGATTCGACTTGAATTTGGTAAGGAGCAAGTGCAAGACACGACGCTGGATAACCGCTATACTCGTGCGGCGGCTACATTTGCTGAATGGCGTGCAAACGGCGTGCTGCGTCAAGAAACTGTGCCTTGCTACTACCTGTACCAGCAGACATTTACGCACAATGGTCAGAGCTACACTCGCACAGGGCTGCTGGCGCGCGTGCGGCTGGAGCCATGGAGCGCGAAAGTAGTACTGCCGCACGAACTGACCCATAGCAAGGCAAAAAATGATCGTTTGAAGCTCCTACGCGCCTGCGCTGCCAATTTTAGTCCCCTGATGACTATGTACGATGACCCGCAGGGTCGCATACGCCGCTTGCACGCCGCTTATGCCGCCAATGCCGAGGTGCAGATTACGGATGAGGTAGGTGAAGGGCATCGCCTGCACGCTATTACTGATGCCGCGCAGATTGCGCGTATCCAGGATTTCTTTGCCGAGCGTCAATTATATATGGCGGACGGGCATCACCGCTACGAAACAGCTTTGAACTACCGCAACGAGATTCGGGAACAGAGGCGGCACATACACGATGATGACGCGGTGAACTTTGTGTTAATGGCACTGATCGACGTTGACGATCCTGGCATGCTGGTATTGCCTACGCATCGCCTGCTCTCTGGCCTGAATGCCGGCGTACTGAATTCGTTATTCAGCACAGGAGGGCAAGAGGCACCTCCGCTACAACGATATTTCTCGGTACGGAATATCGGTACAGATGCAACGAGCGGGACCATTTTGAAAGAACTGGCACAGGCGGGAGAAGAACAGCTATCATTTGCGCTGTGTACGCCTGAGCAGAATCTGCTGCTGAGCCTGAACGAGCAGGGGAGAAGGCGCATGATGGAGAGTGGACACGCGGCAGCGTGGAACGATCTGGATGTAGCAGTAGCGCATAGATTGGTGCTGGACGAATTGCTTGGCATCCGTGAGGAGGACATATCGGCGGGGGTATATGTTCGCTATACTCGTGATGCTCAACAGGCACTAGAGGTCATCCAAGCGAAGGAGGCCCAGGTGGCTCTCTTGTTGAATGCAACGCGAGGGAGGCAGGTTCGCGATGTGGCACTGGCCGATGAGCGTATGCCACATAAGTCCACCTATTATTATCCAAAATTGATTACAGGGCTGGTCATAAACCCCCTGTGGTGAGCTTTTTCATGAACAGGTGCAACAATTTGGGCGTTTGACTTTGTCAAACGCCCAAATTGTTGCACCTGTTCATGAAAAAGCAGAGTAACTCATGTGCTTCTTGATTAGTGATCGGGAAAGAGATCTATGGGCATATTGCCCAGCCGCGAAGCTTCGAGTGCTTCGGCTAAAGCGCGGAACGGGCCCTGCTCGATGGAGAGACGTATCATGGCTCGTAGGAATGGCTGATCATGCGGCGGGAGCGTAGAGTCAGGATGGAGGGCAGCAGCAACGGCACGCACTAACTTTACATCTTCAGTACGATTTACGAACTGAAACAGGGCACCCTGGCGCAGCAGACGCGTCTCATAAAGCGCGCGCCACTTACTATCTACCAACTCGTCTATCGCTTCACTGATAAGTGCCTCAAGGTCTGGCTTCGGTTTCTGTTTTTTCTGAGTACTTTTGCGTCCATGGCTTTTTGGGGCAAAGTTGGATAGATCAAAGAGGTCGCGGTTTGACCAGTAACGGTCTACGTATGGCTGGATGCGATCTAAAGGTTCATACATCCAGGAGTTAAATTCTGACAATTGATAGAGTTCATCGCCACGCAGTGCCAACTGAAGAACGGCAGGGTTGAATTCGATTGACTCCAGTTTTGTGGAGACAGGAGGAGCGTGCTTTTTGGGCGGCTCCTCTCCTTCGAGGAAAGGTCGCCAGATGGCATAGGCGATAGGTAATTTGTGCCGCGTGCGTTTACTGACGGCACGCGCCTCAGCAATCAGAGCACGTCCATATTCCAGTGGAACCTGAAAACTCCCAAACCCCTCGTTGCCCATATCGGTGACCAATTCTCCCCAACGATCCTGCTCCATTTCATCGGTGCCATAGCAATCTTTCACACCCCATTGATCCTGGTAAAGGACATTGGCACCTTTCAGCAAACCGTCAGGCCGCCGCCAGGAGAGCATAATCATCTGCGAGCCGACGCCGTCGAGATGGCTGACACGGGCTTCATTGAATTGTAATTGGTGCTGGAGCTGCGAACCAGCATCTATCATAGCCGCGTCTTCGGTACCCAGGGCCGATTGCATGGTCAACCTGCCAAGTGCAGTGCGTGCGTGCTGCTTCAACTCGCGATTTGACGAATGCGCAATCAGGTAGTTCAAGGCTGGGATGGTCTGATACGCGGCAATCTCGCCCAATTGTTCAAGGGCATCCACCACCGCTACCACTACTTTATTGGTCTGGTTCTCTAGCAAGGGGATGAGCAGATTGGCGGCACGCGGGTCGTGACTGCTCCCCAGCCAGCTGACGAAGCCAAGACGCCTCTCAAGGGGCATGGAGAGGATATCCTCCAACACCGATTCCACGCCCATTTCGCTTTGCCCCACGATTTCAAGCAAACGTCTCTGCATCTGCTGCATGGCCGCCTCGGGGTCATTAAGATACTCAATCAGGCCATCATCGGCCATTTCTGAATCCAACTCTTTTAAGATGGGGGCAAGCGTCAGCTTCGCCAGGTCGCTCACAGTAGGATCGGCGACGAGGTCTTCCAATTCTTCCAGGTCAAAGTCGGTTGCAAGTTCAGTGAGGATGAGCACGGCAGCCGCGTGGGCCGCAGCATCATTGGTATGCAGTAAATGCAAGACTTTATCGCGTGCTCCATCAGTCCATTCCTCGTCCAGCCGATCAAAATAATGTGACAGTGTTTCGGAATCGATATTGTCGCGGCGACTGATGGCCAGGAGTATGCTATCGACGCTCTCTTGTGGGTTTCTTTTGCGCCCTGAGTCGAGAGAAAAGCAAGCGAGTATCAGGATTCACCTATATTAAAGAGGGAAGGTGGTAGTTCGGGCGCAAGAAGATTTCTTGCGCCCGAACTACCACCTTCCCTCTTTAATATCCAGCATGACTTAAGTATTTCACGAACCGCTATACCCCACAACATCAGTTCCACCCTGTGTAGGAAAAGAAGAACCCATCACATTCCAATACATGGGACGCTCCGCAACGAAGGGGGCGTTATTGAGGGACTGTACCACCATCGACACTTCGTAGCCGGCATTGCCATCGCCTGGATGGACGAGGTGCTGCGCGACAAGTGACGTTATGCTGAGCGTGGAACGGCTGTGGGGGCCGACCTGCACCCACTGTGAGTAGGTTCGTCCAAGGCCGTTGACAAGGGTAAGATACAGCTTTTCTGTATTGCTGGTGGGATTGAGCAGCGTCAGCCACTCGTTGAAGCCGGTGTTGGTGAAACCTTCGGCAAAACTGTAGGCCGAGTTTGAGGCTGGCCCAACCTGTCCAATCACATCGGTGCCGCCAATGGCGGTAGCGTGGACGCCGCCGAGAGCGTCATGGAAATACATTACACGTTGGACGATGATGTTGGCACCGGTCGAGATAATCTCCGCCGCCGTGGCTTGAGATGGTTTGCCAAACTGGTTGACGTTCCAGAAGACCTGGCTATAGGAATTGACTGGCTGCTTAAAAGAAAGAGTCGAGCCATCTTGATATTCCAGCTTGATGGTGACATTTGCCGCCGTTCGAGCGGTGCTATCAAGATTGGCGATGACAAAATACTCCTGGAAGCCGCGAGCGGTGAAGCCTTCCGCGAAGAGCCAATCGTTGGCGAGGGTTGGTGATCCAACTATGCATGTCCCACCGGAAACGCTACCCGCGTTGCCGCCGTTGATCGTGTTGAAGTAGTCGGGACGCTCTACCACGATAGGCTGATCGGAGGTCACGATAACACCTACATGTTGTGGGAGGCCGATAGTATTCGGGTCGATGGTTCCGCGTGTTCCCGCCAGAACTTGTTGGGTCTGACTCTGCACTTTTTGACTATCGGCGTAGTAAGAGGCTGTGACGGTTGCCCTGCTGCCGCCTGGATTCAAGATTGTCAGGTACGATGAGTAGCCACCGCCGGTTGGCATATCGGCAAAATAGAAGGTTGTGCCAGTGTGTGTTGCGCCCAACACATCATAGCCGCTTTTAATGCCATTGCTAAAATATATGGGGCGTTCCGCGACGATACCGTTACAGGCAGGTGTGAGGGAGGCATTGATGTTGATAAAGCTAGAGACAGAGGCGGCGGGCCGTTGAAAAGGGGCTATGCCCAGATCATTGTTGACTGAGCGAGTGGCACGAGTATGCGGACCGATGGTCATAGCAAATGTTTTGTTTGCCGGTTTGCCGCCATCGACTGTATAGAAGTAGTTCGTGTTCACAGCGCAAGCATGGGATGGATCGGGATTGCCAAGCGTCAGGTATTCGTTTAATCCACCACCAATACGCCCCTCGCCAAAGTACCAGGTCTTGCTGACAGGTGGGCCAGGCGGTGTTGGCCCAGGCGTGGGTGTGACAGGGGTGCCTGTCGTGCTGGGTACGGGCGAAGGAGTTGGGGTATTGGTGACACCCGGCGAGGGTGTCGGGGTGGGGCTATTGCTTTGGATAGCCTCACCCAATTTGTCGGCGAACTCCTCGGTAAACCAGATGTTATTATTCGCGTCGATGGCCAACCCATCATGAGGGTGCGCATTGCTGCCGGTGCCGCCCGCGATTACCGTCATTGAAAATGTTCCGCTGCTGGGAACGTAGGAGCCGATGCGCGAACTGAGCGAGTCGTCGAACCAGACGGTGCCGCTACTGTCCACAGCGATACCAGAGATATGCGTGCCGCAGTTGGCTCCTGGAGCGCATTGAGGCTGCGGAACAGCATATTCTGTCACGCCATTGGCACTGCCATTCACCGCCTGATTGATGGCGAGGCTGCCAATATTGCCGTCAAAGCCTTCCGTCCACCAGATATTTCCATGATGATCGAAGGTAATCAGATGGGGAGTAGAATTGCTTCTGGCCTGGGTGAGATACTCATCAATAGAGTTTGTGCTCAATGTGCCGGAAAGAGGTGGGGTGAATCTGCCAATCTGGGAGACCGTGCTATTATTTTCTGTGAACCAGAACGAGCCTGTGCTGGGGTCTGGCCCGGCAATACCATAGGGGTTGCTATCAGGCGTGGGAGTTGGGGTCTCGGCAAATTGGCGGGTTATCGGGTTAAATTCGCCGATATTACTCGCGTTAAATTCCGTAAACCAGATATTTCCCGCCAGGTCGAAGGTGAGATCATACGGCATGGCATTTGATGTTGGGACAAAAAACTGGTTCCAGGTGGGGCTGCCGTTGCCTGGATCGAGCTCGCCGATGGCATTTATTGCAGGCTCAGTGAACCAGATGTGGCCTCTGGCATCAGCGGCGAGAAAGAGAGGTGCGGAATAGCCCTTTGGCTCTGTATAATTTTGTATAAGAGAAAAGTCCTGGCTGCTATATTGGGCAATAGCGGGTGACTGTGGTGGGTTGCATGCTGGTGCAGGATCACAGCCAGGTTCAGCTATCCAGACACTGCCATGATTATCAAAGCTTATTCCCCAGGGGATGGCCGATGGCAAAGTGGTCTCTCGAATGGTGGGAGGATTGGCATGGGCGGCCCAGGGTGAGCCTGCGAGCAATAACCAGACGAGGGCAAGGCTTGCCGTAGTGAAGAGTAAGGCCAGGGCAATACGAACGATACTTGCTATTTTTGTAGGGAATGATCGAGTCTTGATCCACTGCATGGAATTCTCCTGGCTACCGCAAGGGTCCGCGCTAGCACCATTATATTTCATTTGATTCAATGAACCGAGTCTCTGCACAAATTTGGGGAGGACGCGATAAATCGGGCCCTTATTCAGAAGGAGCTGAAAGATAATGTGCCAGTTTAGTGAGCAAGACCTGCATCTGGAAAGGTTTCCCAATCCATTCGGCAGCACCGGGAACCGCACTGGCCCTGCTCACCCGGCTATCCGCAGTCATGATGATGATAGGAATATGAGAAAGCCGCTTGTGTTGAGAGAGTTGAGCGGCCAATTCATATCCTGTTACTAGCGGCATCATTAAATCAAGAAGGATGACTGACGGTAAGTGTTCCGCCTCCAATTGTTCCAGAAACGGAAGTACTTTCGGGCTATCCGTAAAGCCAAGTCCTGCATAGTTTTCTGTTTCTAAGAGGAACATGATGACGGAAAGTATAGCATCGTCGTCATCGACTACCAGAGCGTAGGGGGTAGGAGGTGTAGATGCTGGTGATGTGTATTCTCGTTCTAAGATAGTAGTGGTATTTCCCATACTGGTATATTGCATTGTTCAGACCCTTCCACATTTCGTTCCCTCGAGGGGCATCTCAAAAATTCCCTGCCTATAGTTTATCCACTATTTTATTATAGTATATGTTCCAAATACTGTCTATCAAGATTGCATTAAGATTTCTCAATGAGAGGAATTAATGCTTGCCACAACTTGAAGGGACGGGCTGCCGCCTGCAAGGGGGCACAAGAACTTACTTATGGTGCTAATTGAATTTGGTTAGCGGTGGCGTTTGCGTATCACGCCGACCATGCCAAGCATGAGCATGGAGAGGCTGTAGCCCAGTATGAGTAGCCAGAACCAGGGCGCAACGGACTGCACCCCTGGAGAGAGAGGGTCACTGCCCCCTACGCTGGCGGCTGTGCTGGGTACCACGAAATTGCTACTGGAAGAGTTCACAGTGGGACTGAGAGTTGGGGTAATACCCACCGTCGCTGTCGGTGTAGTGCCTGGAGTTGCCGTTGGGGTAATCCCTGGTGTTGGTGTTGGCGAGGGCTGCTGTGTCGGACTAGGAAAAGGAGTTGGGGTGATAGCCACCGTTGGTTTCGGAGGTGGCGGGGTTGAATTGACTGCCGTGGGGTAATTAACCGGACCATTAATAGAGGTAGAAGTAGCAGTAATACCCAACTGAGGAGTGGTGAGAGTCGCGGTGGCGTTTTGTCCAAAGGGACCGGAGGCAAGCGTAATCAAGAGGTCGGCTAGGTGCCCGGTTGCAGCTTCTCGCGCAATAATAAGGTGAGGTCCAACCGTCCATGAGCTATCTTTGAGGGTGACGGCAAAGGTTCCCTGTTCGTCGGCCTGCACCCTATCCGATTGGTTATCCTGGTTGAGCAGAGGTTGCTTTCTTTCGTCGGTAAATTCAATCATACCATGTGGAGTAAATCCCGTGCCGCGTAGATGCAAGGGCTGTCCAGGCACCAGAGGGCCTTTATCAATGAGAGCGAGGTTCAGACCCGGCGTAGTAATCACGGTTGATATGCTCGTTTGATTGTTGTCTGACCCGTTTAGCGGCGATACAAGGCCATTTGGCAGAACAGGTGTAAACCAGGCAAAGCTCATGGCCGTGACAAGGAGGAGAACAAAAGTGACACTCACCAGCAGGATAGTGCCCCCCAGCCAAAACATAAACTCGATACGCCCAGGACGTAATAACCACCAGCGTAGGTGATCCAATGGATTGAAAGATGGTTTTTGTCTCCGACTCTTAGCAGGGTCAGCAATCAGTTGAGCGTAGGGAGAACCAGTGGCACTTCCCGCTGTCCAGGAGGAAGGGTCGGTTATCTCTTCATGTAGTTTTGACCGCCTCTGCTCAAGCATGCCCGTACTTGCTGTAGGTAAAAGAGATGCAGCCGGTATGAGTGCCAGGCCTGGATTTTGATTTGCCGGTGCGTGTACACGGACACCCGCTATAGGCGGCAATGTATCTATCTGGTCGATGTCGGTATGATGCGCTGCCACCTGTTTAGGAGGAATAGTATCGATCTCATAGATATCCGGTAAGCGATCGGTTGACCTCGGCGAGAGAAGGGGTTCCGGGTGCGTTGGCGCATCAACAATTAAAGAAAGCGAGGAGAGGCTACTCTCGATCTGAAAATCGGGGGTTTCATATTGCCACATGGATGGCGGAGGGAGCGTCGGGAAGCGAGTGATATCGCTATCCTCCTGAGTGGACTGAATAAGAGTACGAGCGTATTTAGGGCGTACCCTGACATTATGTGGAGGCTGTTGGGCAGAGGCGCGCGGTGGGATAGGAGTTACAGGGTTTGATTGCTTCTTCTTCGGCGTGTAATGTGACTGCGGGATACCAGGAATGCCGGGCGGGTATGCTCCAGGCTCTTTGGAGCCAGCCACCAAAAATGGAGAGACGGCAGGATCGATCCAGACGGAAGATTTGCTAGAAGCGGTGGGGTGTTGGGTCGGAGCAGTCGAAGGTGATGTATGCTGTCGTTGGATAAAAGGAGCAGAGTAGCCACACGAAGGACACATGACATGGGTAGGCTGGAATGAAGATGATACGCTTGTTGTGGCGAGCGGTGTGTTACAAAGCGGGCACACGCCAGGATTAGGAGTCTGCCTTAGCCGTATATCTGCCTGCATACTTTTTTTCTTTCGTGACCAAACAAACATCTAAATAATCATGTTCTGAGTGGGTTTCATTTCGAGTTTTGCCAACACGCCCTGCCTCAGGACGATGGCATTACGTTGCTATGCGTAAGTGTACTATTGCAAATAAACGCGCCTCTTAATTTTTTTCGGTTTAGTTTTGTTGCTTTTTGAATCCTCACTGCTGGCGGGGGGTTGGCAGTTCGCAAAAGGTTTTATTGTGGCAGAGTTTTGCTGCCTACGGCTGCCTTCATCATTCCCCGAATGCGGCTGCCTTCACCATTCCCCGAATGCGGCTGCCTTCACCATTCCCCGAATGCGGCTGCAAAACTCTGCCACAATAAAAATAGGCGAGCCGCCGCAGGCGGCAAGGAGTCCTGAAAAGTCACAAAACTGTGGATATATCCACAGTGGATGGAAATTTTTTACAAGTATGGCACCAACTATGAGGTTACATTGTGAGCTGAATGGGCCATTGATGCCTCTGCACAAGATACATCTCTAGACTTATATATTGGCACACGTCTTGCTATGATAATAAGCAGGGGGGATACGTCCGTATGTATATTTTTGGGCGATGTGATTCCGAAAGAGCCTGAACTGCCTGTATGGAGCAGATTTGAACAGTACAGAACGATGCTGTACTGTACGAGGCGTCTCAGGATCACTCGTATCTCCGGTTACCAAGTTGTGGAAAGTGGATTGGAGAAGTTTGTATGGTAGCCATGGTAAAAGGGGATTTTAGTGATTTCTTGCCAGTCAACAAAATTGAGGACGATGATCTTTGTGCCGACGAAGATGAGGAGTTTGCTGAAGATGAAGACGAGGGGGATGAGCGGGATGGGGAAGATGACACCACTGATGAACATTCGGTAGATAATGCTATCCGGCAGTATTTAGGCGAAATCGGACGTTATCCTCTCTTGACAGCAGAGCAGGAGATGAATATTGCATGGAGCGTTGCCGCCGGAGATATCGAAGCGCAACAGCACCTGGTGGAGGCCAACCTGCGCCTGGTAGTGAGTATCGCGAAACGATATAATAATCAGGGCATCTCTTTGCTCGACCTGGTGCAAGAAGGCAACCTGGGCCTGATTCGGGCCGCGCAGAAATTCGATCCTGCACGCGGCTTTCGTTTTAGCACCTATGCCACCTGGTGGATTCGCCAGGCCATCAGTCGTGCTGTGGCAGAACACACGCGCACGATCCATATACCGGTGCATGTGGTTGAACTTATCTACAAGATCAAGCGCATTTCACGTCGCCTCTACCAGGAGTTAGGGCGTGATCCCAGCCCCGAGGAGATTGCTCAGGCAGCTCATCTAACCAAAGAGCGGATTGTCGAGCTGCAAAGTATGGCGGAGATGCCTGTTTCGCTGGATGCCCCTTTGATTGATGATGAGCAATATCACCTGGCCGATACCCTGGAGGATACACGGGCAACTGCACCTGCTGATGTTGTGACGCACCAGGTGTTACGTGACCAGATATCCAGCGCGATGATGGCTCTAAATCAGCGCGAACGCCAGGTGATCGAGTTGCGCTATGGGCTTCATGATGGGCATTGCCATACGTTAGAGGAGCTCAGTTCTTACTTTAAGCTGACCCGTGAACGTATCCGCCAGATCGAGGTGAAAGCTCTGCGCACGCTGCGCCATCCCATTCAAATTCATCTGCTGCGCGACTTTGCATAAAGAGAGAAACAGGATAGGAAAACTATTGGGAGCAAGACATGTCTTGCTCCCAATAGTTTTCCTATCCT
>WNFB01001535.1_pt1 | contig 19757 bp, 18 predicted proteins | sample 5400501 | NCBI WGS metagenome assembly WNFB01 (sample SAMN13153341, study PRJNA577476) | soil metagenome | isolation source: 200 cm saprolite under Douglas fir tree site 2 hole 1 | place: USA:California | collected 2015-04-18 | reverse complement strand
ACAGCTTCAAAGGAGCGTTTTATGACGAAGGCGTTGTTTTGCGTGTCGACAGCGTTGGTCCTGATGGCGACCTTTTCATCATCACCGTCCGCCGCCCGCGGTCGTAAGCATTACCGATTGGCTCAGGGGACGTGGGGTGGAACACACATAAGAGTGAGCGTCGGCGAGTCGTCGGCGACAATCGAGTTCGACTGTGCGCACGGGCAGATTGATGGCCCGCTGGTGACAGATCGTCGCGGACGTTTTGATCTGAAAGGCACCTATTCTCCCGAACATGGCGGGCCGGTTCGCGACAATGAACAGTCTGCCGGTCAAAAAGTACGCTACGCCGGATGGACCGACGGGAAGAAGATGACGCTAACCGTGACCTTGGCCGGTCAGAAGGAGACCTTTGGCACCTTCAACCTTAACCGCGGTGCGGAAGGGCGAATCTTCAAGTGCCTATGAGCGCGAAGAGACCGGCAAGTCCTTGAGTCGTTCAAATATTCACCGGAATGGTAGCTCGTAGGTTTCTTATCAGCGGCGACGTCCAGGGCGTCGGCTATCGCTTCTTTGCACAGCGCGCGGCCGCGCGGCATCAGGTGGTCGGTTATGTGAAGAACCTATCTGACGGCCGAGTGGAGGCGCTTGCCGAAGGCCCGGCGCAGGACGTCGAATTGTTCAAGCACGACCTGGCCGCCGGGCCACGCTTCGGTTTCGTCGAGCATGTCGAGGAAATCAACGTCGATCCGATTGGCTCGTACAGATCATTCCGCATCGAACCCTGAGTAGCATAGACTTTAGTCTGTGAATTCGTCCTTCCAAACAATCACAGACTAAAGTCTATGCTACAACTGAAACAGTTAACTGAACATTCTCGTAACAAGCAGCCGTATGGACGAAACGAAGCCCACACTCGTCCTCGAACACGTGACAAAGAGCTTCGGCGACTTCACAGCCGTTAGTGATCTCAGTCTGCAAGTGCGGCCCGGCCGCGTCTTCGGATTAATCGGTCCGAACGGCGCCGGCAAGACTACGACGATTCGCATGATCGTCAACATTACGGTTCCTGATTCGGGGACCATCAAGTTGTTTGGACAGCGGATGAACACCGCTCTGCAAGATCGCATCGGCTATCTACCGGAAGAGCGGGGGCTTTATAAGAGAATGAAAGTCGGCGAGCAGTTGCGCTTTTTCGCTGAGTTAAAAGATTTACGCGGCGCCGAAGCCAACAAGCGCATCGACGAATGGCTCAAGAAGCTGGAACTATCGGCCTGGAAAGAGAAGCGCACCAAAGAGCTCTCGAAAGGCATGCAGCAGAAAGTGCAGTTCATTACCGCCGTCATCCACGATCCTGATTTGGTGATCCTTGACGAGCCGTTTTCGGGTCTCGATCCCGTCAACGTCGATTTGATGAAAGAGACGATTCTGGAGCAGAAGGCCGCAGGCAAGACAATCATTCTCTCGACGCATCAGATGGAGATTGCCGAGAAGTTGTGCGATGACGTTTGCATGATCAATCGGGCGCATAAGGTGCTGGACGGAAAGTTGCGCGAAATCAAGCGCAGTTTCTCCCGCAATGCCGTGGCGCTCCAGTTTGAAGGCGGCGATGGTTTGCTTAACGACCCGGCGCTGGTGGCGAATGTTCGTCAGAAGGGCGAAGAGACCGAGGTCCTGCTGGTGCCGGGCGCGAGTCCTCAAACGCTGCTGAAACGCCTGGTTGAATCCGGCGTCAACGTCAGCAAGTTCGAATTGGTCGAGCCCAGCCTGCACGACATCTTTATCGAAAAGGCTAGAGAGGCCGCATGAAAAAGTTTCTTGCCGTCGTCAAACGCGAATACATCCAGCGCGTGCGCACGAAGTTTTTCGTGGTGGCGACGATTCTGGGGCCGGTAATTATGGCTTCGTTTGTTGTACTGCCTATGTTATTGGCGAGCATACGGACTGGCGGGCCCACGAGACTCGCGGTTGTCGATGAGAGTGGGAAGGTTTACGAACGTTTTCGTGACGCCCTCAACCGTCCGCGCGGCGAAGATGAAGAACAACCCGCCAAAGTATCTCCTTCCCAGGCCGTAAACGCCAATCAGCAGGATCGAATGAAGCAAACGGCTCAGGACAGTGAGCCGGGTTTCACGGTTGAACAGTTTTCGCTGGATGGAAGGTCGATTGATCAGGCTAGAGCTCAGCTTGGTGAGCGCGTTCGTAAGAGCGAGCTTGACGGTTACGTAGTGATTCCGAAGAACATTCTGGCAGACGGGAAGGCTGAGTTCTACGCACGTAATACCGGCGATATTTTTACGCGGGAAACAGTGGAAGATCGGCTAAGCAACGCCGTGCGCGATGAACGGTTAGCAGAAAAGAATATCAACCAGAAGGATCTGCGAGAGGCAAATAAGCGCGTCAGCCTGGCCAGCACAAAGATAGGGGAGAAAGGAGAAGAGAAGATAGCGGGAAGCGGGTTGGTCGGTTTCTTAGTCGTTTTTGGTTTTGGCTTTCTGATCTATATGACGGTTCTCTTGTACGGCCAAATGGTTCTCGGAGCAGTTGTCGAAGAGAAAGAGACCCGCATTGCGGAGATTCTTTTCTCGTCCATACGATCGTTTCCGTTAATGATGGGTAAGCTGGTTGGCGTGTCGCTGGTGGCACTTAGTCAGTTGAGCATTTGGGGTTTGGCATTCGCCGCTTTGACGCTGGCGGCGGCCGCTCGCGGTATCCCGATGGCTTTGCCGCATGTTCCTGCGGCAATGTTTTTGTATCTGTTGCTTTATTTCCTTATGGGCTTTTTTATCTATGCGACGATCTACGCCGTAATTGGGTCGATGGTTACCACTACGCAGGAAGGCGCCCAACTTGCGATGCCGGTGATGGCAATATTGGCAATCAGCCTCTGGTCGTCGCTCGCCGTCATTCGAAGTCCAAACTCTTCCCTGGCGTTTTGGGGCTCAATGTTCCCGTTCTCAGCCCCGATTACAATGCTGGTGCGAATCGTGACCGAAACGCCGCCGCTTTGGCAGATTCTGTTGTCGCTCGGAATCGGAATCGCGACCATCGTGGGCCTGGTTTGGTTGGCGTCGCGCATCTATCGGATCGGCATGTTGATGACCGGCAAAAAGGCGACGATTCCCGAAGTCTGGCGCTGGGTAAGACAGGCCTAGCTCATTTTTGATTTCAGATTGTGGATTTTAGATTGAGCTCTTTCAAGAGCGGCATTTTGTGGTCTTGAATCGCAAATCAGAAATCTAAAATCAAAAATCGTCCCATGCCAATTGAGATCGAGAAGAAATACCGGCTGACGCAGAAGCGGCGGGTAGCGGTGGAGCGGCGCCTGCACGAAATCGGTGCTTCATCAAAACCCGTCGAGTTTGAAGAGAATACTCTCTATCGCGGAGGCAGGCTCGAACTCGGCGGATCTGCGCTGCGCCTGCGTCGCGTGGGCGCGCGCGCGATCCTGACTTTCAAACGGCGGCTTCCCTCAAAGTCCTCAATCAAGCACCAACAAGAGGAAGAAACTGAAGTGTCGGATGCGGAAGCCGCGCATGCGATTCTAACCGCGCTCGGCTTTCGACCGGCGCTGGTTTATGAAAAGCGCCGCACGCGTTTCGATCTGGGCAGGGCCGAAATCGTCATCGACGAGTTGCCGTTTGGCTTGTTCATGGAGATCGAAGGGACGGAAAAAGAAATCACGCGCGTCGAAGCCCTGCTGGGAATCGAAGACCTGCCGGCCGTGATGGAAACCTATCCGATGCTCACGGCCCGCCTGGGCAAGGATCGAAAAGGAATTATCGAAGCGCGCTTCCCACGGGGTCGTATCAGGAGCCCGACCGCCAGGGAGGACTAGCTGCGTACCGGGCCCTCCCTGACGGTCGGGCTTCTGACACGGGCGTCGGCTTAGTAGTTGCGATCGTGAACGTCTACCCGGTGGACGGAATACACGACGCGCATGGTTCCCGGCCGTCGATCGAGGTCCGCGGGAACAAACGCCGCGTCCTGTCTCAGTGCCTTCTGGAAATCCTCGAGCATGTGGCGATCGCGCGGCGCCCGCATCACGTCCGCCAGTGAGGCCGCACCGTTGCTGAATACGTCCGCCACGACCATCATGTCATCAACGTCCCCGCGCCGGCCATTGGATTTGTTTACAGACGACCTGCCGAGCGACGCCAGGGCGCCGCTGGGGTTGAGGCTCGGTGACTCGGCATTAAAAGGCGCCCGCAAAGCGGAATAACTCTCAGGGGAAATCGGTCGATTAATATCATAACGGGCCGACGGATCGATGGAGTCAGTCATCGTCATGGCAGCGTCGAACGCGCGCACGGCTTCATTCAGCGCAATCAACTGTGGGCGCAAGGCCAGAAACACGCTGGCGAACAAGAGGAGCGAGGCCACCGAACTAAAGGCATACCGCGTCACCCGCGGCCACAACAATTCAGAAATCACATCCGCAAAAGTGACATGACGGCGAACATCGCGGGCAGTGGCTTCGGCAATTAGCGAGTGATTGATAGCCGGCACGAGGTCAGCCGGTACTGACGGCCTGGGCAGCATTGCCAGGCTTTGACGAATAGATCGCAATTCCGCGAGGTGGGCGCGGCAAACCGGACACACCTCCAGGTGCTGGTAACAGCTCGCGCGCGCGTCTGGGGCTAACCCGTCGTCGCAGTAAAGCGAAAGCGATTCTTGAATGTCTTCACACGACATAAGTCATCTCAATAGTTCGAATGGCTGGCCGACCCCGGCTGCTTCCCGTTTTGGAAAGCAACGCCGGCTCGAAGCCGAGACGCCAGAGAATCCATGGCCGCGGTCCGAAGCTCATGCCTACGCGTTGTTGCTGGCCACGTTTTCAATTTGCTCCGTTCGTTGGTCGAAACCTCTTGCGCCCATTCCCAAGCCGTCACTTCGACCCATTTGGCACCGAGTTGTTGTGAAGCCGGGGCGGGTCAACCATTCGTTTTACAAAGATCCTTCGAGCATTCGTCGCAGCTCCAATCTACCGCGTGACAGCCGCGACTTTACCGTTCCGATGCTAATCTCGAGCGTCGTCGCAATTTCCTCGTAACTAAATCCTTCCACATCGCGGAGAATCACGGCTTCCCGATACGCTGACCGCAATCCCAGCAAGGCTCCTCGCAGTTGACCCTCTCGTTCACGCGCCAGAGTTTCTTGCTCCGGGTCAGCCGCGTCTTCGTCTCGCAGGCTGGCGCTGAGCGGTTGTTCACTCGGGCCGTGTTTGTCGTCCAGCGAAACCGTAACGTCGCGGCGCCGGCGGCGCCACCAGCGCCAACGATTGCGCGCCTGATTGATCGCGATGCGGTAAATCCAGGTTTTCAAATCCGCATCGCCGCGGAAGCGGCTGATGCTTTGAAAAGCCCGCAGAAACGTTTCCTGCGTCAGGTCGCGTGCCTCTTCGGCATCGGAGGTTAATCGATAAAGCAGCGCGTAAACATCCGACGAGCGTTCAGCCACCAGGCGTTCAAAGGCCGCAACCTCCCCGCGTCGCAATCTTTCAAGGAACCGATCTTCGACAGCAGAACGAAGCTCTGTCGAAGCTGCCGAGGCAACCTCTTTCAAGTCCGCATGCCCTCGGAGGGCGATTTGCTCTCCGTAGCTCATTAGGTGCTCCCATGGACGGAAAGCCTGAAACTGCACGCCCGCCGACGCTTCCCGGACAGACGCCCAGTTAGACACCCGGCGCTTTGGCTTTGTTCCCAACGAATCATTTCCATTTCAAAACGGCCGTTCACCTTTTCTTTGATGGCCGTCGCCTCCGGTTCGGTTGCGACCCGCTTCCTTGACAACGCCTGAGCCCGCCGCTAAATTCGCTGTTTCTGCAATCATACACCAAAAAGAACGCGCCGGATCGTGCGTACTTGCAAAAGGAAAATCGTTGGCTAAATACAAGAAAAAGCGCGCTCGTGAGCTGAAGCACGATCGCTTTCGCGACACCACTATGCTGGTCGCCGACCGGCTCGCTGGGCGGGTCGCCGGCCGGGGCAGGCAGATTCTCTATGGCCTGTTGGCAGTCGTGCTCATCGGCGTCGCCGTTTATGGCATCGTGCGTTGGCGTAACAAACACGCGGCGGAAGCCGGGCAGGCGCTGGGCCGGGCCATCGCCATCACGCGGGCCGAGATTTCGACTTCGCCGGCGCCCAGCTCAAAGGATCCGGTTTTTGGCACTGAGCAGGAACGCGCGCAGCGAGCCATCGACGAGTTTCAGAAGGTCGCCGCCAAGTACGGCGAGCCTTATCGCTCAGTAGCGCGCTATTTCATCGCCACGAACCTTTTGGTTACAGATCGCGCCAAGGGTATCGGTGAGTTGCAGACGCTGGCGCAGGGCAGCGGAGAGACAGCCGTCCTGGCAAAGTTCGCTTTGGCCCAGGCAAAGGAGGCGGATGGCAGCTACGATCAGGCGGGGGCGCTTTACGCCGAGCTGGCACAGGTGAATTCTACAATCGTTACACCGGGGACGGCGAATTTGCGCCTGGCGTCTGTCTACAACAAACAGGGTAAGAAAAAGGAAGCCGCGGATTTGCTCTTCAACATGATTGACGCGGCGCGCAAGGCAAAAGACAAGGACGGAAAGCCGGTACCGGAATCTTCGGCGTCGCGCGAAGCTGGTCAGCTCCTCAAGAAGATCGATCCCGCGCGCTGGGCGCAACTGGCGCCGGCGCCGGCACCGGATCTTTCCTTCTGAGATTCCAAATCTCAAGTCGCTACTTCAAATCTGTAATCTCATATTGAGATTCTGAAATTGGGACTCTCAAGTCTCGAATCTCGAATCTGGAATTTCGCATCTGGAATTTGAGAATCCTGCCCTGCTTCAGAAACAAAGCCCGCACCCTCGTCCAAATTGCCGATTTAAGTTACACTCAGCTTGGCAGCGCCGTCTGCGAAACGTTTGTTCGTGCCGAGGCTCTGCTGACCAATTTTCAAACGGTCATTCAAGGAACGTTGTTGAGCGATATGTCGCAGAATCAAGTTTATGAGGCGTTGACCGAGGCAGCCGGCGGCCGTTTGGCTGCGCCTCGGTCCAGAAAGCTGGCGTCGGTCCGGGTGTCACCGGGTGGTTACCTCGCGGCTGCGGCGCTGCTGACGTTTGTTTCCCTGATATTCCTTCGAACCCACAGAGACCTGACCGCGCTGCTGCTGATTGCCGGCACGTGGACAATTACGCCGGTGTTGATGTGGACTGATCGGCTGAACTTTGACGGACGCGTGGTTTCAAGAGCCGGGATGCCGGCGTTTCTGTCACGACTGATTCGCCGCAGCGTCACTAGCGTGAAGGTCGAAGACATCGAGCGAGTCGATGTGGCGACTCTGCGCACGCTGCGGCGGGGCGGCAGCGTCCGCTATCGGTACCGGATCGAGATTGCCGGGCGCGAACGTGTGTTTGCGTTTGCATCGGGCGGGCGGAGATTTCGCCAGATGGTGCAAACCCTGCTGCCGCTGATTTCGGATCACAAACTTGACGCCCGCGCGCGCGAACTTCGCGATCACCTCATCAGTCCAAAAGACGTTCGTCTCGAGGCAGCCCGACTGGGCATTGCTTCGGCGTCCGTGCTGGAAGAAACAGCCGAGGCCGCCGGCAAGAAAATCGCCCAGCACCGAGCCGCTTCAGACTCTGAAATCGTGCCCGAGGAGATCGAACGCGGCCGAAAACTGCGAAAGGCGGCGAATGATCTGCGGGTTGCCGGACGCTTGCGAGAATCGGCCGAAGGATTCCGCCGCGCCCTGATCATTTCGCCACGCGATCCGTGGCTGATTTATGAATTCGCTCGCCTGCTGAGATCGCAAGCCAGCGCGCTGGGCGAGGCGCGGATGCTTTCGAGAGCCTGCGCGGCCCTGCGCCTGGCGACGCAGCGCGGCGCGAATGATGCTCAGCTACTGGAGCGGATTGGCGAAAGTTTTCTCGAATACCTCGATCCGGCCCGGGCGGCAAAGTCGTTTCGCCGGGCTCTGGAGATCGATGCTCACTCTTTCCGTGCTCAGCTCGGTCTGGCGGAGGTGGCGCTGAACGACGGCAAGCTGGCGCACGTCATTCATCATTACAACGATGCGTCGCGGATCGCGCCCGACAAAGCTGACGCGCGCCTGGCGCGCAGGGAAGCGGATTATTATGCGCGGCTCAATGATGACGAGGCTTATCTGGCTACCGAGCTGCGCCGCATGAATTGGCTGGAGTACGCTAACCGGGCTCAGTCTCTGGCCGCGCGCGTCAGCTTTGCCAGTCTGTTGATTGCTTTGATTGGCCCTTCGCTCGATCAGAGAGTTGCTGGGATCGGCTGGGCGTTGGCGACTTCTTCGATTCTTGCCTGGACGGGCGCACTGATCTCCCGAAAACTTTTGGCGAGCAGAGGCCGGCCGGTTCTCGGCGATTCATAATCGCGGGTTACACGTACCAGGAGAGTCCCCTCTCCCTCTGGGAGAGGGTTAGGGTGAGGGCCCAGGTGCGAAAGCAAGACGAAATTGTCTTTTTTTGCCTCAGACCCTCACTCCGTCCCTCCGCCAGAGGGAGAGGGAGCTCTTCACGGCGTTGCTTCTTTCGCCTTTCCACCTTTTTTCCTGCCCGACATAGCCTTTGGCGTGATCGTACGCCCCGACTGGTCTGACACGGAAGCAACCGCTTCAGTTCGGGCCGGCGCTGGATTAAGAAATGCATCCCAGCGATAGCGCGGGCGCTCAGTTGTTTCACCCAGCCGCTTAAACACTAAATTGGTTACGGCTTCAGTCACCCAGCCGTGATAAAACTCGCCGACCGATTGCAATTCAGCATCGGGCGCGGGATTCATGAAATCGATCGCGTAAGGCACGTTGTCTTTGATCGCGAACTCGACGGTATTGATGTCGTAGCCCAACGCCCCGCACAGCGTCCGCACGTCCTTGATCACGCGCGCCTTCAATTCCGGCGCCAGATAATCCGGGTCGTAGATGTACTGTTCGCCTGACAGGTAAGGCTTGCGCGGATCGTAGGCCATGATCATCACTTCTTCCTGCCCGATGCAGTAGCAGCGAACGAATTGATCAAAGTCGACGAACTCCTGCAGGGTCATGCACAGCGTGCCGGTCTGATCGTATTCGGTGATCAACTCTTGCAGCGTGTTGACGCGCGAAACGTTCTTCCAGCCCCCACCGTCAAACGGTTTCATGATCGCCGGCAAGCCGACGTAGTCAATGATCGCCTGCCAATCGAGGGGAAATTCGAGATTGCGCAAACTCTCGCTGACGATTCCTTTGATGTAGTCCTTTTGCGGCAGCAGCACGGTCCTGGGCACGGCGACGCCGAGTTTCCGCGCCAGCGAGAAATTGAAAAACTTGTCGTCGGCCGACCACCAGAAAGGATTGTTGATGATGATTGCGCCTTCCAGCGCCAAACGCTTCAGCGTGGCGCGATAGAACGGCACCTCGTGCGAGATCCGATCGATTACCAGGTCGTAAGGCGGCGGCGCATCGTAACGAACGCCTCCCAGCGTGATGAAGTCAGCCGTGACTGCTCCCTGGCCGCGCTCGTTAATGTTTCTGATCAGCGCCTCGGGAAAAGTCTTTTCCCGGCCAACTAAGATGCCAACTCGCTTCATGAATCTCTGTTATCCTCTCTTGGACAAATCGACCGTCATCCGGGACGGTGATCCGTACTTTCATCCGTCAAGATTGTTTGAACCAAGCTATCCGTCACTCGGAGTGGTTGTCAAACTTATCAGAGACATGGTAGTGCAGGCCACTACCGACAACGAATCAGCATCCCTGCTTCTGGTTTAGCTTATGTTACAATCCCGACCAACCCAGGCGAGTTTAACTAATAGGAGTTTGGGGTCATGAAGGTCGGGGAGAATCTTTCGATGTTTCGGGCGACGACAATTCTGGCGACGTTACTGTTGCTAGTTGCCGGCGGCAGTTTTGTTGGCAGACCGGTAAGCGCGCAAGCGCCGAAGGCCCTTACGCCAGAGCAGATCGCGGAAATCGCAATTGCGGTTGCCGGCGGCGGTCAGGGCCGAGCCGTGTTGAATCAGATTCGCCGCAACGGTATCGAGCGCGGCCGGGTGTCGCGAATCGGCCCGGACGGACGGTCCGAGGACACCCGTTACGAACTGCGATTTCTTCGTGGCGACAAGCCCGAGAAAGACAAGTTCCGAATCGACAATAAGACGCCACAGGCGGAATACTCGCTAATCTTTGGCGACGGCAAGATCTTCGGCATCATCAATGGCTCGCCGTTTCAGCCGCGCGCCGAGGCCACCGCGGATTTTATCTCGCAGCAGGCGCACAGCATCGACGCCTTGCTGCGCTACAAAGAGAACGAATCAAAACTGGCCTCGGCCGGCAAGGACAAGCATCAGGGCATAGATGTCCACGTTTTAGACCTGACCGACAAAGCCAATCGAAAGACGCGATACTTTTTGAGCGCCAGGAGTTATCGGGTGCTGTGGTTGGAATACGAAGAGACTCCGCCCGGCGCGTCGGCGCCCGTGAAATACATGAAGCGATTTTACGATTATCGCGTGGTGCAGAATACCTGGGTGCCGTATCGAACAGTCTTAACGGAAGACGGCAAGCAAACGGTCGAAACCCGCATTTCCACAGTCACCTATGGCGTGAAGATGGAAGACGCGCTGTTCCAGAATCCTGAGGCAGCGTCCACAGTTAATCCTTAACGCAGTAAGCAGTGAGCACTAGCCAAGGCTATCCCGCCAGCCGTCAACCCGTCTCTGGTCCGCCGTCAACCACAGGACATTTCGGAACTTGCTGTCCCGGCCGGCGTGTTTACTGCGGGGTCGGCGCGGGCTCCGGTGTATAATTTAGCCCGCAAAATATGAGCGAAGGCACGAATGCCGGTGCTCCTGACCGAAGCGAGAATGAGAGCGAGCCTGCCTGCCCGATGAGAACGCTAAGCTCGATTGATGATTTGGATTTCGCCGCCCCGAGGCCTGCGCCAATCATGGTTCGCCCGGTGTCGGATCATGCACTGCTGCAAGGCACGCTCGCCGGCGACCAGGATGCGTTCGCGGAATTGGTTGGTCGCTATCGCAACCAGATCACGAGTTACATCTATCGCATGACGAACGATTATGACGGGGCCGTGGATTTGGCGCAGGAGACATTCCTGCGAGTCTATCGCGCCGCGGGCCGGTATCAGACGACGCATGCGTTTTCGACTTACATCTACCGGATTGCGACGAATCTGGCGATCAGCGAATTGCGCAAGCGCAAACGGCGGCGGCTGGTTTCGCTGACGGGCTTGCTTACTTCGGGCGAAGGCCAGGAGCCCAGGGACTTTGACGCGCCGGACGAGCGGCCTTTGCAGGATATCAGCCTCGTCGATGCCGAAAGGCGTGCAGTGATCAAGCGCGCGATTGCTACTTTGCCGGATAAGTATCGCGCGCCGCTCGTGCTGCGAGACGTCGAAGGCAAGAGTTATGACGAGATCGCTTTGATCCTGCAGACGAGCGAAGGAACCGTGAAGTCGCGCATCAACCGGGCGCGAAATTTTCTGCGCGACAAGATGCGCAATTACCTTTAGGTGGTGGCAATGATGAAATGGATGGAATGCCGCGCAACGCGGCAAGAGATTGACGAAGGTGGCGGGCGGTTGAGCGCCCAGGCTCTGCGACATGTCGCATCATGCGCGCAGTGCCTCGCGTTTCAAAACGAGCGCGCGCGCCTGCGCGAGTTATTGACCAGCCTTGAGCCGGTTACGGCGCCCGCGGATTTCGACTTTCGGCTGCGGGCTCGCATTGCGGCCCAAACCGAAAAGCTTGGGCTCCGATCGTTCTTTGGTGGTTTCGCTCTGAGTACGCCGGCGATGGCCGTGGCGGCCCTCGTCATCGTCGCGCTGGGTGGGTCAATCGTATGGATCAAGCAGCGGGGCGCGAAGCAAGCGTCTACTGTAGCAGTGAATTCGACGAGCCAGGTCAAAGTAAGGAATTCGACGACAGCCGATAACCTGCCGCAGAGCAAGCAGGCCGACGTGCCGGACTCCCCGACTCCGGCTTCGACCAGGGGCACTAATGCGGACGCGCCGAATTATCTCGTGCAAGGCCGCAAGCCTCAGTTCCGAGATCCCGGATTATCTCAATCCGGCCGGTCCAGCAGAGATCTAAGCGCGAGTTCAGCACCGAGCCTCAAGCAGGGCCAGAACCCCGGCGCTGTTTATGTGAGCGCGCCGGTAAAGCCAATGGTCCTGTCTTTACAGGACAACAACGGCGCGACGAGAAGAATTTCTCTGCCGCCAGTAAGCTTTGGCTCGCAGCGTTTGCTCGTCGGTAGCCGCGTCGCGCCCGTGAGTCCAGCGAATGACCGAGTTTGGTAGTGGTGGTAGTACGAAAATGAAGACCATGTTTTCTCGATTGCAGTTTATGTTTATGACGGTGGTTGCGCTTGTCTTAATGGCGGCGGCTGCCTTGTCGCAGACAACCACGACGGCGCCCACGCCGATTCAATCGCCGCCAGGGCCGGCGGTTCCCGAGAAGACTCAGCCGCGGCGAAGGCCGATGCGCGTGGCTTCGGCTCCGCCGGCGAAAGTTACCGTGATCCCCGACCAACGCGCGGTGGCGCCACAGGTCGTGACCATCGTGCATCGCTTAAGCGGGATCAAAATGCTGCGGTTCCTGCTAAAACAATCGGGCCAGGCAGGCACGGTGGCGATGATAGATCCGCTTTCAATGACCAGCGACGCGCATGCGAGCATTATTGCGGGCTGGGCAATTGATGATAAGACGATAACGGCGCGCCTGCCCCAAGCGGCGGCTGAGATCGAGTTTTCCCAACATCCGTTGTTTCCGGCTGAGGGTCCCGGGATGTTTCCGGATGCAAACCCGCGGCGCGCAGCCACGGCGCCGCGCGCGCAACCCGATCTGACTGTAATCACTCGCGACGGACAAAGACTGGTCGCTCGTTATGTTGGTCTCGACGGTGTAACGGGGTTGTCGGTGCTGCAAGTAGTGGGCATGACTGCACCGGCAACAACTGCGGTTACTCCGAAGACAGTGACGGTGGGCCAGACGATTCAAGTGTTCGCGCCGGAACGCACCTCGCCTAACGAAGCTGCGCCGGGCATCGTCTATGTGCGCGTCGGCCAGACCGAAGCGAAAGTTTCCGCTCTGGCGCGACTAAGTTCCGGCAAACTTCAGCGCCTGAACGTGCGGGCTGCAAAGTTCTCGCCGGAAGTGGTTGGTGGTGTCGCTTGCGATGCGTCGGGAAATACTCTGGGTATCGTCGAAGCGATCGAGGGAAACAATGCGAGTCTCGTCCCCGCTGAGGCGGCCCGAGACGCCGCGCGACGGGTCCTCGGAAGACAGGCCAGCGTGCCGAGACCTCTGCTGGGGATTCGGGGCGAGCCGGTGGAATTCAGTCAGCGAAATCTGTTCGTCGCCAACGGCTGGCGCGAAGATCAATTGACGAAGCTCTTTGAGGATCAGGAGGGCATCCTGCTGCTGCAGGTGATGCCCGGAACACCGGCGGCGCGGGCCGAGCTTCGACGCGGCGACGTGATCATGAAAGTCAACGATGACGCCGTGAAGAGTGCCGAAGACTTTTCCGCTCTCCTTGGCGACGTGGGCAGCGGGGAACAAGTGAAGTTTACCGTGATGCGACCGGACACTGTCGGCCCATTCGCGATTTCGGTAAAGCTCGGCGCCGCTTTCGATCAGACTTTCAATTGGCAGTTTGAGATGCCGCGCGTGAGCACCGCCCAGCTAGGTTTGGAAAGCGTGGGCATCGAAACGGTCCCGCTTTCGGCCCGGGCCGCATTGCAGATGGCCGCGAAGAGCGGCCTGTTGGTCGTCGCAATCCAGCGGCAGACCGCTGCCGCGCGCAGCGGTCTACGCGAAGGCGATTTGATCGAAGCGATTGACGGACGCGCGGTGGCGACCGGCCTCTTGCCATTTGCATTCGAGTTCAGCCGCGAGAAGAAGCACATCTTGTCGGTGGTCCGGAACCGCGAGAAATCCCAGGTAGAGCTTGAGGCAAGCAACTAGGACTTCCCGGCCCTCGCTAGTCTGAAAGCTTGCCTTCGAGCAGTCCTTCGCACGAGAGCGTCTGCGGGCCATTCGCGTCGCAGATCGCGAACTTCGCTTCCGATCCCTGATACATCGTCACGCCGGCGTACTCACCTTTGGCGTTCAGAATGTAAAAGTTCACGTAGAAGTTCGGCAGCCCACGGCTGTTGAGCAGGCGCTTCTCAATGGTGTTGGCCTTGATCCGGCGCAGCGCTTCCATGCCGGCGTCTTTCGGATGCGCGCCGCGACGCATCTCTTCGATGATCAGAAACGAACTGAGACCATAGAGATTCGCTTCGCCGCGTCCCGTCGAGCCCGCCGCGCCCACGCTGCCATCCAGATACAAACCGGCGCCGAGGATCGGCGAGTCACCCACGCGCCCTGGGATCTTCCAGGACAAGCCGCTGGTGGTGGTGACGCCGCAGATTTCGCCTTTGCTGTTGATGCCGTCGCAATTGATCGTGCCGTAGAGGCTTTCGGGTCTGAGCAAACCTTCAGCCAGCATTTCCATCGTGGCGCGCCGTCCGGCTTCCGCTCGCTTCTTCGGATCGAGATAGTGAGATGGATCGATGCGGCGTTTCCAGTCCAGCCAAAGCTCGCGCGAGTGCGGGGTGTTTAGATCGTCTTCGATCTTAAATCCCATGCCGCGCGCGAAGTCCTGCGCGCCTTTGCCGACGATCAAATGATGGTCAGTCTGTTCCAGCACCGCTTTGGCGACCAGTGAAGGCGTGCGCACGCCTTCGATCGCGGCGACTCCACCGGCCTGTTTTTTCGGACCGTGCATGCAAGAGGAATCAAGCTGCACAACGCCTTCGGCATTCGGCAAGCCGCCATAGCCCACGCTGTCGTCCAGCGGATCGAGTTCTACGATGTTGACGCCGGCGATTACCGCATCGAGCACGTCCGCACCCTGCGTGATCATCGCGAACGCCTTCTGGACGCAGGTTACGTTGCCGCCGTTCTTGAAATGGTTTCCATTGGCCGAGGAAATGACCAGAGGCTTGATTGCGGCGGGAACCAGCACAGTTGGCGCGCCGGCTTTCGCTTTGCGCGCCGACGCGATCGCGACGCTGGCAGCGGCGCTGCCGATCATGAACTCGCGACGTTTCATCGTTTCCGTACCTCGCTTTTAATGATGCCGGCCTCTTTTATGCGAGTTCGCACCAGCTCAGTCAACTTCGAAAGCGAATCGCTGCGACGCGCTCGTCTTGGCGATGCGATCGATTACGGTGACTTGCAAAACATAACGGCCCGGTCGCAGACCGTCGAGCGTCAGCTCGGCGGCGTAGGGAACACGACTGAGATCGGCGATGCCTTCGATCGAAACCTTGTGCAATGGATCCGTAATGACGGGCTCGTTATCGCGAAACACCTGAACCTGGATGGCCAGGTCAGGTCCCGCGCCCGAGGCGCTGGTCGGGATCATCGGCGCGTTACTTTGACCATTGTCGGGGGATTCGGGAGTTGGAACTACGGGCTTGGCTCCGAAGGCGTTGTAAACAAAGGTCAAGAACCGCAAGTGCGAGGTTCGAGTGAAGTGATGATCGATGTTCAATCTAACCTGGTCGAAAGGGTCCTTGTCTCCGCCCGTTTTGCTCGGGTCGATGCGTGGCGCGCCTTCCATTCCCAGTTTTCTCTCGCCCACAATCAAGGTGCTTAGCGCCAGCGTCTTTGACTCCAGGTCGGGAATTTCAATCCACTGAAAGCCACTTCCGGAGCGACCTTCTTTTTCATCGCGCGCGGCGACCCGTACCTGGTAGAGCCCGGGTTTGATGGGCGAGAAGTGGTTATAAGCAACGCTGTCCGGCGGCGCCGATTTGTCGGTGGAATTGACCTTCATCGTCAGACGATTTTCAAAGCTGCTGACAACTTTTCCCTGATCGTTCAATATCACCGCGGCGATGTCAATATACGCCGTTTGCGTGCCCCCCACGGGTTCCAACCCAATTCGATTGGTGGCGATTTTCAGCGACGTAGCCAGCACTGAGCCGTGCTGGGGAACATTAAGAAAGTTGAGCGTCAGTGAAACTGGCAGAGCAGTCTCTGGATACAGCGACCGCAGGGTTGCGCGCAATTCATCGATCGGAAGTTTCAGCACCGCGGGTTCCTTCCCGCGCTTCGGTTGCGCCGCTGTTTGCGCCGGCTGAACCTCGCCAAAACCGCGTCGAAACCGCACCAGCAATTCGGGCCGGCCGACGACGCTCACTTCGATCTGACGAAATCGCGGGCTCCGCTGTTCTTCGCTTTCCGGCCGCCACGCCAGCAGATAGTAAACCGAACTCTCTTGCACTGCGGTAGTTACCGCGGAAGAGAGCGCGTTGGTGTTAAAGAACGCGCGGCCACCCGTGTCACGCGCCAGCGCGTTGAGGCCGTCTTGCGTCGCGCCCAGTTCTCCCATGCTCGCCCGCTCCAATCGTCCGCTCGGGTCGAAAGGAACGCCGCCGCTAAGATCGACGGTGGAAGCGACCAGGCCTCTGGCATCGATCGAATAGATGACGACGCCGGCACTCGCCGCCGCTGACGTTACTCTTCTCAATCGATCGAAGGCATCCGAGTTGTTACGATCGAGCAGGAAGCCGCTTGAGACAAACAGCACCAGTTTCCGTCCTGGCAGGCGAGCCGTTGACTTCACCAGGCCCTCCAGGGCGGCGAGCGTGTTCGTAGTTATCATCCCCGACTGTTGCAGCATTGCCGAGGCGCGCTGTCTGACCATGTCTCCGGCGATCTGGCGCGGGATGCCGGGAAAATCACGCAGGATCGCGTCTATGAAAACATCCAGCACGTCGCTGTCGTTCTGCTGGACCAACATTGCCTGATACTCAGACATCGCCGGACGTTCAGCATCTTGAGAGTGCTGGAAGCGCGTCGTGATCCGGCCGACCGCGGCTCGCAGCACGGCTTTGTTGTCGGTGAGCTGCTGCAGAAAGCCGACCTGGCCGCTGGTGGTGATAATGGCGGCTTCGTCATTCTGGCCCATCGTGCGGTCGACGAAACGCTTCAGCGACTCGCGCACCGAAACAATATCCGTCGCCGGCACATGCAGGTCATCGACAAAAAAGAAGATGGTGCGTCCCCGATCCAGCGGGATGGGGGTGCCGCCCGGGTTGCCGCTAATCGCGTTGCCGCGGGCAGCCGCGAGTTGCGCCTCTTCACTGTGACTGCCGGCCCTGATCTTTTCGAAAAAAGAAATCTCGCGCGGTTTGCCATCAACCTTCAAAACAAATTGCTCGCGCTTCAAATCTTCGACAAAGGTTCCGCGCCGGTCAAAAACCGTGACGTCGGTTTGCACCAGCGCGGTATTGACGCGAACCACGTCTTCGCTTTGACCGGGTGTACTCTGCGGTTGTTGAGCAAGTGCCGGAACGGCAAACGATGAGAGTGTCGCCAGGAGAAAAAGCGTTACTGGAAAACCGCGAATTCGCATGAATCGAGCGTTTTCGAACTCGGACGCGGGTGGCCGGGGAAATCGCTGGTGATGATATCATGTCGCTCGCCGAAATTGGATTGCTGAGCAGCGATTAAGGGAGAAACGACGCCACATCATGGACCAACTGAAACAACTGATTCGCGAGGTGCCCGACTTTCCAAAGCCGGGCATAAACTTTTACGACATCACGACCTTGCTGAAACACCCTGAAGGCCTCCGCCAGACCGTCGACGCCCTGGCGGCGGAGTTTGAAGGCGAAAAAATCGATACCGTGGTTGGCGTAGAGGCGCGGGGGTTCATTTTCGCGCCGGCCCTCGCCTATCACCTGCGGGCTGGATTTGTGCCGGTGCGCAAGCCAAAGAAACTGCCGGCTGAGAAAGCTTCGATCTCTTACGCTCTCGAATACGGCCAGGACACTCTCGAGATTCATCGGGACGCAATCGGCGACGGTCATCGCGTCGTGATCGCCGACGACTTATTGGCCACGGGCGGGACAGCGCGAGCGGTGGTCGATCTGGTTGAAGGTCTGGGTGGAAAGGTCGTCGGCCTGGTCTTTGTGGTCGAGTTGGAATTCCTGCCCGGACGCGAGAAGCTTGCGGGTTATGATGTGCGGTCGCTAATCAAGTATCAATCGTGAGCCGCGGCTCGCCGGTGGCCAATCTTATCCGGTCTCTTCATGCGATTCAATGTCGTCCGGACAACGAAGAAGAAACGGGTAAGGATAAAGGGCAAAAAGCAAAGTCGAAAAACTCGGCCCATAATTAACTTGGATTTTCTGCTCAGTCGAAAGAAGATGCGCGCATTTGTAATGTTTTTGTCAAGCGTACTTTATTGCCCTAAGGCTACTGGTGTGATAAACACGGTGCATGGCGTTCACAGAAGACGACATGAAAGCTTTGCGTTTGCTTCTTCGGGAGGAACTGCAGGCTGAGGTTCGCCCGTTTCGAAATGAGGTCGGTAAACGTTTTGACGAAGTTGCCACGCAGATGGATGGCCTCTACCAGCGTGATGAGAAGCGAGAGCAAGAATACCTATCTATCCGGGAACAGATCCGACGCCTCGAAGCCAGGTTCCCTTAGCTGATGTTTACGTCAGCGTCATTGCCCAACTTATCGAAAACACGACGTCACGTTCCCGTCATTTGCTCTCTAACTAAACGCTTCACCCGCGGCTTTAGCCAAAGCAGGGCGAGCGCCGCGGCGATGACGTTGCATGCGACTGCGGCCCAAAACACCGGCACCCACGAGTGGACCGTCAGAGCCAGCCAGGCTGCGCCGGGTACGCCGAGGATTGAACCGATTCCTTTCGCGGTGTACTGGATGCCATAGTTCGTCGTCGCATGTTTACTCCCAAAGATGTCCGCGATCGCCGCCGGGAACAGCGAATAGATATCACCCCAGGCAAAGAACATCAGCGCCGAAATTATGATGAACCAGAAAGGCCGCGCCACCACCAGCGTGAGCACGGTGATCGTGATCGCTTCCATGACGAAGACTATGGCCATCGTGTCGTAGCGCCCGATGCGATCTGAAACCCAGCCAAAAAAAGGCCGCGCCGATCCGTTCAGCACCTGGTTCAAAGACAGCGTAAGCGTCAGCACCGTGAAGCCGCCAAACAGCGCGTACTTGTCATAACCGTAAGTGACGCCGATCGGTTTCAATTGCGCCGTCAACATCAATCCGCTCGCGGTCACCAGCGTCATCATCAGGTAAAGCAGGTAAAACGATCCGCTGCGCAACATTTCCGCCGGCGTGTAATCGCGGGATGACTGGTGCACCTTGCGTTGGACTCTCGCTTTGATTGTCTCCCAGCCGGCAGGGAACCAGCCCACGGGAGGCATGCGGAGGAACTGCGCGGCCAACAAGACTACCAGCCCCTGAATCGCGCCAAAGGCGATGAAAGCTGCACGATATCCGCTGTGTTGGATCAGGTAAGCAATCGGGAGCGCGGTGAGTGCCGTGCCGAATCCGTACGAGCCGGCGACCAGGCCCACACAAAGACCGCGCCGATCGGGAAACCACTTCATCGCCACACCGACGCAGGCGCTATAGACGCCGCCGGCGCCAATGCCTCCGATGGCGTAGACAACATAGAGAGCTGGTAATGAGTTGACCTGACCTGCGCCGATCCATCCCACTGCTACCAGCAGGCCGGCGAGGCTGACGACCAAACGCGGGCCAAGACGATCGACGAGATAGGCATTGATCGGAAACAGCGTCGTTTGCGCGATGATGAAGAACGTGAGCGTCCACTGAACTGCATCCAGACGCGCGTGCATGCTCTTCATGAGGTCGGTGGTGAAGAGCGTCCAGGCGTACTGAAGATTCGCGATAGCCATCATCGCGATCATGCACGCGATCAGCCTC
>WNFB01001534.1_pt1 | contig 19758 bp, 14 predicted proteins | sample 5400501 | NCBI WGS metagenome assembly WNFB01 (sample SAMN13153341, study PRJNA577476) | soil metagenome | isolation source: 200 cm saprolite under Douglas fir tree site 2 hole 1 | place: USA:California | collected 2015-04-18 | reverse complement strand
TGCCGAAGGTGGGCGTATACGCCGTGATCATGTAGAAAGACACCGTTGTCATCGTCACCATCATCGTTCCGATGAGTACGATCCTCCAACTGGCGGTAAGCGAGCGCAGAATCTCCGAGATGCTTGGCCTGTGCTTACGGGCAACAAATTCATCTGTTTCCTGAAGCGATCGTCTGAGCCTGAAGAGGAAGGGAACAATTACACAACCGAGGAGGAGCGGGATGCGCCATCCCCACTGCATCATCTTTTCCGGCGGCAGAACGGAACTCAACACCACTCCAAGCAGGGCGGCGAACATGACAGCCACTTGTTGACTCGCGGATTGCCAGCTGACATAGAAGCCCTTGTGTCCGGGCGTTGCGATCTCCGACAGGTAAACGGAGACACCGCCTAGTTCCATGCCTGCCGAAAAACCCTGTAGTAGACGGCCAACCAGCACCAGCAGAGGAGCCAGGAGGCCGATGGTCGCGTATCCGGGCATGCACGCGATGGAAATAATTCCGACGGACATCAGACTCAGCGTCAGAATGAGGCCGGCGCGACGTCCGTGGCGATCGGTGTACGCGCCGAGCACGATGGCTCCGAGCGGACGCATCAGAAAACCCGCTCCAAAGGTCATCAACGACAACATCAATGACAGGAATGGATTGCCGCTCGGAAAGAAGGCATTGCCGATCGCTGAGGCATAATACCCAAACACCATGAAGTCATACATCTCCAGAAAATTTCCGCTGGAGACACGCACCACCGACCAGATCTTGGACTTCCGATCCGAGGGCGCGAGGGCCGCTTGAGGATTTTCAACGATCGTTTGTTCCTCGCTTCTGGGTCGTTAATTCCGGCCAACTTCTTCAGCTTTGTTATTTGTTAGGCGATCCCTCACGGCTTTCGGGAGCTTGTCGGCATCCGCCAGCAAGATGCTGACCTGCCACATCCGTGTGGTCGAAAGCGACTGCTTGAATCCGGGCATACCCGTCATCCGTATGCCACCCTCCACCTTCCAGAAAGTTTTCTGCGGCGGAATCGTCAGTAACGCCTTTGCCTTCTAACAGAGTCCGCGGTTTGGGGTACATGCCTTTGGCAATTGTGGTTTGGGCTTTTCCGGAGAGTCCGTGACAAACTGCACAGTTGTCTTCGTAGATCTGTTCGCCGGCTGCATAGTTGGATTCGTCCCCGCTGATCGGAACGGACTCGGGTATTTCCCGGTCTAGTCGGGCATGGAGGGCCTTGCTGGCCAACATTTTTTCAAAGGGCATCGCTGGCGCCGGGGTGGCAATGGGCGCGCTACCGGACGCGAAGTACAAGTAGACCGCGAAAGGCACGACCATCAGGCCGATGATCAGCCTGAAAACACACATTCGCTCGGCAGACTCCATAGTCGCAGACATAGTATAGAGTTATTCAGAGTTGGGATTTCCCCAGCAGGCGCCTGGCTTCATCGCTCTCGGCAACCTCGAGCAGTGGCAGTTCAACGCTGAAAAGACTGCCAGTCCCCTCTTTGCTGGAGACACTCACTTCGGCGCCATGGGCGCTGCAGATGGCTTTGACAATGGCCAAACCCAGGCCGGCTCCACCCGAATCACGCGAGCGTGCCTTGTCGGCTCGGTAAAAGCGTTCGAAGACATGGGGGAGAGCATAGTCGGGGATTCCGGCGCCGCTGTCGGAAACTTCCAGAACTGCCGTGCTCCCCTTCCGGCGCACGCATACCTCGACTTTGCCGCCTTCCTGCGTGTATTTGATGGCGTTGGCGACGAGGTTCACGATGACTTGTTGCAGGCGGGAGCGGTCTCCCTCGACGTAAATCTCACTAGCTACATCGCTTGTCAGCCGGATCGACTTCTCTTCGGCTAAGAGCTTCATTTGGTCGGCAGTCGAAGCCGCCAGGTCGCCGAGGTTAAGACTGATCTTGTCCATCTTCACTTCACCCGCATCCAGACGAGAAATAGCTAAGAGGCTCTCGACGATGTGCGACATGCGATGGGTTTCTTCGAGAGCACTGCCGATTTGATCGGTGAGCGCCGGATTGAGGCGGTGGCTTTGTGCGATCCCCTCCAGTTCCAACTGGAGAATCGTCAAAGGCGTTCGCAGTTCGTGCGAAGCGTCCGCAGAAAAGCGGTTGATGTGCTGGAAGGCATGATCCAGTCGTTCGATCATGCGGTTCAGCGAAGTGGAGAGCCTTTCGAGTTCGTCTCCGGTTCGGATGACCGGCAGACGCTCGCTCAGGTTGGTCGAGGTGATGCCCTCCGCCCGCCGGGTGATTTCGTCCACCGGCTGGAGCGATCGTCTCATCAGCCAATAGCCGCTCCCTACTGCGAGAGAAATGATGAAAGGCATGTAGATCGCGAACGTGAACAGCAGCCCGTGAAGCACGACCTCAATCTTCTGAGAAGGGACGCCGCTTTCGACGATAAACCGGCTGCCGTCGGAAGTGGTGAATTCCAGTACATCGATCAGCAAAGCTCGTCCCTCGAGACGGATCCGCCTGAAGCGGCCCAATTCTTCAGTGGTGGATAACGGAATTTGCGACGGGTCGAAGGAGCCATCTTTCGGCGCGCCGGACAGGTACACGACTCCGTCGCCTTCCCGAATGACGCGGATAAACTTACTGTTCACCTCCGGCGCGTACGTCTCGTTGATCTCGGTCGATAGCCATGGCGGCTGTTTCGCGGGGAGTTGAGGAAGCAACTCGGTTCCGATGGCGCGGCACTCGGAAGCCAACGTTCTTTGCAGATCCCAGTACAGGTAGCGCTCCAGACCAAGGTACACGGACACACCAAAACCCAGCAGCGCGCCTGCCAGAAGCCCCGCGTACCAGGCTGTGATGCGGAAGCGAAGCGACCGGGTGTTCACGATTGTGCCCCATCGCTGATGGTGTATCCGACACCGCGCACGGTGCGGATCAGCTTGTGCTCATAAGGGTCGTCCACTTTGCAGCGCAGGTGTCGCACGTAGACGTCCACAATGTTGGTGATGCCGTCGAAGCTCTGGTCCCACACATGTTCGATGATCATGGTTCTCGACAGCACGCGCCCGGCATTCGACATGAGGTATTCGAGCAAAGAATATTCTTTGGACGTCAAATCGATCCGCTTCCCGGCACGCTTCACCTGCTGCGAAAGACGATCGAGTTCCAGATCTCCCGCCCGCACTACGCTGCTGCGGCTGACCGGTCCGCGTCGCAGCAATGCCTTCACGCGAACCAGCAGTTCGGCGAAGGCGAAGGGCTTGGTCAGATAGTCGTCCGCTCCCGACTCAAAATTGCCCACCTTGTCGGCGACCGCATCGCGCGCCGTCAGAATCAGCACCGGAACATTCGCATTGTGGCTGCGAATGTGGCGCAGCACCTGCGTGCCGTCAAGCTTCGGGAGCATCAGGTCGAGGACGATGAGATCGTAGTGATAGGTGGTCGCAAGTTCGAGTCCGGACTGACCGTCCGACGCCACGTCCACCGCAAACCGTTCTGCCATGAGTCCGCGCGCAACAAAGCTGGACACCTTCGTCTCGTCCTCGACCAGCAGAATTCGCATGGACGCTCTCGCAGCATAGTATATTGCGGTTTCGACATGAACCGTAAGCGAAGGCAAGATGAAAATATGTTCAGAAGTGTCGGGGCCGGCGCGGCGTTCCACGAAAACGGATCGGCCAGACCCATGCGGGGCGCACGTTTTACTTGCAGTCTGAACAAAGTTTCATCTGGCCTTCATAGGGTATTAATGTTGGCAAGCCAGCATTATAGTCCCTCATGATCAATCGATTCCTTGCTCCTCTACTGCTATTCGTCTGCGCCATCGCCCATAGTCAAGCGCCGTCGCCAGACCATTGGATCGCAGTTCGTGCCGGGCGGCTCCTTGATGGGAAGTCCGAAAAGCTGGCGGCCAACCAGGTTGTGCTGATCAAAGGCGACCGCATCGCGGAGGTGGGCCCGGCGGAGAAGGTGAGGGTTCCCGCGGGCGCCGAAGTGATTGATCTTAGCCACGCCACGGTGCTGCCTGGTCTGATCGACGCGCACACTCACGTGTTCGGCAATGGACCCGATCTGGAGGCGCAAATTCTGCGCGATTCCTACCAGTATCGCACCCTGACAGCACTGGCGAATGCGAACAAAGACCTGATGGTCGGCTTCACCACGCTACGCGACCTCAAGACCTTGGGCGCGATGTACAGTGACGTGGATTTGCGCAACGCCATCGACCGCGGCGTTGTGCAAGGCCCTCGCATGCAAGTTTCTACCCGAGGAATTCAAACCACCGGCGGCTTTCTGATGAACGGCTACTCGTCGGAGGTTCCGGTTCCTATGGCGTTGCAGGTAGTGGACTCGCCATGGGCAGCCCGGGAAGCCGTGCGCGAGCAGATCGCGCATGGGGCAGATTGGATCAAGTTATACGCGGCCTATGAATTTCACTTCACGAGCGACGGTAAGATGGTGATTCCGCCAACCTTCACCGCAGAGGAAGTGACGGCGATTGTGGATGAGGCCCACAAGAAAGGGCACAAGGTCTCTTGTCACGCTTTTGGTGGTGAAGGTCTGCGCAACTGCCTGAATGCCGGGGTCGAGTCGATCGAACACGGCGTGGATCTTACGGACAGTGATATCAAGATGATGGTAGACAAAGGAATCTACCTGGTGCCGACCCTTTACCACTACCAACTGGATCGCGAACACGACCTGAAGAAGTATGGCGGGCACAGCGTGGCTGAGGTGTCGGAACGAAGTTTCCCGAAAGCATTGGCGGCCGGGGTCAAGATTGCATTCGGATCGGGAGCCGGCCCCTTTGCTCATGGAAGCCAGACAAAGGAATTCGCGTATATGGTGAAGTTCGGCATGACCCCGGTGCAAGCGATTCGGGCGGCAACATCGGAGGCTGCGCAACTCATGGGATGGCAGGATCGGGTGGGCTCGCTTGAGGCAGGAAAGTTCGCCGACGTGGTCGCGGTCAGCGGCGACCCGACGGCCGATATTACAGAACTTGAACGCGTTAAGTTCGTGATGAAAGGTGGACACGTCTTTAAGAATGAGGTGAAGGGAAACGAATGAGCGGCGGCATAAGAAGACGTGACTTCCTGATCACGGCAACCAGAGTCGGGGCTACGGTGGGAATTCTGGGAAGCTCCAACGGGGCTCTGGTCAGCGATGCCGCTCCCCCACCCTGCGCCGAGCCAACTTTCCCCCAAGTGCAGAAGCTGACCGCGAACGTTGCCCAGTTCGTTGTCGACACACGGTACACGGACATCCCTTCGGAAACGCTTGAACTGGGCAAGAAGTCGATCCTGGACGGACTTGGACTCGCGCTGAGCGGCTCGAAGGCTGAGACTGCGGGTTTAATCGAGGAACACACGCGGTCGTTTGGGTTTCATCCGGGCGGCGCGACTGTACTGGGTTCTGGCACCAAGCTACCCGCGCGCTTTGCAGCCTTCGCTAACGGTGTAGCGATTCATGTTGACGACTTTGATGATACGCAGCTCGCATCCGGCAAGGATCGCGTCTATGGCTTGCTAGTGCATCCCACGGTGTGTGTTCTTCCGGCTGCGCTGGCCACGGCGGAACTGCAGGGTAAGAGTGGGAAAGAGTTGCTGCTGGCTTACCAGGTTGGCGTCGAGGTGGAATGCAAGATTGCCGAGGCAATATCGCCGCGGCACTATGTAGACGGATTTCATTCTACCGGCACGTGTGGTGTGTTTGGCGGCACCGCCGCCTGTGCCCGACTGAAGGGTTTCGATGCGGACAAGACGGTGCGGGCGTTCGCGATTGCGGCCAGTCACGCGGCCGGTTTGCGCGAAAACTTCGGCACCATGATGAAGCCTTTCCAGGCCGGTCATGCAACGGAAAGTGGCGTGGTCGCCGCCGACTTCGCAGCGCTGGGCTGGACCGGCGCCGATCAGATTCTGGAAGCGCCGCGCGGCTTCTTCCATGCGTACGGAGGTGGATACGATCCGAGTGCGATTGTCGATCGCCTCGGCAAACCTTGGACATTCCAGAGCCCGGGAGTTTCGATCAAGCCCTTCCCCAGTGGCTCCCTGACTCATCCTGGAATGACCGAGCTGCTGCGACTGGTCCGTTCCAACTCGATCCGTGCTGCTGAGGTAGAACGAGTCGAGGTTGGGACCAGCCGCAATATGCCCAATACTCTGATTCATCATCGACCGACGAGTGGCTTGCAAGCCAAGTTCAGCATGGAGTTTTGCATGGCCATCCTTCTGCTCGACGGAAAAGCCGATCTGACGAGATTCACCGATACGGTTGTGAAGCGCCCCGACGTGCAAGAGATGATCGGGCGGGTTCGATTCTATGCAGATCCCGAGGCCGAGAAAGCTGGCTATGACAAGATGACGACCATCATCAAGATTGTGCTGAAGGACGGTCGTGTCATTTCCGGCCGGGCAGACTTCGGGAAAGGGAGCCCCACGGATCCGATGAGCTTTGACGAGGTCGCCGAGAAATTTCAGGGCTGCGCTGCTTTCGCGGAATGGCCAACTGCGAAAGCAACACAAGTCATCGCGTTCGTGCGCGCCCTCGAGGACGTGCCCGATATTCGCACGCTTACGACTCTTCTCAGCAAGTAAATCCGCAATGCAGAGCCACATCACCGGACAGTGAGGCAAATTGAAGAGCTACAAAATAGCTGTGATCGAAGGAGACGGTATCGGGCGCGAAGTTGTGCCGGAAGGAATCCGCGTGCTGGAAGCGGCTGCGCGTCGTTTCGATCTGTCTTTCTCGTGGCAGCACTTCAACTGGAGCTGCGAAACTTATCTCAGCACTGGACGCATGATGCCTGAAGACGGCATGGAGCAGTTACGCCCGTTCGACGCCATCTATCTCGGAGCCGTGGGATACCCGGGCGTGCCCGACCACATTTCGCTCTGGGGCCTGCTGATCCCCATTCGCCGCGCGTTCAAGCAGTATGTCAATTTGCGACCGATTCGTCTTTTGGAGGGCATCAACAGCCCGCTTCGCGACCGCCGGGCGGGAGAGATCGACTTTTGTATCGTCCGGGAAAACAACGAAGGAGAATATTCGGAAGTGGGTGGGCGCCTGCATCGCAACACCGATCTGGAGATGGCGATTCAGGAGACGGTGTTCACCCGGCAAGGCTGCGACCGCATCATCACTTACGCGTTCGAACTGGCCCGGGCCCGGAGGAGTCACGTCACCTCGGCGACGAAGTCCAATGGCATCGTCTTCACCATGCCCTTCTGGGACGAGCGTTTCAACGCGATCGCCAAGAACTATCCGCAGGTAAGAGCGGACCAATACCACATCGATATTCTGAGCGCGCAGTTTGTGAGCCACCCGGATCGGTTTGATGTGGTAGTGGGATCGAATCTCTTTGGCGACATTCTTTCGGATCTGGGCGCCGCCGTAGTGGGGTCGATGGGCCTTGCTCCCTCCGCCAATCTAAATCCCGAACGGGAGTTCCCTTCGATGTTCGAACCCGTTCATGGCTCGGCGCCTGACATTGCCGGCAAAGGGATCGCCAACCCTGTGGCGCAAATCTGGTCGGGTGCCATGATGTTGGAGCACCTTGGCGAGAAGCAGGCGGCGCATGCGGTCGAACAGGCGATCTTCAGAGTGATTGCCGGCCGAGGCCCTCTAACTCCCGACATTGGCGGGCATGCAGGAACCGAGGAGGCGGGAAAGGCGATCGCCGCCGAAGTGGCATCTGTCGCGGCAAAGATCTAGTTTCCTGGCACGGCCCCCGGCATTGCCTGGATACAATCACAACCTTCTTCAATTAACAGGCGCGTAAACGAGGATCGCTGCTTCTTCCTTGCCGTTTGCTGGAGCGGCAACATAGTAGCGGTTGAGTTTGGGCGACCAGAACGACGTACCGGCGCCACCTCGCGTCGGAATCTTGCCTATAGTTTCGTACTGGTCAGCACTCTTCTGCTGATACACATACACGAAGCCGTCCGGCAACTCCCTTCCCCCGGAAACATAGACACGCTTGCGCAGTCCGTCGAAATAAACTCCGTCCTGCCCTTCCGCGGTGGGCAGGTGAGCCACTTCCTTGCCTGACTTGGAGTCCATGACAATCATTTCTGGAGGTATGCGAGTTCCAATGAACAGACGAGATGTGGCCTCGTCGAAGGCGGCGTCTCCCGGGCGTTGGCTACTCACCGGCCAAGTAGAAAGCACCTGCCGCTTATTCGGGTCGACTACCTGCAGTTGATTCGCGATGGAAATGAAAACAAAAAGCGTTGTCCCCGACCTTTTCAAGAGCAGTTCAGAGGGATGGGCGCTAACCTTGATGTCGCCGACGTGCTTGTCGTCCTTCGCGCTGATGATCCCGACTTCTCCGTAGTCCTTTCCTGCGTCCTTGCCGCCATAGCCCACGTAAACAAGCTGGGAGTGCGGCTCGTAGACGATGCGGTTGGGTCCAGGCTCGAGCTGGATCGAATCGAGAAGTTGCAGAATGTCGCCGCGAAACACTCTGACCATCCCGTCGTCGCCGCTTTCCAAAAATAACTTGTTGAATTCCGGGACATACAGCGCCCCCTGGGGCTTTTTGAACCCGGGAATGCTTCGCGTCCACTTCCCGCTCAGGAGATCCACCACTTCGAACGTGCCATTCTCCAGGCCGGCCACGAACAGGCGATTGCCCCTGACATCGACTTCCATGTGGTCCAGGCGACCCTTGACATTCGGAATGGAAATCGTCTGCACGAGCCGCAGCGGCTGCTTTCCGATCTCCTGAGAGCGCGCAGGGATGGCGCATGCAAGCAGGCAAACGACGACCGCCAGCGGGAGGCGTAAGAGCTTCATCGTGTCCACTCAATCTTGTGGCGCGTACACCCACAACGCAGCGCCCTGCTTCGAACTTGCGGGCACAGCCAGGTAGAGGCGGTCTCGTTTCTCGTACCACAGGCCGGTCCGTGCGCCGACTGTGGTCGAGATCTTTGCGAGTGGCTGGTAATGGTCGGCGTCGGTCTGCTGAATGACGCTGATGAACCCCTCGCCGCCGGGTGCATAAATGCGTTTCCTGCCGGCGTCGTAATACACATCATCCGAATCGGCAACACAGGGCACGCTGGCAATCGTGGCCCCGCTTTCCGTATCAAGGACCACCAGTTGTGCCGGCTTTCGCGTGACTACAAAGAGGCGGTGATCGGCTTCGTCCAGCGCCATCGGATAGTTCGCGTTGCCGGCCTTCAGCGGCCAATCCGTCACTTTGTGCGTCGTCCGGTCGATCATCACAACTTTCGCTTTGGTCGCGATGTTGGCGTAGATCACCGGTTTTGAGTGGGCAATTTGAAACGACTCGGGATGAGCGTCGAGCTTGGCGGCGTCGTCCAGACGTTTGCCGCTTGCGGCATCAATGACCGCAATCCCTCCTTCCTCATCTCCGCCATAGGCAACATAGACGCGCTTTTCTGCAGGATCGTAGCGAACATTGTCGGCATCTTCCCCGATATCGATCGTATTCAGCAGTTTGAAAGACTCCCCGTCATAGACGCGGAGCTTGCCGTCGGCACCATTCGCCACGAAGAGCTTGTTCAGGTCGCCTACAAAAACCGCGCCTTGCGGATTTGCTGCTCCCGTGATGCTGTGGATGTCGCGGCCGGCAAATGTGTCCACCACCTCGACCGTGTTGTTGCCCAAAGCGGCGCCGATGACGCGTTTGCGTTTCGCGTCGAAGGTGAAATGGTCAATCCGACCTCCAACGCTCGGCAATGGAATTTCTTGGACCAGGAGCAAGGGTGCTCTGTCCGGTATGTTGGGCTTGTCTTGTGATAAGGCAAGAGATCCGAAAATCAACACTGCGACGCAAAACGCCATCGGCTTTTTCATGTTTGCTCCCATTTTCTCCGAAACCCCAGATTTCAATGTTCCACTGCGCAGTCGATCACGGGCTCATCTCATAAACTCTGACTTCGGCCTGTCGGTTCCCATGACGAGACACAGCCAAATAGTACCGGTTCAACTCAGGCACCAAAATCGCTGTCTTCGCGCGAAAACCGCCCGTGACCTTTCCCAGGACGTGTAGTGGTCAGCGTCGTCCTGTTTGAACACCTCCACAAACTAATCGCCTGAAAGGTAAACGCCCTTCAGCTTTGCATCGTATGCAATGTCATCGACCATGCCGACGCAGGGTACGCTGGCTCTCACCTTGCCGCTCTCAGAATCGATCACGACTAGTTTGGGCGACTTGCGCGTTGTCAGCAGCAAACGGTGATTCGGGTCATGAAGCAACAGTGGAAGATTCTGCTGTGTGTTAGCCGGGATAGGCCACCCGCCGTGATTGAGTGCTGGTTTTGGTCTATCACGCCCACTACGTTCTCTGCCGTGATGCTGACGAACAACCGCGAGCCAGCCCTTTCTAGGGCGAGGCCCTCCAGCCAGTTTGCATCGATTTTCAAGTCGAGGATTTTCTTCGACTGCGTCGTGTCCACCATACTGATGTAAGAGTAGGGTGTGTGTGCTTCTCTGCTTCTCTGCTTCTCTGCCACCACTGACCACGTACATGATCTTGGTTTCGGGATCATACGCTCTGGAGTCGGCATCGATGTACAAAGCCACATGTCCGACCAGCCCATATGTGTTCGTGTCATAAACCTTGGAGACTGTTAGAAAAGGAACCAACACCAGTAATTTTGGCGAATTTCTGCGATTTCGACGAACGAATATTCAACAGCTTACGAACGCGATCAGCGGCAGATCAGGGGTGAAAAAGAGTTTTTCACCAGTCTCCTTGATCTCTGAAGCATCTCCGTCCACGACACAAAGTCGCTTGAGATCGTCTCGGTAGAGCATGGAATGCGGCGCCTCGATACCTCGAATTGTGTGGATGAGCTTGTTCGTTCGCGTATCGAAGACTTCCACAAGCCCATTTGCTTCGGCGGTAAGGAAAAGTCTGTGGCCGTCGAGGTCAACCGTAAAATGATCGAAATCACCCTCCTTCAATCCGGGTAATGGAATACTCTGAATGAGCTTGAGCGGAGCAGAGTGCTGTGCGTGAAGGACAGGGGGAATGGCGAAAACTAGCAGGAATGACAAGCAATATCGTTTTCAGCACGTCGGAGAGAATCACTGCCCGACTAGTTCTCATGTTTGCCTCGCAAATCCATCACCAAATCAACTTAACCGCAAACTGGATCTGCCTCGATGGCGTTTGAGTTGAAGTAATGAGCCCTGCATTCGCCACGCGGCCTCCCCCCGAATCAAATATGTTTCGGTTGTCCAAGGGCGGCGCAAAATTTGGGTGATTCAAGATGTTGAAAAACTCCGCCCGAAATTGGGCATTGAAGCGGTCAGAGATCCTCTTGATGTAGTTGTTCTTAAACAGTGAGAAATCGAAGTTCACCAATCCAGGTCCGATGAGTGTGTTTCGACCGAGGTTCCCGCGGAGCGTAATAGGATTGGGGACGGCGAAGCACTGGGTCCTGATGTAGTTCACTGGATTTCCCGAATTGACCAGCGAACCGCAGCCTGGACCGGCAACCAGCTTCGGAACATCGATGTTTGGATCCGTGCTTTTCACGCCGAGCGTGTCTCCCCCAAAACCAGGAGTGAAAGGCACGCCCGTGCTGGCTTCGAACACTCCTCCTATTTCCCATCCCCCCAGGGCCCACGCCTCCTTCCCCGACGCCCACTTCGGCGTGCCGATTTCCCACGTGTAGCTGACCTCTAGGTTCTGGGCAACGTTAAAGTCTGAGAGTCCACGATTCAATCGCGGATTGAACCAGAGCGGGCTGGAGATCGAATTGGAGTATTCATCCCCCACCAGGCTGCCGGAAGAAGTATCTATGGACTTACCCCAGGTGTAGGAGACTTCAAGCGAGCCGCGTGCGATCTTCTTCTTGATCTGCACTTCCAGCGCGTGGTAATAAGAATCCCCGGTCCAGAATCCGGCCGTAATCCGGCCAGCATTGAGGTTAAGCCGCGTTCCGCTATTCACGGGGGACGGCCACAGATAACCTCGGGAGGTCAGGGTTGGCAGGACAATGTCGACGTCTTCCACCCGAAAAGGTTGGTGAACTCCGCGCGAGCCCACATAGCCGACCATTGCGCTCAAGTCCTTGGCAAGCTCGCGCTGGATCGTGAGGTTCCACTGCATGACGTAATTCCGCCGCGGATGGGGATCGAAATAAGCCTGACGAAAGGTGTTCGAGGACCCAGCTACAATCCCAAACGCCCCGCTCGGAAAGGAGCCGGCGGGTAGGTTGGTGGCGCTTCCCGCCTGAAAGAATGGCGCCGAAAAGAGTTCATTGAACTGGATGAGATAAGGGAGTGGCAGAACATCGAACATCCCAAACCCCGCACTGATCGCGGTTTCCCCGCTACCGAACGGGTCCCAGGACAATCCCACTCGCGGCTCAAAATTGCGCAGCGTGGGGTTGGAAAATAAAGGATCACCCACGTGGGGCGTTGCATCCGTAATCCGGCGCAAGGTGGTTAGCTTACCCTGCACCTCTGTCGGCACCGTCGCCATTTCGTAGCGCAGGCCGACGTTAACCGTCAGGTTCGGACGCGAACGCCAATCGTCCTGAATGTAAGCTCCCACGATCGTCTGGCGAAAACCGCGCTCGGTTACTGCGCTGGGAATGGCGGCACTCAGAAAAAACGGAACGTTGGTCAGGAAATCAGACAGCGAGTTAAAGGAGAATACGCCTCCCGCATCTGATACCCCCAGGATGTTGTCTCGAATCCGCTCCACTCCAAAGCCAAGCTTCAAAGAGTGTTTCACTCTGTTCAACGAAAGGTCCTCATAGGCCTGGATCGAGGTCCAGTGAAAATTGAAGTTTGAAGGCGATCCCAATCCCCCTGAAAACTGGGTAAGTCCCGTCACCGAGACTCCGGCTGCGTTCTTCCCAGGCACAGTGCCGAAAGATGGATCAGACGCGTGCGGGTTTCCGCTCGGGAAGGTCAGACCTGTTACCGCCGCCACCCGGTTGATACCGAAACGAAAGGAATTGAGAAGGCGGGGACTGAAGGTGTGCGTCTCGCGGAAGGTGAACGCCTGCCGCCGTGAATCATATCCGGTCCGCTTGTCGTTGAGTTCGTCGGGATGCCTGACCGTCCCGCTGTCGAACATGTAGGTACCGGAGATCGCGTCCTGTTCCGACACTTTATGATCCATTTTGGTCGTGAAGTAATTCTCGGGAGTGACCTGCTGACCTGAAAAAGTGAAAATCCCAGTATCCCCCGCTCTCGCGATACAAGATGAGAATGGACACAATAAAGCTCCATTGGGCAAGGGATAAAAGGCGGTAAGAAATCGAGCAACCTGAGAATCCACCGTTAGTGTAGTCGTGGTGCTGCAGTCAGGTGGAGCACACAGGTGTCCATTCCGAGCCGCCTGCGATGGCACGGTGTCCACCTGCGTCACGCCTTGGGACGAGCGCAACCCTTCGTAATCACCAAAAATGAAAGTGTGATCCTTTCGAATCGGTCCTCCGAGCGAGACCCCAAATTGATTACGGCGGAACGGTGGCTTTTCGGTGTCGAAGAAATTCCTCGCGTCTAGCACACTGTTACGAAAGAACTCATAAACCGACCCGTGAAACTCATTCGTCCCTGACCGCGTCGATGCAGTAATGATGCCGCCGGATGAGCGGCCATGCTGCGCGGGGTAGTTGCTCGTCAGCACTGAAAATTGCTCGACCGCATCCACACCCAAGTTCACACCCAACGCGCTGCCGGGCGGGCCGTTCGCGTAGTCGTTGACGCTGATACCATCGAGTCGTGAGTCGTTCTGTCGAGGCCGGCCTCCGGATATTGTCATTTCGGTTCCAAACCCCCGCTGGGCCTGGCCCGACGCCTGGGTGCGAGCCGTCGCTACCCCCGGCTCAAGGGCCGCGACGTCGGACGCGGAGCGACCATTCAGAGGCAGCTCGCTTACGCTCCTTGAATCCACGACCCCGCGAGCCGTCGACGCGCCCACCTGTGCCTTGCTAGCTTCGGTGCTTCTACCGGCGTGCATTGTGAGGTTCATCACCTGGTCGGTCGCAGCACTTATCGTCGCTGTCGTGCGCGCATCAGCAAAACCACTAGCCGAAGCGGTGATCTCGTAGGTTCCTGGCAACAGGTTCCGCAGCGCGTAGGAGCCATTCCTGTCCGCTGTGACCAATTGTGTGTCGCCGTTGGCGGCATTCTTAATGGAAAGGCGTGCACTCGGAATGCGGGAGCCAGATGAAGATGCAACCGTACCCGACAGTGTCCCGTCGCCAGCCTGCGCAAAGACTTGAATAGACGCTAGCGTGCCGATTACAAGAGCGAATATCGGAAGGATACTGCATCGCCCCAACGACTCGGCCGAACAACCATCGTCTTCTTCCTCGCATTTCTTGTCGTATTCAAACTTCCCACCCACCATTCCAAGCGGGCCTCCGCTGCCGACCGAGTGGCGGCCCGGTGCTTCATGGTTTGGTAAACACTGCCCCATCTTGTGTCGTTACTACCTGAAGATTTGTTCAGCAAAACTTCAGTCTGTCACCAGTCTGGTCGATACTATTCCGGGGGTGGACCTTCCGCATTCTCATCGTTGAGGACGAAGCAAAAGTTGCTCGCGCCCTGCAGGAGGGCTTAGAACACGAGGCATATAGGGTTGCCGCGTGTTGATGCCCAGAGCAGCACCAATAACGCGCTTGCGTTTTGCGTCGAAGGTAAAATTGTCAATGCGGCCTTCCACATGCGGTAGCGGAATCTCCTGGACCAGCAGCAGGGGCGCACTTTCAGCTGCGCTGGGTTGGCCCTGGGAAAATGCAAAAGGTCCCAGGGGTAGCACAAGAGAGAGGATCACAACATTCTTCATTGCCGCTCCAATCTCATCGGGGGCGCGATTCAGATTCCGTTCGACTGCAGGCCAGCTCGCGAAGAAAACGCATTCCAACTGCCCTTCAACCCACCCCTCTTAGGGCAGCACATTGTAAACGCGTACTTCGGCAGTTTGATTCTCGTGATGAGGAACTCCCAGGTAATAGCGATTCAGTTCGGGAATCAAAATTGCCGTCTTGGCGCGAAACGAGGTCGGAATGTGTCCAATGCGGTCATAATGGTCGGCATCGGCCTGCTGGAAGACGTCGATAAACAGTGTTCCGGCAAAGTAGATGCGTTTGCGACTGCTGTCGTAAGCCATGTCGTCGACCATTGCCGCACCCGGCAAGCTACTTACCACTTTGCCAGACTCGGTATCCAGCACAATCAGTTTCCCGGGATCGCGGGTCCCGACAAACAGCCGGTGACCCTTCTCATCGAGCGCGATCGCGGTGGGCTTCTTGGCATCTTGTGCAACCGACCAAGTCGCGATCAGCGTTCGCTTGTCTCGATCGAACACCTCCACCGCGTTTTTACCTCTGATATCGACGAACATCCGGGGCCCTGATGTCTCCAGGGTCATCCCCTCCACGTCATTGGAATCGACCTTGATTTCGCCGACGGTCTTGGCCGTCGCGGTATCGATGATGCTGATATAAGAGTTGGGAATTTTCGCGTCTTTCCCGCCGTTTACAACGTACAGGTATTTCGTCTTAGGATCATAGGAACTGGCATCCGCACCTTCCCTGAGTTTCACACTCCACGCCGGCTTGTAGGAGTCGGCATCGTAGATCTTGACCTCGCCGAGGTCGCCATCGACCACGAACAGCTTCTTCAGGTCGGCACGATAGAGCATCGAGTGCGGCGCCTTGAGGTCGTCGATGGTGTGGATCAACTTGTTTGTCTTGAGATCGAACACCAGAACTTCCGAGTTCTCTTCCGCAGTAGCGAACAGGCGGTTGCCGGCGACGTCAGCGACGAAGTGATCGAAATCGCCATCGTGCAACTCCGGTAGCGAAATGGATTGCACGAGAGCCAGCGGCGCTTTGTCCTGTGCCCACGCGCCAATTGCCAGCAAGACGAATACTGCCGAGAAGATCAGTAACACCGATTTTTTCACCTTACCCTCCATAACTTGTCGATTCACCACAAGCAGATTGGCTCAAATGAATGCAAGCAATCGCCACCAACATTAATGCGCCCTCGACATGAAATGCGCATTAAACGAACATTAAAAAGAGTTCGGCCTTTCGGCCTCACGCCCGAGTTTCCCTCCTAGGATGAAGCCCGTTCCATCGCTTCCGCTTGTGCAACCGGCGCGCGTCTCGCCCCCACGGCTAGCATTAGCACACCTGCCAGAAAAAGACTTGCGACCAGGTACAACAGGCCGGCAGTAAAGGAATGAGTTCGCGTGGCGAGATAACCCATGGTCAGCGGCCCCACGAACCCACCGAGATTTCCAACCGAATTGATCAGGCCAATCGAGGCAGCGGCAGCGGACTCGCCTAAGAAAAGGGTGGGTACCGCCCAAAAGCAGGGCTGAAACCCATAGAAAGCCCCGCCGCCGAGGACGAGGAGCACAATGGACAGCGTGGGATTGGAACGATACAGCACGGCGAGCGCGAGACCTACTCCGCAAAGAAAGACGGGGACGGCCGCGTGCCAGCGGCGCTCGCGAGTGCGATCGGAGTGCCAGCCGTTCACTTGCTGCGCAATCAGCGCGACAACATACGGCAGGGCGGCCAGCAGGGTCACTTTCATGTTGCTCTGCCCGGAGATGCGTTTCAAGATGGTCGGCAGCCAGAAGCCTATGCCGTAGCTGCCCGTCATCGCGCAGAAATAGCACAGCGTCAGCAGCAGCACATCGCGGTGCCGGAGGGCTTCCCAGATGCTGTGGGAATGCGCTCGCTTCTTCGCTTCTTTCTCCCGTTGGAGCACACCGGTAATCCACGAGCGCTCATCGTCCGGCAGCCACTTCGCCTTCGCGGGCCAATCCGTGAGGTAGAAAATGGTGATCACTCCCAACAGGACCGCCGGGATCCCTTCGATGATGAACAGCCACCGCCAACCTCTCAGGCCAAGCCACGAAAGGCCGAGCAACAATCCAGCGAGAGGGGAACCAATGATGTAAGAAATCGGATTGGCAGCATAGAAGACAGCGATGGCCTTGGCCCGGTCCTCGTAGCGGAACCAGTGAGTGAGGTAAACGATGACGCCGGGAAAGAATCCGGCCTCAGCTGCGCCCACCAGGAATCGCACGAGATAGAATTGCCGGGCGGTGTGGATGAATGCCATGAAGACTGTGACCAGTCCCCACGAGATCATGATGCGAGCGATCCAGCGGCGTGCGCTCCAGCGCTCCACGATCAATGCGCCGGGAATTTCCAGCAGGAAGTAACCGAGAAAGAAAATGCCCGCTCCAAAGCCGATCACACCTTCACTGAACCCGAGGTCGTGGGGCATCTGCAGGGCCGCGGCACCAACGTTCATGCGGTCGAGGAAAGCAATCACATAGAGTAAGAAGAGAAAGGGCAGCAGGCGCCGCGCGATGCGATGCCGGGCTCGCCGAGCAACCTCGGAATCGGAAGTAGAGGACGAGACCGTCTCTGCTGGCGCGGAACTCACAACGGATTCAGACATGATTCCTCTTCGATGTGCGGTCGCGTAATTGCCCTACCTCAGCGGAGAACCAGCGTGTTCATCCGCTTGGGCACTTCTCCTACGGGAATCGCGGCCACATGCTTCAACGTCTTGGTGTCAATGACCGACACCAATCGTGCCGCGGAGTCCGAAACATAGACGAGCTTGCTGTCCGGCGTAAATGTGATCCATTCCGGCACCGCCCCGGAAGGCGCGCGTCCTGACGGATGCACTTCGGGCAAGTTTGCATGTCCGATCAACTTGAGATCAGGCAGCGAATATTTGAAGACCGCATTGGCAAACGTGCTGTTCACCCAGAGCGAGCTCCCATCCGGAGCGACCCCGATTCCGTGCGAGGGAGTGCCGGTTCGGCCTTCTGCAATTCCAAATCCTCCGGGCTGATCCGGCAAGGTAATCCGCGCCACCTCAGCCCGCTTGGCGAAATCTACAACTGCAAAGCCGTTCATTCCGGAGAGTTGGACGAAGATGCGGCTCGTCGATCCATCGGGGCGTGTCTCGAATGCCATGGGACGCACCGGACGATCAAACTTGATCTTCCATACTGCCTGCTCTGTGTTGAGGTCAATCACGGTGGCGGCCTTGTTTTCTATCGAACCGCTGACCGCATATTTGCCATCTGGTGTGACGTACACGTTGTGTACGCTGCCATCGACGGGAATGCTCTTCGTTCGTTTCAGGGCCGTGGTGTCGATCACATCGACAACGCCCGGCTCCGATCGTATGCCCACCAGCACGCGGCCTCCGTCCTTGGTGATGGCGAGATTGTTAGGGCGGGCACTGAGCGGCACTTTCTGCAGAATTGCCCCGCTCGTTCTATCCACCACGTCGAGCACGCTCTCCGCTTCGTTGCTGATGTAGACCCGCGTTCCGTCGCGAGAGAACGCGATGCCGTACGGCAGCTCAATGCCCCGGATGACTTGCACAATCTCGTTCTTTGCGGGGTCGATCACATCAATCGTGTCGCTGGCGCTGTTGGTGACATAGATGCGTGCTGTAGATCCCGCCGAAGATTCGGCGCCGGCACCTCGCACCCAGGCAGCGATGGTCAGCCAGTCAGGATCGTTTTGGGATTCGAATTGCCGGCCGCCGGAATGAAAGGGATCTCCGCCTGCTTCGGGCGCCAGAGGATGGATCAGGAGTCGGCTGGAGAGAGGCTCGCCGGGCTCGACCTGATCAAGGGCGCTTTGGAAGTTACGCTGTGACTGCTCGTCGATCCAATCTGTGCTCCCTGCCTCCAAGGTGGCAAGACGAAATCCTCTGTTCGGGAGAATGTGGCAACCATAGCAGCGAGCATGACCGGGGCGCTCTTTCAAGAAAATCGGCTCGACTTTGGTTTTGAAGAATTGGAAATCAAGAGTACCGGTTACCGTCGAATGAGCGGCTGCTTGAGCGGACGGAGGCGTCATCCGTGGCGGTTCGGCTGGCCCTCCTCCCGCAACGAGGCTGCAAAGAGCAGCCACCAACAGTACCAGCTTCGCTTCTCTCAAGTGTTCCATTGCGTCCTCACGCAATTAACCTTGCGCTTTCCGCGCGAAGTTCGGCCTTGTGGAGGAACGTTTCGCCAGATTAAGTGCTTGCAGCAAGGGTCGAAGCTCGCGGATGTCCTTCACCTTATCGAGTCCAAGCACGCGCTCGATCAAGTCAGAGCATACTTTGGCGCCGAGGACAGGCGTCATCAAATCGCGAGCCTTCGCGACCACCTCGTCACGAATCATCGGATTCTCCGGAGTGCCGCGCACATGTTCGACGCGCTCGCTGAGCTGCGTCCCGTCGGTCAGCGTAATTTCGACGATGGCGACGCGTACCGGTATCAGCCGCTCGAGTTCCTCGTTGGGAACGAGTTGCACCTTGGCGCGCTCGCGGAGCACTTCCGCGTCCTGCATGCGTGCCTTGTCGTGTGCCGCACGGAAGGACACCGTCTTGTCGATGAGCATGACCGCGACCAGGTGCTGGAGACAGATATCCGGCATATCGCGGTTGTTCACGGTGTAGGCTGCGCTGGTGGCGGCGCGTACTACTACCTTCTGCACCTGATCCCGCGTAAACGGGTGCCGCTTCTGCAGATTTTCGAGCGCGTCAAGCGGCGCCTGGATTGGTCCACCGGACGTCCATTTCTTTAGGGTCGTCAGCGTCACCCCGTAGATTTCGCCGAGTTGGTCGATCAGCCCCGCCGGATCGGCTTGAGGATTGTAGGACTCCACGAAATTGTTGGGGCCGGAGAGAACATCGTTGACGCCAGTCCAGCCGGAGTGAACTACCAGGGCGGCGTTGACCCCGTTGCGGGCCCCCATCGCGCCGAACAGGAAGCCCTTTTCGATATGGTCGGTGTCGCGCCGCCACGCGCC
>WNFB01001531.1_pt1 | contig 19778 bp, 17 predicted proteins | sample 5400501 | NCBI WGS metagenome assembly WNFB01 (sample SAMN13153341, study PRJNA577476) | soil metagenome | isolation source: 200 cm saprolite under Douglas fir tree site 2 hole 1 | place: USA:California | collected 2015-04-18 | reverse complement strand
CGCACCGAGGCAGACTATTTTGAGCGGAATGCAGAGCGCATGCGATACCCCAAGTTTCGCCGCCAACACCTATTTGTTGGTTCGGGGGTGATCGAAGCCGGATGCAAGACGGTGGTCGCTTACCGTCTTAAGAGGTCAGGAATGTTCTGGACCGTTCGAGGAGCAAACGCGATCCTGGCTCTCCGCTGCTGCCATCTCAATAGCGAGTTTGAAGATTACTGGGAGGCACGTCGCGCGGCTTAAGTTCCACCTGTAAGTCGCACACCCGTGAAAAGAGCGCTCATTGACATTTTCGATTTTGCCCCGCGAAGTTGCAGCCGACAAAATCAACGTGCCTTCGCATCTCGCAGCTGCCTGCGGAATTGCGCCAAGTCCACGCGATGCTTCGCGGCTTTGTGCCGCCCGATGAAAATCACCGGAACATCCCAGCCGTAGCGCTCCTTCAAGACGGAATCCTCATCCACGTTCACTTCGCGAAGCACCGCGGCAAACTCGCGCAAAATCGGCGCGATCGCGGCCTTCGCTTCGTCGCAAAGATGGCAACCTGGGCGCGTGTACAACGTGACGTCTCGCGGCCCGCACCGCGCCAGTCGCAAATCTTCCGGGGAATCGCTCACGGCTGGGGATTCGAGTACTTCATGAAGGGTCCCGAGTGTGGATGAAACGCGTACGCGCGATAGAGTTCGGCGATCTGCCGCAAATGACCAAGATCGTGATTGGCCCATTCGTTGAGCATTTCGCTGAGTGTGATGCTTCCAAGCTCCGAATGGACTCCGGTGCGAGCGCCCGCGGAAGCGGGCAGCCCAATTAGGCAAGCGAGTGTGGAGCGGCGCGTGCGCGTGAAAAGTGCCAGGTTTTCCCCCGCCGACCCGCGTGAATATTCTCCTCGCGAAACGGCCCTCGCCTGATCGTACTTCGCAATCGCGGGAGAATCCTCGGCAACCATCCTCAATACGCGCTCCGCATACACCTGCTCGAGCGCCGAGAGGTGCGCGAGCACCTCCGAAATCGACCACCGCTCTGGTGCCGGCTTCCAGTGCAGCAACTCCCCCGGCAAATCGCAAAGCATCGTTTCCAACAGGCGCGGCGTCTTTTCCAGCAGTGAAATGGCGGGCTGCATATCGCGGGCAGAGGCGGGTTGCATAGGGCACCTCCCGGGCAGGTCTTCATCTTACTCTCAAAATGCTTCGAGAGAACCCCGGAGGAACTAGCGCATAATGTTCAGTGTCGAATTGCGAGGAACAGGCCCATGGGAAAAGTTGTAGCGTTGATGGATGATCTCTTTTTTCAAATGAAACTGGCGGAAACCGCCAAGCAGCTCGGCGTGGAACTAAAAGTCGCCACCAATGGCGACGCGCTCATGGGTCTCATGGAGAGCAACCCGAAACTCGTTGTCGTGGACTTGAACGCGCGCAGCCATCCCATCCAGACCATCGAAATGTTGCGTCTCGTTCGAAAAGACGTCCGCGTTGTGGGCTTCCTCTCGCACGTGCAGGTGGACCTTGCCGCCCAGGCCCAGAAGGCCGGCTGCGATGAAGTGATGCCGCGCTCCGCGTTCACTCAGAACTTGGCTTCTATCCTCAGCTTGGCAAAGGATTGACTGGAACTTGCATCAAACGAGCATGCTACGACGAGTTCTTTTTTTCTTCTGCGTCGCTTCTTTCACAGCGAACGCCGGTTTTGCCCAGGAGTCCAGCTCCCAACCCAGCGCCCCAGCAGCGAACGTGCCCGTTGCAGCTCCATCCGCAGCAACCACTCCGGCCGCCGCCCTCCGCGACGTCCTGTCCGCAGCCTGCTCCCAAAGCCAAACCGATTTCGCTCGTTTTCTCACCGCGCGCAATAAGCAAGCTTTCGCCCGCATGACTCCCTTGGCTCGCATCGCTCTGATGAAACGCTTCGTCCTCCTCAACGAGCCCGGCAAACCGACAGCCTCCACGAATCCCGCGGGGCGTCCCATCCTCCGCTGCCAGACCCCTGCCGTCACCACCGAAATGCAAATTGGCGGCACCGAGCTTCGCGACAATATCGCCTTCCTGCCGATGGAACTCCGCGACACGGCAGACGCTCCGGGCGCAACCGTCCGCCAAATCACTATGGGTCTTGTCCGCGAAGATGCCGAATGGAAGCTACTCTCTCTCGGCCTGCTGCTGCTCGATCTTCCCTCCCTCGAAGCCGAGTGGGACGCCGCCGAGACTGACGCCACCGAGCACGGCGCCCTCGAAGCTTTGCGCGCCATCGCCGACGCCGTCGAAATCTATCGCAAAAAATTTACCCGGCTTCCCGAATCTCTCGCAAATCTCGGCCCGCCGGTGCATGGCTCGGCGAACGCGGACGCCGCCGATCTCCTCGATTCCGCTCTCGCTACGGGAATGAAAAACGGCTACGCGTTCCGTTATGTGATTGCGGGAGCCAGCAATCTGGGCGCGCCTGCAAAATACGAACTCGCTGCGACGCCGCTTCGCTACGGCCGCACCGGCAAGGTTTCTTTCTTTCGCGATTCGAACGGCAGCTTCCACGCCGCCGACCACAATGGCACCGTTGGCAGCGCCTCCGATCCCAAAGTGGAATAACGTCGCCCGCTACGGCTGCGCTTTCACCGTCGGATACGTAATCCCCAGCTGTTCCAGGTAGCTCTTGTATTTCGCGGGATCGTAATAATATTTCTTCAGTTGTGGCAGGAACTTCTCCATCTTTTCCTTATTCATTTCAATCATCGGCTTGTCTTCCGGGGCCAGAAACGACTCGTAGTGAATCTCTTTCGTTTGCACATCCCGAAAATAGTCCCACGCCTGCTTCACGAGTTCCGGCCGCAGCAGAAAATCCAGCGCGGTCATGGCCTGCACCTTGGCGCCCGCCGTCGAGCCTTTGTGCGCGATCGGGGTAGCCATCGCCACGGCGTTCGCCCAGCTGTGTCCGGGCAGATGAGGGATGTTCGCGGGATACATGAGATACACCATCGGAACATTCCAGGAGATGTCTCCGACGTCATCGGATCCGCCGCCCGCCGGTTTTTTTTCAGGCTCGGTCAGAGGCTCCACTTTTTCTTTCAAGCCTTCGACCTTGGCGCCGATCTCCTCCTGCAAAGCTTTGGCCAGCGTCTGGTCGGCTTCGCTCCACTTCGGCATGCCCACGGCTTCCATGTTTTTGTGCTGCGCCTCGGCAATGACTCTATTGAAAAACGGCGGCCACGCCGAACCCACCAGTTTGTGATCCACGGTCGTGTTGCTCATCTTCGCCGCGGCGTCCGCCATGGTGTTGCCGATCTCGTACAGCGACTTGATGTGGGGATAATCGAGTTCGCGGAAGTAATACCAGACCGCGGCCTCCGACGGCACCACGTTCGGCTGATCCCCGCCGTTGATAATTACGTAATGCGAGCGCTGTTGCAGCCGCAAGTGTTCCCGCCGGAATTCCCACCCGGCATTCATCAGCGAAACGCCGTCGAGCGCGCTCCTCCCATCCCAGGGCGCCGAGGCTGCGTGGGCTGCCTTCCCGTGAAAAAAATACTGCACGGAGACCAGCCCGCTCCACTCGCCATTCCCTGTCCCATACGAGGTCGAGAATTCGGACTCGACGTGCGCCCCAAAAACAATGTCGACATCCTTGAACAATCCGGCGCGTACGAAGAACGCCTTTGTCCCGAGAAGTTCCTCCGCAATGCCCGGGAAAATTTTGATCGTCCCGGCGAGGTGATGCTCGTTCATCAATTTCTTCAGAACGATGGCTGCCGTGACGTTCACCGCCATCCCCGAGTTGTGCCCTTCGCCATGGCCCGGCGCGCCCTCGATCAACGGATCGTGATACGCCACGCCGGGCTTCTGCGAAGCTCGCGGTATGCAATCTTCATCCGTGATGAACGCGATCACCGGCTTCCCGCTTCCATGCGTTGCTACCCAGGCCGTGGGTATACCGGCGACTCCTCGTTCCACACGAAAGCCGTTTTTCTCCAGGATTCCCGTGACGTACCGCGAAGTCTCGATCTCCTGAAAGCCCAGTTCGCTGTAGCTGAAGATTTGGTCCACCATCTGTTGCGTGAACGTCTGCAATCGGTCCACTTCGGCGATCGCTTCCTGCTTGAGCGCCGGCAGTTCCGTGGATTGTTGCGCGAAGAGAAGAGCAGGTAGAAAAAGCGCGCTACCGAGCCCTGCGATTCGAAACCATTTTTTCATGGGTCCTCTTGAGCAAGTGAGTTGCGCCGGGATGATAACGCGGTTGTCGCCCGTCTCACAAACGGCTTTTGTCAGGGCACGGCTTCAGCCGTGCCGAAAAGTGCCTGAAATTCCCGGGCTTTAGCCCCTGAAGTCCGAGATGAATTGGGTCAACTGGTTTATGAGATAGCTTCTACCCATTGCCACGCGGATTTGTGCTCTGCAACAGTTGGCGCTACTATCGTGCGATTCTCCATGCCTCGCCGCGCGCACACACGCTTCCATTTCCTTCTACTGGCACTCGCGCTGCTCGCGCCTCTGCGCGCAGGAGCCATGCCGCAATTCGATTCGGCCTATGGCCCGCTTCCCGTCTTTGAACTTCACAGCGGCTTCTGGATCAATCTACATCACACCCTCTATCACCAGGCCCGGCTCCATAGAGATGCTGCATCCCCGGACAAAACCGGCAAGACCTCCGGCCCCGTGCTGAAAACACCGGCGGAAACAAAACCCGCTTACACCACCGCGGAACAAAAAGCCTGGGACGACGCCGTCTCCTACTACGCCGCCAATCTCGCCGACAAGGACCTCCTCTTCTCCAGCGAACTCGTCCAGCTCAAAAATCAGCTCAGCGATTTCGAGGATTGCGACGAGCTCACCGGCAAAACCAAAAAATTCTGCGACGCCGGCCTCCCCCCCAAACTAGCCCAGGCTCTCGAAGCCGCCGCTCCCGTCTACCGCGCGCATCTATGGCCGGATCATGACCGCGCCAACCGCCGTTGGATTCTGCGCGTCGCTCCGCTCGTCATCGAACAGGGCGTCGGCCTCTCCGAGCGCCTCGCGGACATTTATGAGACGCACTGGCCGCGTCAGAAAATCCGCGTGGACGTCGCCGCCTACGCCAATTTGGCGGGCGCTTACACCACGCTCGATCCCCTCCGCGTCACCATCGCCAGCCTCGACTCGCGCAACCAGGACGCGGAAGCCCTCGAAGTTCTCTTCCACGAAGCCTCCCACGGCATCGCCGAGCCCGTGCAAGACGCCATCATCCGCGAATGCCGCCAGCGCGATAAAGCCATCCCTCGCGACCTCTGGCACGCCCTGATTTTCTACACCACCGGCGAAGTCCTCCGCCCCGTTCTCGCCTCTTCCGATGCAACTCCGCGCGGCGAACTGGACCTTCGCACCCCCAGCAGTACATCCGGAAGCTCCCCCACCAGTTCCCGCGAAAACCCCCGCCGCACTTCTTCCGCCGCCTACATTCCCTACGCCCTCCGCGAAGGCCTCTACGAGCGCGGCTGGAAAAACTACCTCGACGTCCTCCAACGCTTCTGGCAACCCTACCTCGACGGCCGCGCCACCTTCAGCGACGCCATCGCCCGCATGGTCTCCTCCCTCTAATCCCGCATTCCTCGCAAGAACATCCCACCCGCGCACATCTTGAAGCGCTGGCTTGTCCTGAGGCTCGAAGGGCATCCCTGCCCGTTCTTTGTAGTGGCGGGTCTTCAGACCGGTGCTTTTCTCTCCGGCATGGCAGGATATACAAAAGGTAATTGACATGCGGTATACTTTCCTGCTATCCCTCAGCGTGTTTGTCGATCAGCATCCCCGCCGACGGGCCTCTCTAGCTCGTCCACCCCGGGGCCGTCACCGTGACGAAAATCGCGTTGCTGTAAGTCCTTTGTTTGCCACTCTTACAGATCGCTCGCAAATCGCTGAAAAACCAAATACTAAGTCCTTTCCTTGCCACTCATACAGACATCGCGCCCGTAAGTCCTGTATTTGCCACTCATACGAAAACAACGGGGGTGTGTATCAACTCTTCCCATTTTGAAACTCGCTTTGTCGGTCGGGGCATCCCGGATACAGCTTCGGGACCTTCTAACCTTGCAACGTTCCTTTCTGACTATCCACTCGTTTGTCCCCCGGCCGCCGATATGCTAGGCTTTGCCTTGCAAAAATCGTCCGGCCCTGCGCCGCGCAATTCCCAGCGATGCGCACGTCCTTTCCCGTTTGTCTCCCTGCGGCGCCCCCTTGGAGCTAAACGTCTCTCCGGGAAGAACGAGGCCCAGCTAAGAACGAGGAACACCTAGCCCATGGCAGCCCGACAAACCGCCTCAAAGACTGAAAAATCTCCCGTGGAGATCAAGCTGGCGCATTCGCCGGATTCCGACGACGCCTTCATGTTTTACGCCCTGGCTACCCACAAGCTCCCCACGCCCGGCTTTAAGTACGCCCACGTCCTCGCGGATATCCAGTCGCTGAATGACGCCGCGTTGACGGAGACCTACGACGTCACTGCCATCAGCTTCGCCGCCTATCCCGCGCTGCGCGACAAGTACATCCTCCTCGATTGCGGCGCCAGCTTCGGCGAAGGCTACGGCCCCATCGTCGTCTCCAACAAATCCCTGAAGCCCACCGAGCTCGCCGGTAAGCGCATCGGGGTTCCCGGACTAAAAACCTCCGCGTATCTCACGCTGAAACTCTTCGAATCAGACTTCGAGCCGGTCGTCATGCCCTTCGATAAAATCATCGACGCCGTGCAGAACAATCTCGTCGAAGCCGGCCTGCTGATTCACGAGGGCCAGCTCTTCTTCCCGAAACTCGGACTGCACCGCATCGTGGATCTCGGCGTCTGGTGGCAGGAAGAAACCGGCTTGCCTCTTCCGCTCGGCGGAAACGCCGTGCGCCGCGCCTTGGGTCCGCAAATCGGGCGCCAGATCGCCAAGACTATTCGGGACAGCGTCTCCTATGGCCTCGAGCACCGCGAAGAAGCCTTGAACTACGCCATGCAATTCGCCCGCGAAATGGACGCCGAGCTCGCCGACAAATTTGTCGGCATGTACGTCAATAACTGGACGCTCGGCTACGGCGAAAAAGGCCAGCAAGCCGTAAAAGAACTGATCAAGCGCGGCACCAAAGCCGGCCTGCTCCCCGCCCCGCCAACCGTGGAATTCCTCAGCGAATAAAAAACGCAACGATTCATGTCAGGTCAACCCGCGCCGGATCATTGCCGCCAAGCTCATCCAATGGTAGCTTCCTAACAATGATCGGCCGGACCATCTCGCACTATCGCATCCTGGAAAAGCTCGGTGGCGGGGGCATGGGCGTAGTGTACAAGGCCGAGGACACTCGGCTGCATCGTGCCGTCGCTCTGAAGTTTCTGCCGGACGAATTGGCCAAAGACCCTCAGTCGCTGAAACGATTCCAGCGCGAGGCGGAAGCTGCTTCCGCACTCAATCATCCGAATATCTGCACGATTCATGATTGCGGCGAAGAAAACGGCCAGGCGTTCATCGTCATGGAATTTCTGGAAGGCGATACACTGAAGCACCACATTGGCGGAAAGCCGCTGGCCTTGGAACAGGCGCTGGACCTGGGGATTCAGGTTGCGGACGGGCTCGATGCAGCCCACGGAGAAGGCATTGTCCATCGCGACATCAAACCGGCCAACATCCTGGTCAGCAAGCGTGGCCACGCAAAAATTCTGGATTTCGGTCTCGCCAAGCTCACGCCCGCGCGCGGTGTGGCGGGAGTCGCGGACCTTTCGTCGATGCCCACGGTCAGCGGGCAAGACATGCTCACACGGCCCGGGGAGGCGATTGGCACTGTTGCGTATATGTCGCCGGAGCAGGTGCGCGGCGAAGAACTCGATGCGCGCAGCGACCTGTTTTCGTTTGGCGTGGTGCTCTACGAGATGGTCACCGGGGTTCGGCCTTTCCTCGGCGATACCTCAGGCGTGCTTACCGAAGCGATTCTGAATCGCGCCCCCGTCGCACCTGTGCGCCTGAGTCCAAATGTGCCTGCGAAGCTGGAAGAAATCATCAACAAGGCCCTCGAAAAAGATTGCAAGTTGCGCTTTCAGAGCGCGGCGGAGATCCGCACTGACCTGCAGCGCCTCAGGCGCGACACGGAACCGAACCGCTCAGCGGCCGCTATTGCCCTGAGACCGCAGTGGCTTGCGTTAGCGGGCGCCGCCATGGTGATCGTCGGCGTCGCCATCGGCGGCTGGCAATTCTACGCGCATCGCGCGCCCGCTCTAACCGAGAAGGACACGATTGTCCTCGCCGACTTCACGAACACCACTGACGATGCGGTGTTCGATGGCACGCTCCGACAGGGGCTGACGGTGCAGCTTGAACAATCACCGTTTCTCAGCCTGGTCTCCGAACAGCGCATTCAGCAGATGTTGCGGCTGATGGGCCAGTCGCCCGATGCGCGGCTTACTCCGGAGATCGCCCGGGACCTTTGCCAAAGGGTGGAGAGCACTGCGGTCCTCAATGGCTCGATTGCCAGCCTGGGCAGCCAATATGTTCTGGGGCTCAAGGCGATGAACTGTCGCACGGGCGATTCCCTGGCGCAGGAGCAGGTGACCGCGGACGGCAAGGAGCGCGTCCTGAAGGTACTCGGTGAGGCGGCCGCGAAGCTGCGCGGGAAGTTGGGCGAATCGCTCACCTCGGTGCAGAAGTTCGATACGCCTGTTGAGCAGGCCAGTACGCCCTCGCTCGAAGCCCTTCAAGCCTACAGCCTGGGATGGAGGACCAGGGTCGGAAAAGGCGATGACGCCGCCGCCGTGCCCTTGTTGCAGCGGGCCATCCGCCTCGACCCGAATTTCGCCATGGCTTACGCCGCGCTCGGAACAAGCTATTTCAATCTCGGGGAAGCCAGCCTGGGAGCAGAGAACACGAAGAAGGCCTACGAGCTACGCGATCGGGTTAGCGAGCGGGAGAAGTTCTACATCGAGTCTCACTACTACTCCACTGTTACCGGCGACCTGGAAAAGGCTCGCCGGGCCTATGAACTCTGGGCCCAGACCTATCCGCGAGACTGGGTGCCGCCGGACAACCTGGGTGGCATCTACAGAATTCTCGGGCAATATGACAAACGCCTTGCAGAAAATCGCGAAACCCTCCGCCTCGACGCGAGCGGTGTGAGTTATGCCTACCTCGTCCACCCTTATCTCAATCTGAATCGCCTGGAAGAGGCTCGGGCCGTCGCCGAAGAAGCCCAGGCAAAAAAGCTCGATTCTCCTCTTCTGCACGGCGCTCTGTACCGGCTTGCCTTCTTGAAGAACGATGCGGCAGGGATGGCGCAGCAGGTAGCATGGTCTGCGGGCAAGCCGGGAGTGGAAGACTTGCTGCTGGCCTACGAAGCCGATACGATCGCGTATTCCGGGCGGCTTGGAAAGGCCCGGGAGTTTTCTCGCCGGGCGGTGGCCTCGGCCCAGCGGGCGGAACAGAAGGAGACGGCGGCAGGTTACGAAGCCGAAGCGGCCATGCGGGAAGCCCTCTTCGGCAATGCGACTGAGGCCCGGCAGCGGGCCGCTGCCGCGCTCGCCGTTTCGACTGGCCGGGATGTGCAGTATGGAGCGGGGCTGGCGCTGGCCTTGGCAGGGGATGCTTCCCGCGCTCAAGCACTGGCGGATGATTTGGGCAAGCAGTTCCCCGAGGATACGGTGGTGCAGTTCAACTACCTGCCAACGATTCACGCTCAGCTGGCGCTCAGTCGCAACGATTCTTCGAAGGCCATCGAGGCCCTTCAGGCCGCTGCTCCCTACGAGCTAGGGTCACCGATCAGCGGCGGTGCTTTCTCGCCCGCTCTGTATCCCGTCTATGTGCGTGGTGAAGCGTATCTGGCCGGGCATCAGGGCAGCGAAGCCGCGGCTGAGTTCCAGAGAATCCTAGACCAGCGCGGTGTTGTGCAGAACGAACCCATCGGCGCGCTCGCGCATCTCGGCCTCGCTCGCGCCTACATTCTGCAAGGCGACGCAAGCAAAGCTCGCGCGGCTTATCTGAATTTCTTTGCACTGTGGAAAGATGCCGACGCCGGCGTCCCCGTCTTGCAGCAGGCCAAATCCGAGTACGCGAAGCTCCCGTAGTCGAAAAGCCAAGTCCCTCTGCAATTCGCACCGCCTTGACGCTATCCCGGGAATCACTTAGTGTCTTTTGTTTATGATTCGAATCAGAAAAACAACCGGCATCGCTGTGCTCGTTCTCGCTGCGATTGCCACATTGATTTTGCCCGCTGCAAACGCGCAGACTTCCGCGAAGCCATGGCCGCAGCAGGCAGTGCGCGGCGCGCACGGCATGGTTGCCACCGACGAGGCTCTAGGCTCGCAGGTTGGCGTAGACATCATGAAGCGCGGCGGCAACGCCGTTGACGCCGCGGTGGCAGTGGCGTTTGCGCTGGCCGTCGTGGAGCCCGCCGCAGGAAACATCGGCGGCGGCGGATTTATGTTGATCCGCCTCGCCAATGGAAAAACAACGTTCTTCGATTACCGCGAAGTCGCTCCCGGAAAAGCCACGCGCGATATGTACATCGGCAAGGAAGGAAAACTCGACGAGGAAGCCTCGGTAATCGGCTACAAATCGGTGGCTGTGCCGGGTACTGTCGCTGGATTGGAATTGGTGCTGAAAAATTACGGCACGATGAAGCTCGCGGACGTGATGGCGCCGGCGATTCGGCTTGCGGAAGACGGTTTCGCGGTCAGCGAAAAATTGGCGCAGGAACTGGCGGAACACCGGCCGGGACTTGAGCAATTTCCAGCGAGCCAGCGCATTTTCCTGAACGCCGGAAAAATGTGGAAAGCCGGCGACACCCTGAAGCAGCCGGAGTTGCAGGGGACGCTGAAACGCATCGCCAAAAATGGCGCAGCGGAATTCTATCGCGGCGAAACGGCGCGAATGCTCGCGGACGAAATGGCGAAGAACGGCGCGCTGATTACGCTGGAGGATCTTGCAAACTACAAAGTGAGAGTTCGCGAAGTCTTGCACGCCAAATACAAGAATGGCGGGCACGACTGGGAAGTGCTGACCGCTCCGCCACCCAGTTCCGGCGGAGTTGCGGTAATTGAATCCTTGAACATGCTGCAAGGCGTGCCGCTGAAAGGCTGGAATGACCCGCAGAGCGTCCACATGGTTGCGGAAACCATGCGCCGCGTTTTTGCCGATCGCGCGGCGTATCTCGCGGATCCTGATTTTTCCGACGTGCCTGTTGCGGGATTGACCGCTGCGTGTTATGCGAAGGAGCGTGAGTCCACGATCGACGCCGCGAGCGCATCGTCAAGCACAAAAATAAAAGCCGGGGATCCCCATGCGTGCGGAAAATCATCGAGCAACGGTAACGTGCCACAAACGATTGTCAGTCTCGGCGAAGGGCCGCACACGACACATTTCTCGGTTGTGGACGCCGGGGGAAACGCGGTGGCCAGCACCTACACGCTGAATAACAGCTACGGCTCGCACGTCACCAGCTCTGCGGGATTTTTGCTGAACGACGAGATGGACGATTTTACGACGCAGCCGGGCGTGCCCAATGCCCTGTTCGGCCTGATCCAATCCGACGCGAACGCTATCGCGCCGGGGCATCGCCCGCTCAGTTCGATGACGCCGACGATTTTGCTGCGCGACGGAAAGCTGAGCTTTGTCACCGGTTCGCCGGGCGGGCCGATGATTATTTCCGCGACGTTGCTGAGCGTGATCAACTGGATGCGCCTGGGAATGGAACCGCAGGCTGCCATCAACGCTCCAAGGTTTCATCACCAGTGGATCCCGGACCAGATTCTGATGGAGAACGAATTGCCCGTCAGCCTGGAGAATGCGCTGAATGGACGCGGCCATCAAACCAAGCGCCTTGCCGTCATCGGACTTGTGAACGCCATTGCCATCGATCCGTTGTCAGGGGAACGGCTGGGCGCCGCCGATCCGCGCGATGAGGGCGCGGCCGTGGGATACTAAACAAAGAGATTTTTCGACCAGATCATGCAAAGACTACTTTCGACGTATTTGTTCGTATCGCGAAAATTGACGCCCGAACTCCTTGGGCAGATTTCCGATGCCAAATTCCAGGGCGTGGAGATTTTTTGCGCGCGCAGCCACTTCGAATACGCGGCAAAGGCGGAAGTCCAGGCGATGGCCGGCGCTCTCGAAGCGCATGGATTACAACTGGTTTCTTTGCACGGGCCGACGAGCCGCGACCTGAGCGCCATGCGCGAAAGCGGCACGCCGCTCTCCATCTGCGAAGTCGAGCGGGTGCGGCGCATCGAAGCGATGGACGAATTGAAGCGCGTCATCGACGTCGCCGATGATTTGCCGTACGCGCGGCTGATTCTGCACATGGGCGGCTCGCGGGAAACCGCCGATCCGCGGAAGCGCGATGCGGCTTTCAGCACGCTCGAACATCTGGTCTTGCACGCGCATCACGCGGGCGTAACGATTTGCGTGGAAAACACCACCAGCGAAATGGGCGACCCCGCGTATCTTCGCGCTTTTGTGGACGAAACGCGGCTGACGGGCCTGCGCTTTAATTTTGATATTGGCCACGCGCACCTCGCCGATGGCCCCGAAGAAGATCGCATTGAAAAAAGTTTCGCGCCCTTGCGCGAACTCGTCTCCTCCGTGCATCTCCACGACAATCACGGCGACAAAGATGAACACCTGCCGCCCTTCGGCGGCTCGATTGATTGGGGCGGTGCCATCAAGACCGTCCAGTCTGCACCGCAAACTAGTTTGCCGCTGGTGCTGGAGTTGAAAGAAAAGACGGGGCCCGAGGCACCAGGCGCCGCGGAACAGCTCACCGCCGCTCGAAAAGCCATGGATCGCTTTGAAAAAGCATGGGGTTAGGAGCGGCATGCGCCCCCCAGCAAAAGATAGAGACGATGACGGTTACCACCATAGATCAAGCCGAAAAGTACGAGGGGCAGGAAGTCACGCTGAAGGGGTGGCTGTATAACCTGCGGGAGTCGGGGAAACTGCTGTTTCCGATTTTTCGGGACGGCACGGGGATTATTCAGGGCGTTTGCGCGCTGAAGGAAAATCCGGAGGCTTTCGAATCGCTGAAGGGGCTGACGCAGGAGTCGAGTGTCATCGTTACCGGCAAGATACGCGCGGAGAAACGCGCACCGGGCGGTTTTGAAATCGGCGTCACAAAAATTCAGATCGTGCAGAAAGTTCCCGAGAGCACGCCGTTTCCGATTCAACTGAAGGAACACGGCGTTGATTTTCTTCTCGACCATCGCCACCTTTGGATTCGAACGCCGCGGCAGGCAGCAATTCTGCGGGTTCGCGCGGAGGCCATTCGCGCTGCGCGCGAGTACATGGACGGGCAAGGTTACACGCTGACGGATGCGCCGATGTTTACGCCCGCGGCTTGCGAAGGGACCTCGACTCTCTTCGAAGTGAATTATATCGATGACCAGAAAGCGTACCTGACGCAGAGCGGGCAGTTGTACATCGAAGCGACGGCGATGGCGCTGGGCAAGGTTTACACGTTCGGGCCGACGTTCCGTGCGGAGAAATCAAAAACGCGGCGCCATTTGACGGAATTCTGGATGCTGGAGCCGGAAGCGGCCTATGTCGAGATGGACGAGGCGATGGAGCTCGCCGAGGGACTGGTCACCGCCATCGTACAATCCGTGCTGAAAGACAAGCCGCGCGAGCTGGAAATGCTGAAGCGCGACACCACCAAGCTTGAAAACGTGAGGCCGCCTTTCCCGCGCATCAGCTATGAAGATGCGATCGGCGTTTTGCAGAAAAATGGAAATCCCGCCAAGTTCGGCGACGATTTCGGCGGCGACGAAGAGACGATCATCTCGAAAGAGTTCGACCGTCCCGTGCTGATTCATCATTACCCGTCGGCGATGAAGGCCTTTTATATGCAGCCCGACGCCCAGCGGCCGGAACTGGCGCTAGCCTTTGACATGATCGCTCCGGAAGGCTATGGCGAAATTATCGGCGGAAGCCAGCGCATCCACGATTACGATTTGCTACTGAAGCGCCTGCGCGAACACAACCTGCCGGAAGAGGCTTTCCAGTGGTATTTGGACTTGCGGCGTTACGGCAGCGTGCCGCATTCCGGCTTCGGAATGGGGCTGGAACGCACGGTCGCCTGGATTTGCGGGACGGAGCACATCCGGGAAGTGATTCCCTTCCCGCGCATGATTTACCGGGTATACCCTTAGTCTTCAGCTGGGAAGAAGCGACAATGGCACAAAAAGTTCGGATTATCGGTGTGCCCATGGACCTGGGGCAAAGCCGCCGGGGCGTCGATATGGGCCCTTCCGCGCTTCGTGGCGCGGGGCTGCAAACCAGCATCAAGAAACTGGGTCTTCAGGTGGAGGACATCGGCAATCTTTCCGTGAAGCAGCCGGAAGAAATGCCGATCGGCGAAAAGCGCGCCAAATATATGCAAGAGATCGCCGAGACTTGCGGCGACGTCGCGGCTGCTGCTGAAAAAGCATTGAGCGAGGGTTTTCTTCCGCTGGTTCTCGGCGGTGATCATTCCATAGCGGCGGGCGTCGCCGCCGGTGTCGCCAACCATTTTCGCAAAGAGAAAAAACAGATCGGGTACCTCTGGCTGGATGCGCACGGCGACATGAATACGCCGGAGTCTTCGCCCTCAGGAAACGTGCACGGCATGCCGCTCGCGGCCATCATGGGTTACGGGGCGCCGGAACTTGTTGACCTGCTCGGTTTCAAGCCCAAAGCAGAACCCGGCAACATCGTGATCGTCGGGGCGCGGGATCTGGACGCGCAGGAACGCAAAATCGTAAAAAAGTCCGGTATCCATGTTTTCACGATGCGCGACATTGACGAGCGCGGGATGCGCGAAGTGATGTCCGACGCGTTGAAATATGCGATGGACGATACCGCGGGCATTGCCGTCAGCCTTGATATGGACTTCGTTGATCCCTCGGACGCTCCCGGTGTCGGCACACCCGTTCGCGGGGGCGTCACCTACCGCGAAGCGCATCTGGCCATGGAGATGATCGCCGACACGGAGTCGATGGTTTCGCTTGAAGTCGTGGAGATCAATCCCATTCTCGACGAGCACAACCGCACTGCGCTGCTGGGCGTGGAATTGGTTCTCTCCGGTCTCGGTCAAAAAATCCTGTGATTCTGCGTTTCTGGTTTGCCTAACCGCGAGCCTTTTTCGTTCGGGAACTTGCCCGCTGACGGCGTTTCCTGCTGGCAGCCGGCAGCTTCTTTCTTGCCTTGCGCGAGTCATCGTTCGCCACTTCGGGCAGTTCGTCGCCGCTCATCGGCTGATTACCTCGCCCAGTACGCGCAAGGATTTGCAACGTTTCCGTGCGATTCGCACGCAACGAACGTTCACGAAAATATTGTTGGGTCCTCAATGCCGAAACCTTTTCAGCCACCGCTACGTTGATAAGCTGATTCAGAGCCACTCCTTCCATCTCCGCGGCCCTCCTTACCTCTTCCATCAGCGACGGCTGTAGCCGCAATGCGAAATTGCTTCGTCTCATCTCGTTTCCCCTCTCAATTCGCGCAGTGCTATTCCCGGAAGTATGACGCGGCAATCGAATCTTTCGCTCAAGGCTATAAAGTCCGTCCGATTGAAAGTGACCACGGCGTCTGCGTTCCCGTTCACAGCAGTTTCCAGCACCATATCGTCATTGGCATCCGGCAACTGCGGCCGCCATCGGTAGGCAAGCCGCACCTGTCTCGCGATGGACGCGACGTCATCCAGTACGCGTTGCACGTCACGCCGGCCAATGCCAAAAGCGTTCAACTGGTCCGTCCTTGTCAGCACAGCCTCGTATTCCAACAACAGCGGAACTGACAGAAGCAGTTCGAACCGCCCGGCCAACGCGCCCAACAGGAGCTGGCGCGATGCGCCTTGGCTGCTTCGAAAGGCTGCGACCATCACGCTCGTATCGAGAACATAGGCCAGCGACACATTACCATGATATTGCATGCAATATCACACGTCAATCGTGTCGCGCATTTTGAACCACCGCACACGATTTACTGTCCACTTCCGCTTGCCCTCCGTTGTCAGTTCAGAACGCGACGAAAAACATCCACCCACCAACCCTCTTTTTTCACTTATAACTGAAAACTGAGCAAATCGAACAGCCCGGCGGAATGAGACCGACTCGTGACCCCTGACAACAAGAAACGACTTAGAGTTGGAGTTCTATTTGGCGGGCGCTCCGGCGAGCACGAAGTTTCGCTGGCATCAGCGGCTTCCGTGATTCGTGGGATGGACCCGGACAAGTATGAAGCGGTGCCCATTGGGATCACGAAGGAAGGGCACTGGCTCGTCGGGGCGGGTGCGCAAAAGATGCTGCCGGAGGTGTTGAAGGACGGACAGCGCGTGATGATGACGGCGGACCCTTCGGATGCCGCGCTGGTGCGCCTTGACGGCAGCGGCGGCGGGCAACGGGTCGACGTCGTTTTCCCGGTGATGCACGGAACGTTTGGCGAGGATGGAACGATTCAGGGTCTGCTGGAGCTGGCGGGATTGCCGTTTGTGGGGGCGGGTGTTCTTGGCTCTGCCGTTGGCATGGACAAGGACGTTTCGAAGCGGCTTTTGCAGGTGTCGAAGATTCCGGTGGTGCCGTGGATCACCGTGCAGCGCGTGGAATGGGAGCGCGATCCGAAGGCGATTCGAACGGCGATTGAAAAGAAATTCAAGTATCCCGTGTTTGTAAAACCCGCGACGCTGGGGTCTTCGGTGGGAATGTCGAAAGTGCATTCGGGCGCGGAGCTGGGGCCGGCGCTCGATCTCGCAGCGGAATTCGCGATGAAAATTCTGGTCGAGCGCAGCGTGATCGCACGGGAGATCGAAGTTTCCGTGCTCGGGAACCACGATCCGAAGGCGTCCGTGCCCGGCGAGATCGTACCGCACCGCGAATTTTACGATTACGCCGCGAAATACCTGGAAGAAGGCACACAGCTGCTGATTCCGGCAAAACTGAAACCGGCGCAGGTGAAAAAAATCCAGAAGCTCGCCGTGGATGCGTTTCGCGCGCTGGAACTGAGCGGGATGGCTCGCGTGGATTTCTTCCTGGAGAAAAAAGGCGGCAAGATCTATCTCAACGAAGTGAACACCATCCCGGGTTTCACTTCGATCAGCATGTATCCAAAGCTGTGGGAAGCGAGCGGAATTCCCTTCCGCGAACTAATCGACAAACTAATTGACCTCGCGCTGGAGCAGCACGCCGAGAAGGCCCGCACGAAATACCAGATCGAACTACCGGAGGGCGCCGGCGGCGCTCTCGAAGTCTAATTCGTAGACGGATCAATCACCGGTGGAGCCGTTACTCGTCCGCGTGGGACTTCCCCGAACGCCGTTTCCGGATAGTTGTTCCGTGGATCGTTTGCTCGACGAACTCGTCGCCCTGGAGCGTTCTGCCCTTGACCCCTGGATTAGGTTAGACCCTCAGGGTTACCTCGACCTCCAAGCCCCAGAGGTAACGTATTTCGATCCGTTTACGGAAAGGCGCGTCGATGGGCTGGACGCGATGCAGTTGCGGCTGGCGCCGATGAAGAAAATGAAGCCTCCGTTCACGGATCCACGGTACGACATGATCGATCCCAAGGTTCAGCGTCATGGAGATGTAGCGCTCCTGACATTCAACCTTGTCAATTACGGAAAACTGCCGGATGCTCCGGAACGTGTCTTGGCTCGCTGGAATTCCACCGAGGTCTATAGTCGGATTGGCGGGACGTGGAAGATCATCCATAGCCAGTGGTCGTACATACAGCCGGAACTAAAGCAGACGGGTTCTTAACGTTCACTTGCGGGCGAAGTGCTATCTATTTGAACGGCGCAGCTGAGGCCAGTCAGCGTGACGGCAGAACTCATGACGTTGCAAGTTCGGAGCCGCCGACAATGGCGGGCGTGGCTGGCAAAGCACCATACGTCAAGTCCAGGGGTCTGGCTCGTATTCCACAAGGCCCGCACAGGGGTGAAGTCGATTGCCTACGAAGACACCGTTCGTGAGGCGCTGTGCTTCGGATGGATCGACAGTCTCATCAAACGCCTTGATGACGACCGATACGCCCTCAAGGTCACGCCGCGGCAGCCCACGAGCAAGTGGTCGGATATCAATCGCAATCGGTGGCTGGAACTTAAGGCTGCCGGCCTGCTCACGTCGGCCGGTCTCGCAGCGGCACCCACGAACAATACCTACGCGCCACGACCAGTAGTCCCCGACCTACCGGTCTACATCGCCAAAGCGCTGAAGGCAAATTCCAAAGCGTGGGAGTTCTTTCGGGAGCTGGCGCCCACCTACCGACGTCACTTCGTCGTTTGGATTCATACGGCTAAACGACCGGAAACGCGCGAGAGGCGCATTCGCGAATCGATCGCACTGATGGCGGCGGGAAAAAAGCTTGGCTTGAAGTAGACGGAAGCCGGGAGGAGTTCTCGGCGGGTATTCGCAATGATCCGACTCAGGCTGCTTGCCGCACGCCGTCAACAGGCCTCAGCCATTCGCCGATGGTTCCAACTGGCGAACGTTAGGCTCGCCGGACGGTGGCGATACAGTTTTCCGACCGCAATCTGTGGTCAAGTCATACAGGCTGAGCGTCCGCCGCCGGGCGGCTTCGTTCTAACGGGCAACCCTTCCATAATCCGGTAAGGGAAGGTTGCCGACCACCCGGGAGTTAGTGCCGGGAGTTAGTGCCAGGATTCAGCCTCTCGGTTGCCTTCGATCATGGGTTACGCGCGTGCGGTCATTGTGGCTTCTTTGTAGAACCGGAAATTACTAAGGTTGATCGACACCAGGAGCAGGTCGCGAATTGGCTTCAGATTTGGTCCGCGCACGTACACAAGCGCTTGGTTGGATAGCGGAAACCATCCACCTCCACAATTTCGTGGACATATTGCGCTGTAGGAAAGCCACCTGCCACATCAACGTGGTAGTCATGCCGGCGCAGCAGGGAAATCGTCACCGAAGTAAAAATCCTGTTCTTTGGAGTGGCTGGCGATCTCGTCTGGAAACCTTGCGCGTAAACCGCGCCAGCGCTCAGCACCTTCGTGCCATGGCGAAATTTCAGTTACTTGGAATCCCGGCATGGCCATAAAGAATGGCGTCGTGAGATAGGTCCACATCGCATAGCCGTTGAAATACGCGAGGTGAAGCGGATCCCACCGCGTGTTCATAACGTGGCCAGTGAAGGAGCCTCTTGGATCGGAGCGTTCTTGGACGACGGCGCCTGTAGCGGTTTCAATCGCCACCCGGTTGGGCGTGAAAGCAGTGTGCCAGTGCTACCTCTGTCGGGAATCTCAAAGCCCGACGCGGTGCTGTCCTAATTAGGGGGAGTTGACTTTTCCGGTCCGATGCGAGCTTAATTCTAATGAGGACAAAACCATGAGGCTCTCGCCAAACGCACCCAACAGGTCATTGTGGTTTTTCTCGCAGACCTTTCGAGGACCGTATCCACATCTTGTTTTCCTGGCCCACCTCATTGCAGATGCTTTTCGTGCGTTCCGTGCTCGCGTGCATTCCGGATAGAACCTACCGGGTTTCAATCCTCGCAGCCTAAATTTAGGACAGTACCAGGATTCTTGCCGTACGATCCCCTGAGGCCGGCATGATGTATAATCGCGGACCGCTCTGTCCCCAAAGGTGGGGACCATCCAAGAACACATAAGGAGCACGACTATGGAGCAGAATCGCAGGAATTTTCTGCAAGGGGCGGGTGCCATTTGCGCCATCGCAGCGACGGGCCGATTGACTGTGGGACACACCGAGCCCAAGCCTGCAAGCAACCATGCGCGCGGCATGGCGCGCGGGCTGACCTTGTTGACCATGCGCCGCAACGGCGAATATGGGCTTGGCGTTAAAACCGATAAGGGTATTCTGGACGTGAACGAGGC